>Ga0163225_100338_pt1 | contig 14459 bp, 16 predicted proteins | sample MSEWel2016_04_06_2_FD_113145 | JGI IMG/M metagenome (GOLD analysis project Ga0163225, IMG submission 113145) | Subsurface microbial communities from deep shales in West Virginia, USA - MSEEL Well Study Marcellus 5H_2016_04_06 ... | reverse complement strand
GGGAGGAGGGAGGGACATGAGATGAGAGTCCCAGGATGATAGTGGCAACCGACGCTTTTCAGATGACACCCCCATCTCACCCGGCCCAAAACCACTACACCAATCACACACCATAAAGAAGAGAGAGAGCAATCACACAATTCCAGTGATAAATACCAACAAGCAATTGATCAATTACCAGAATATCTTACCGTGCTCTATCGGGTTTCGGAACAAGTACATTGTACTACCGCCGTATGTGCTAAAAAAAAAACAGCACCAGATCAGATACCTGTTATGACAAAGAGCATGGACCCCATCTTCCATTATTGGCCAGCAATCCGGCATTTCTATGCTTCAGAATAAGACATCATTCGCTGTTGTCAGTGAAGTGACGTGAAGAGACAGAAAACCGCGAGAACTCCCCTGATCAGAAGAACCTCGTATAACTCCCACTCCGGTAATTGAGATGACACCCCTTTACATAAAAAAAAAACTTGCACAACCCCAAATTCTGATCAGATAAACGCTTCAATGATCTGAGGAATCTGATACTCTCACATAACGCATAGCCCATAGCCCAGAATCCACACACCTCAGCCTACAAGAGATAGAACACGGCTAACGACACTGCATCATCCCTACAGCAGTGTAAGGACACAGTCAGGTCGAGGCCGGAAGATAACACTGTCATACCGGACTAATATCATATCCAGCCAACGACATACGCACCCTACCCCCGACACAATAAAAGAGAGTTTGAATGGTTACCAGGCGAGGGTGGGAATTTGAGCACTTTTAGATCGCCACAGGCAAGCAATTATTCTCAACCATTTTTTTGCCACCTTAATACCAGCAACCAAACAGCAGAGCTCAGCAGATCATCCATCCAGAATAAGATCAACCATAGGCTAACATCCAGAGGGAATGAAAGCATCCCTCATGATGATGACACAGAGTTCGATCAAAAGTCCCCCAATACAACCCAAACTAACACAAACCCCATCAGGCATCAACATTTGCAACCTGACGTCCAGATAAATAAGAAAATAATAAAATTATACATTGATTGATATGCATTAATCGGAGCCGTTTCAAAGCAGATCGTCATCTATAAACCATATGATGCTATACGTTAAAGAGCAGAAAAATATCGCCATCGTACACTGCGATCCGTCATACATTGATACAGAAATACACAGAAAAGGTTCAAGGCTGCAGAAGAGCAAAAGAGGTACTGAGATGAGCAACCAGGAAGAGGAAACCGTTCAGATAGATGGAAGCCGGAGAGAAGAGATTTCGAAATACCGGAAGTTCCGTAAAGTCGACGGTGCAACATACCGGAAAGTCAACCAGTTTTTACGGAAGCATACCTATGTTACTGCCCGGGAATGGGCAATAGCCCGGCTCTGTTCTGATTTTAAGACGACTGCAGGTGCTGAGATGACCTTTATCGGAGAGAACCTGCCCGATCTGGTTCCATTTATGGAGGAGCCATATTCTCCACAGGCAGTAAACCAGGCTCGCACCTCATTTAAGCGGAAAGTCAGAAAATCCGGTGCTACATTCTTTTACGGAGCCATGTGCGGTTTTTTCACCCTTGACGAACTTGACGATATCCTCTTTGAATCAAGTGAGATCGCAAGATTCCTCCTTGAAGTTGAGGGCACATCTCTTGAGATCGATGATGAGATCGAGATTGAAGACCGGATCACCGACATCATGAGAAGGCTCGGTGATTCCGCTAACATACTCTTAAATAAACGATCGCAACAATCCATTCAGCCGGATGAAACAAATAGCAGACAATCTGAGAGAGATGAAGATAATGACGAATAATACCGAGCCGAAAAAAGTACTCTTTGGAACAAACGGAGTCCGCGGAATCATTGGAGAAGATATGAATCCGGAACTCGTCATGAAGATCGGTTTTTCCCTGGGGACAATGATAGAAGGCAGAGTAGCCCTTGGACGAGATACCAGGACATCCGGGGAGGCACTCGCCGCTGCAATGCGATCAGGACTCCTGGCATCCGGATGCGATGTCATCGATCTCGACATACTCCCGACACCGGCACTCCAGTACCTGGTCAGGGAACACTATGATGGAGGTGCGATGATCACCGCTTCCCACAACCCCCCCGAATATAACGGAGTGAAGGTCATTGAGGGGGATGGTACCGAGATGGATGATACCCGCACAATAGCACTTGAATCATTGATCTTTTCAGAGGATGTCAGAGTTGCAGACTGGAAGAGCGTTGGGAAGTTGACTGATGAATCCCACAGGATAGAGGAGTATATCAGTGCAATCGTCTCACATTTTCCAACAGCCTGCTGCAAAGGCATGGTCGTCGTCGTCGATCCGGGATCGGGTCCGGCTGCTGCAACAACACCCGAGATCCTCCGGCGAATGGGATGTACAGTTCATACCATCAATGGCCGGTTTGACGGCACCTTCCCCGGGCGTCTCCCTGAGCCGAGCCCTGAGGGCCTGGCACTCCTCACTGAAACAGTTATTGCAACCAAAGCGGCATTTGGGGTTGCACATGACGGGGATGCGGATCGGGCAGTATTTGTGGATGAGAAAGGAATTTTCATGAACGAGAATCTGACCTTTGCCATGCTCGCACGTGCCGCATGCCACAGGAATCCGGGTATTGTTGTCACACCAGTAAGTACATCGGATGTCATCAGGGAGGTGGCAGCCGACTGCGGATGTACAACCACCTATACACCGGTGGGAAGTATATATGTCGCACGGACCATGCTGAAACTGCTTGAAGCAGGAGAAAAGGTTGCTTTTGGTGGCGAAGGAAATGGAGGTCAGATCTTTCCCAACCATCAGTTCTGCAGGGATGGGGGAATGACTGCTGCAGCTATGGCAGAGCTTGTCGCAGGATCCACAGTACCGATATCCACCCTTGCAGATGAGATCCCCCCATATACCATGGTGAAAGAGAAGATTCATTCCGATGATCCAAAAACCATTCTGTCAACAGTTCGATCGGCCTGTTCCGAGCTTGACCTCAATGAAACCGATGGCATCCATATACGATGGGATGATGCATGGGCCCTAATCCGGCCTTCCGGGACAGAACCCTTCATCAGACTCTATGCAGAATCACGAGATCCAGGACGGGCAGAAGAAGTGAAAGCCTATCTTCTCTCCCTGCTCTGATTGAATATCCATTAATGCTTAAAAGCAAAAAATACGCTTAATTAACCCTTTTTTCAAAACAAAAAGGAATAGATTTCTTTATTAACTATATTCATTCCATATCATAATGACAAAGGACTGTTCTACAGGAATTAAGATCAAAGTGACATTCGTGGAACGGGTCAAAAACCTGTAACTGACAAAAAAGAAATGAGAATAACGCTTACCGCATTCAATACATTTCCAGATGTCAGCCGGGTTGATTCAAATAAAGATGGGGAAGAACACAGCATTCTGAAGAAAAAAAAAAGTAACCACTGATTGTTACCGGGCAGAATATCCACTCAAAAGAACAAAAACGATGAGAGATGGTGTGGAGGAGAGATGAAAACAATCGAACTGATCATTACAGGGAGAGTGCAGAAAGTCGGTTTCAGAGCCTGTATCCGTCATATTGCAACCAGCCTCGGCATTTCGGGCGAGGTAGAGAATCTCCCGGATGGCAGAGTCCATGTACTGGCAACAGGCGAGGATGTCATCCTTGAAAAATTTGTATCCATGCTCTATAGTTGTCCCCGTGCCATCATTCGGGATATTGATATGAGAACGTTCATCCTGACAGATTTTCCGGATTTCTCTATTAAACGTCCTCTTTGAAGACAGAATTGACAATGCAGGTAATGGAAGGTGTCTGGCCCCTGTTCTTCCATCAAACCTTTAAAAAACAACTGAAAAAGTACCTCCTTTCTCAAGAGAATTAAGATATGCATACACATTTGCATCAATGATCCGTTGATCAATCGTGGTATATAAACGTTCAAGAAGCCGGGAAATAAGTTCATCCGAGAGAACACAGCGTGTCTGACTCAGTTCATAATCACCTGCATGTATAGATTCTTTTGCAAGTTCAAATACCGTGGAATCGACCATGGTTCTCTTCAGGGGCTCGATTATATCATAAACAAATCCGCCTGCCCCCTGATTCAGAAGACCATTATCAGGATTCAGATGAGCCCCGATGATTGCCACACACGCATTGCCAAAGAGAAGTGCATACCCAAACGAGAGCATCGCATTGACGGGATCAAAATGAGGGCGGTTTGTCCTCCTCCTGTATTCCAGTTCTGAAGGAAGGAGCCGTGAAAGAATCTCATAGTACATATCTGTTGAAAGGGTATGGAGCCTTCTTATCTCTTCTATCCTGACAAGATACTCTATCTCATTTCTTGCCTGCACCAGGAAATCATGTTCGCCGCGATAGAAGAGACCTGAATCAAGAGTATTATCAAGCTCCTCCAACCAGAGAAGTCGTGATTGTAGAGAAGAGCGGACAAATTCAATGACATACCGATGTGAAGGGGTGGAGGTCTGAAGGCACCACGTCTCTTCATTCCTGTTCGATCCAAACGGTGTTAGGGTACCAAGAGGTGTTCCATGAGCATCAAAGAAGGAGATTGACGCACCCTTCTCAAGAAGACGATTTATTGTCGCAGTCTGAATGGTATGCCCCCCGACAAGGAGCAGATGATTGATTGCATCTATTGAATAGCTTGACTGCTGGGATCGTTTCTGGACATACAACAATCCCGGTGTCGACTTGATATGTGCACCATATCCCCAGATTGCATGCCAGGGAATCTTCATACCAACCAATAATCAACCCTCATACACAGAACAACAGTATATTATCCGTCCTTTCAGTGATTAATCTTTGGAAATAGTCTGGAGAATGCAGGTGAACGATCACTTTATCGGAGGCAGTTGCATCCGGCATTCAGGGCAGAAATATCTCCCCTTCCGATCCAGTTCACTTAAACTTTCAGGCCTGTACATGATGCATTCTGGAACAGAGCAATGTTCCAGTCCCAGAAGGTGCCCAAGTTCATGAGCTCCTTCCTTTGCTGTCCTCTCAATGATCAGATGAATATCACCCGGCAGCCCGTAATATTCATTCTCTAACCGTGCTGTTGAAACAACAGCGCTTCCAATAGAATCACGTGCCAACCCAAATACAAAGTCAGATGAGCCGGCATAGATGTCATCTGGTATTACCAGTAGAAAGTGATCCTGTATTCCATGCAGCCGTTTGAAGAGACTGATTCTGTTGATAATCCGCCCTCCATCGTATTGGCGGCGTATCCGGTGATATCCTTCAAGAGGAAAATGATCACCAAGGATGAGTTCAACCGGAGATCCAATGACAGCCGAAATAATTCGTTGTACAGGAAGCTGGATGCCATCAACCGATCGATAATCCCAATAGATCACGATCCCCATACTGTAAATAGGAAATGAGCAGCTATAAACATATTGAAGAAGCGATTGGCAGATTTATCGGAATGAGATACCGACGATGCGTTGAAGTGGGATATGGAGGGAATATTGTTGCCGCTTCAATTATCCAACGCATGGGTGGATCCATACTCTGTGTCGATCGTAAGTCATTTCCACCTGCCGGCACGATACGGACAGCAGTTGATGACATCACAGACCCCGATCTGAGACTCTATAGAGGAGCCGACTGCATTTATGCGATCAGACCGGGAATTGAAATGATGCCGGATCTCATCGAACTTGCAGCAACATTCAGAACAGATCTTCTCATCTACCATCTGGGATGCGAAATCTACCTGGATGGTGCAGAGAGGATTGACTGTGGCGTCATACTTCACCGCTATCACCCAAAACACACGGTCCAGTCAGAAAGAGAAGAGTGTTGATTGAGATTCTGTCTTCTTCTTTTCACTATCCGGTTCTTCTGTTTCTTTCACGGGAGTTGGTGCTTCATGAGGAGCGGGTTTTACATTTTTCACTGATGACTTTCCCTTCTCCTCTTCTTTCCCGGCTTTTTCGATCTCTTTTATGATCGACTGGGAACGCGCCTTATCATGAATTAAAAGTGCCAGTTGATCGGCATCAAGATTGAGCGAGCGGACAAAACGTTTTGGATCCCTGTCGGCAAGGAGACCGATTGGTGTGAGATACTCATCTGCCACAGTCTTTTCAGGGATCCGATATGCTTCTGAGCATCGGTGCAGGAGCGATAACCTGATCGTCTTCTGCCTGCGCGCCTGCCCCATCCGTTTCCATCGATCCGGTGGAGAAATCCTCACCCGGAGTCCGGATCCGGCAGAGGCAGCAGCCGTCCCGATGAGCATGATGCCGGTTGCATACCTCCAGAGAGTGTAATACTGTCTGCTGAATGTCCTGCCGAGATATGAATCCGCACAGGAGAGAAGATGGAGAGAAAGAGCACGCCTCCGGCGATCACGATGCTGAAGAGCACCTGCTTCAAGCCATTGAATCTGCGCATCCGGTGTATCGTCCACCTCGCGGGAAAGCCGCATCAATGAGTCGTCATCTGTTGATCCGGAGAGTGTTTTTGCAACAAGATCGAAGATACTGGAACGGGAATCCTTCTGTTGAAGCTGAAGATCCGATACCTGAATGTGAGCCTTTCCTATTGAGGAACCAAAGAGCATATTGACAGCAGATCGAATATCGCCCTTTGCTTCCTCGGCTATGATGCGGACTGCTTCTGGATCACAATCCAGTCCTTCGGCAGCACAGATATATTTTAGGTGTGGAGCGAGCGTACGGGCTGTCACAGCCCTGAACTGCACCTGATCGCAGAGCCGCCTGATCTCTGGTGCAACCCCGTAGGCATCATTTGCGATGAGTATAATCGGCTGTTTTGATCGCCTGATGATATCCACGATCGCTTTTGCACCACCCCTGTCCGCGTTGCCATCAAGATTGTCTGCTTCATCAAGGAGGATCAGACGCCGTAATGCGCCGGAGAGGCTGGCTGTTGTACTCGAGCTCCCTGCAATCCGCTCGATCACCCCTTTTGTCCGCTGATCGCTTGCATTCATTTCAATGATCTCCCAGCCGAGATCATGTGCCAGTGCATATGCAGCCGAGGTCTTTCCAATACCTGGCTTACCATAGAGAAGGATTGGTTTGCTCTTTGTCGTCCATTCTTTTCCCCATTCAAGGAGTTCATGAACCGCAGACTGATTGCCTATAACATCTGCGAGTGTCTTTGGCCGATACTTCTCCACCCAATCCATATCAGATCTATTTCGGTTTATGAGAAGAAAATAGATTCCGGGATCAGTAACTCATAACAAATACATTATCTTTGATGAGGCAAAAATATAGGAGTAATCGATATTTGGTGTTTATTGTGGTGAAGAACTGCTCCAGTCAATCAGTAGCAGATGCGGTCAGGGAATACGAGGGAGTGACCAGAAAAAACGCTATCGGTGAGATTGTTCGTTCTCTTAAGCTCGATTCTCCCGATATCGTGGCATCGTTTGGAGAAGATGCAGCCGTAATCCGCAAAGGTGATGATGCACTTCTGCTTGCCGCAGACGGTATCTGGAACAAGCTGATGGAAGCTGATCCGTACTGGTCAGGGTTCTGTTCTGTTCTCGTAAATATTCATGATATTGCTGCGATGGGAGGAGATGCACTTGCACTCGTTGACATCCTGTCTTTCACGGATGAAACACTGATGCAGGAGGTGACACGAGGAATGGCAGATGCTGCAAGCCGTTTTGGTGTTCCGATCGTCGGAGGACATCTCCATCCTGACACCCCATATAATGTCATTGATGTTGCGGTTCTTGGAACAGCACGACTGGATTCGGTCATTTACAGTGACAGGGCAGAGGATGGAGATGCAGTCATTGCAGCCATTGATCTCAACGGCCGTGTTCACCCTTCATGTGCAATGAACTGGGATTCTGTCACAATGAAAGATGGAAAAACTCTCAGATCCCAGATCGGGGTGATGAAAAAGCTCGGGGAAGCACACCTCGTTACATCTGCAAAGGACATCTCAAATCCAGGAATCATTGGAACCCTTGGAATGCTCCTTGAAGTAAGCAGGAAAGGAGCGAGTATTGACCTGCAGTCGATACCGATGCCCGATCTTGCAGCACATGGCATCACGTTTGAACACTGGGTGCGCATGTACCCCGGCATGGGCTTCATACTCACTGCCAACCAGTCTCATGCAGATGAAGTCTTGCGATTGTTCCGTGACGTTGGTATGGCAGCCCGGATAATTGGAACTATCAACCATACACAACAACTCACCATCACCTATCAGGGAGAAAGCACCGAAGTCTTTGACTTCTCCCATGACGGGATCATCGGATCCATCAATTGGTGCAAGTCATTATGAGAAAAATCGGAATCGGCGTTCTGGAAGATTTTACCAGAGTATATGAGGCATCCAGACAGGCAGCTTCAGACGATCTCATCGTTATCATATATACATCCCATGAGGGGAACAACGAGGAGAGCGAGCGGGTACGTTTCCATGTATCACCCGATCCCATACACGCACTCATCAATGGCCTGCTGAGCGGAGAGATAGACGGGGCGGTGCGGGGTACATTGCCAGCTGATGCCACACTCAGATATCTCAGGGAATCAACCGCCACCTCCAGCCTCGAACGTATTGCAGTCCTTGAAACTCCAAAGGGAAAGAAATTCCTTCTCACCCCCGTAGGTATAGATGAAGGGTGGACGACTTCTGAGAAAGTGAGCCTGGTGAAGAGGGCTGTTAATCTTGCCGGATGCATCGGAATTGATCAAACGATTGGAATACTTTCAGGAGGACGGATGAGTGATATCGGCAGGAATCCCGTTGTTGACCGGTCATTGGCTGAGGGGGAGCTCCTTGCACAACTGACCGGAGGAGTTCATGCAGGTATCCTGATCGAGGAGGCCGCAAACAGGTATGGAATTGTACTTGCACCTGACGGTATATCCGGCAACCTCATCTTCAGGACACTCGTGCTGCTGGGTTCGGGGAGATCACATGGCGCACCTGTCGTAAATATCGATGTTACGTTCGTCGATACTTCGCGCGCATCTGAGAATTACGGGAATGCTCTCAGACTGGCAGCAAAGTTGTGTGAAGGATAAAAACATCAAATTAGACACAGATAGCAAAAATAACTTCAATTATTACTTCTTTTCAAGGAAAAGCCCCGAATTAACAATAAGCCTCCAACATCGAGATACCGATAAATGGAAGAGAGAAAGGGGCCGAATATACGAAAGCCTTAAATATTTAACAATATACTCTTTCAATGGTGGAAATTACATGGCAGACCTACCAATTGCAGCTGTAGTAAGAATCGCAAAGAAGAATGGTGCAGAACGTGTCGGAAGTGATGCAGCAGAAGCACTTGTTGCTAAAGCAGAAGCATACATCGCCGAACTCACCAAGAAGGCAAATCAGTACGCCCTTCACGCAGGTAGAAAGACGATCAAAGAGGAAGACATCGAGCTCGCCGCAAAGAGCGAGGCTTGATATCACCTCTCTTTTCTAAAAAAAAATCAGAACGTTCCTTTTGTACTTCGAATCTCTGATTCGTTTCCACTCAATGTGAGCGCCATATTGAGGGTAATTCCAAATGCCTTGAAGATCGATTCGCAGATATGATGATCCGATCGGCCGGAAAAGACGATATGTGCAGTAATCCCTGCCTGATTGACGAGAGAAGAGAAGAAATGTTCAAAGAGATCGTTTGAGATCCCTCCGGTTTCACATCCGGCAAATGATCCTTCAAAGACGAGGTACCCCCTTCCTCCACAGTCAAGTGCAACCTCCGCCCGGGCCTCATCCATTGGCACAACAGCATTGGCAAACCGGGTGATCCCCCGTCCATCTCCAATCGCGTCCCTGATAGCCATTCCAAGAACGATACCAATATCCTCGACGGTATGGTGGGAATCCACCTGGAGATCGCCTGATGCTGTTACAGAGAGACCAAAACCCCCATGCCGCCCGAATGACTCAAGCATATGATCCAGAAAAGGAAGGCTCGTCTGAATCTGTCGGGAACCTCCATCAGGATCAAAGCTGATTGTTATACTCGTCTCTTTCGTCTCACGACTAATATCTGCCCGTCTCATTTCAATTCCTCAAGAACTGCAGGGAACGAGAGCATCCCGTTATAGAGAGCCGATCCGAGAACAGCCCCTGCCACACCAAGTTCCCGGAGAATTCTCAGATCCGTTACACGTGAGACGCCACCAGAGACGACCACAGGGCATTTCACCGCGTCCATAACCCTTCGTATAGGATCAACGGCAATCCCCTCACAGAGCCCCTCTACATCGACATTAGTGAAGAGGAGAGAGCCTGCACCTTCATCTTCAAACCGTTTTGCCCAGACAGAGACCTCACCGGCAGTCTTCTCCCAGCCATGAATCGCTATCTCACCACCTCGGGCGTCAACACCCGCCATGATCCGTTCATTTCCATGTTCCCCGGACAGCCGGTTGATAATTGATGGGTCTTCTGCGGCTGCTGTTCCGATGATAACACGATCCACACCCAGTGCAAGCCACCCGGCTGCATCTGATTCGGATCGTATACCTCCGCCAAGCTGGACAAATACATCTGTTTCGGTTAAGAGTTCGCGGATAACATCCACATTCGCCCCGGCATTTCCAAAGGCACCATCAAGGTTGACGATATGGAGTGCTGTTGCCCCTGCATCAATCCAGCGAAGGGCAGAAGAGAGCGGATGACCATAGGAAGATGCAGTCTCTCTCTTCCCCTGAACAAGCTGGACACACCTTCCACCAAGAATATCGACTGCGGGAAAAAGGTTCATAACCATCACGGGATCATTCGCTGGACATCCATCACAAGGATATCCCTGGCACCTGCACGCTTGACCATATTGATCAACTGGTATACCCGCTCTTCGGCAACAACCACATGGACTGCGACAAGATTCTGGTCAGATGCAACCTCCATCACTGTGGGGCCGGAGAGGCCGGGAAGGATTGACCTGATCTCTTCCAGCCGATCCCGACCGACATTCATCATAAGGTAGCATTGCCCTTTTGCCCGAAGTACACTTTCAAGTGCCAGGGTAATCTCATCAATCTTCTCCCGAAACTCTGTAAAAGAACTCCGGTTCGCAATGAGCCATGTCGAGCTCTGGAAGACATCGGTCATAATCCTGAGATGGTTGGTTCTGAGTGTCGTCCCTGAACTGGTCAGATCCACGATCGCATCTGCTATTCCAAGGTTTGGAGCAGCTTCACAGGCACCGGAGACCGAAACGATCGAGACGTCAACACCGTGCTCTGTAAAAAATTTCCGGGTGATTCCGGGAAATTCCGTTGCAATCTTCTTTCCCGCAAGATCACCAAGCTCGTGATAGCCGGAATCCTCGGGAACAGCCACAATCAGACGGGCCTGTCCCATTTTGAGATCAAGGAGTTCAAGAACATCTGATCCGCGTTCTGCGACCATATCAAGTCCGGTGATGCCGATATCAGCCACTCCCTGCGCAACATATTCGGGAATATCAATCGGGCGAACATACAGGATCTCAACATGAGGATCGACGGTTTTTGCGATCAACCGTCTATCCCCCGAGGTAGTGATATGCAGTCCGCTCTTCTCTATGAGATCGCTAATGGGTTCGGCAATCCTTCCCTTATTCGGGATTGCGAGTCTGATCAGATCAGAAGGTCCTGAGTTCACCTTTGATAACCCTCTCGGTGATATTTGAAATATTCGCCAGCCGGTTATTCACGATCTCTTCAACATCACGGGAGATACTGCCAAAGTCAGCACCATCATCGGTAATAATCTGGACACTGGCCACGAGTGGATGATCAATCGGATGACCAATCTGTGAGAGGAGACGGACATACATCTCGGTGATCCCATCAACCTTTGTGCATGCTTCCTGGGCGATCTCGGTTGAAAGGAGATTATAGATCTTACCGATATGGTTGATCGGGTTCTTTCCGCTTGCTGCTTCCATACTCATCGGACGGTTTGGAGTGATCAGCCCATTGACCCTGTTTCCACGACCTACCGAGCCATCATCACCCATCTCTGCAGAGGTGCCGTTTACAGTCAAAAACAGGCTTCTGTTCTCTATATCATCAGCGGTATTCACCCAGACAGAGACCTTCCGCCTGGTATGACGCCGGGCTACAGCCTCAAGCTCCTCCTTCATGATCTCTGTCACCTCAACATACTCGTCAACAGATGAACAGTAGCGGTCCACCATGGCTGATGCGATGGTGTAGGTCATCTCCTCACCATGGCGAAGACCCATGATCTTGATATCATAGCCGATCATCGGGTTTTTTGGACGGAGAACCGAGGCGATCTCCTGATCCATGGCAAGCACAATCTGTTCAACTTCTGAAAAAGGTGCATGCCCGACACCAAACGAGGTGTCATTTGCCCGGGGAACGGTATTTCCACCACAGGTTTTAAAGACATCACAGAGATCGGTTGATCCGTCGCCCATACGGCAGTCAACAATAATGTCCCGTTCCATATTCAGTGTGGGAAGGGTCTCCTTCAGGTATTCCCTGGCTGCTTCAACTGCAGTTGCATCGGTTGGGATGACACGGCCCTCAAAACACTTTGTTGCTCTTCCCGTCAGAAGAAGATAGATCGGCCGGACAATCTTTCCGCCGCCAAATGACGGAAGAGAGGCTCCGGCAACAACCTCACCCTGATCGGTGTTATGATGGAGGACTGCTTCACACTGATTTTCATATTCGCGGCAGAGCGCGCGGCTGATAGCCTCTGCTACTCCGTCTGCTATACTATCGGGGTGCCCGATACATTTGCGTTCAACAAGTTCAATAGCCTGTTCTTCAATCGGCGTCTGCCGAAGTGATTCAATGTTGATAGTACGTTTCATGAGAAGCCTCATTGTGTTTCGATCAGTATATAAAAAAAGACTGGATTTGATTTAACATTGTTCATCTTGTCAGCGCCACCTCTGATCGGAGTGTCAACCTGCAGACACCATCACGGAAAACCCTGACAAGTCCACCACTCTCGGATACGGTGATCCCGACTGCCGGGACATCCCGTGTAATGGCAGCTGTTGCCATATGACGGCCACCAAGCCCTGAAGGGAGGCTTACTCCACGTGAATCCGCATCGATGTAGCGACCGGCAGCAGTGATATACCCTTCTTTTGTAATGATAAAGACGCCGTCAAGCTGTGCAAACTCCTTGACACTCTCCCAGTTCTCACGATTCCTGATATCACAGACAGACAGCGGGTGTCCGGCATAGGGATTCAGTATTGCCTGGTGTGAGCGGGCAAGGAGGGATGAACCATCGCCGATGATAAACGCAGTTCCGATGTTTCGCCCTTCCCGCCCTTCATGCGCAATCTCAAGTGCCAGGGCAAGAGCAGAATGGAGAATATCAGAAGAAACAATATCATCATAACTGGCGAGATCGAGGTAATCACGCCCTTCCCCGACATCATAGATAAGGATGGCAAATGGGAAGACTCCGATGATCGTCCCGCTTGCAACCTCGGTTCTGAGATGATACTGAACAACTGCATCAAGGATATGGTGCTCGCAGAAGAGCAGGAGTTCCTGCATATTTTTTTTGATCATCAGATCAGGCTGATGCTCCTTCACCCAGATAACCGGCACATCAGACTCAAATGGCTGTGATTCAAGGAATGAGAGGATGGCGATGGCATCGACTGAATGTGCAAGATCTGCTGCTGCTGCCATCAGTACGTGATCTTTCTCCATGATCATAGCAGTTCACGTATTTTTGAGGGGAGTTCAGATGGCCGTGATGCAACGGTGATACCCATCGCCTCCAGTCGTTGTATCTTCGATGCTGCATCACCTTCGCCGCCTTCTATGATCGCACCGGCATGGCCCATTCTCTTCTCTTTTGGAGCTGAAATGCCTGCGATATATGCGACCAGTGGAAGATCCAGCGAGAGGGCAGCTTCGGCACCTTCGATCTCAAGTGCACCCCCAACCTCACCGATCAGGATGACAGCTTTGGTAAGCGAATCCTCGTTAAATCTGCTGATACAATCAACAAACGTCTCACCTATCACCGGATCGCCGCCTATCCCAACAACCGTACTCTGTCCGATACCTGCCCGGGTGAGCTCATCAACAACCTCATAGGTCAGGGTTCCACTCCTCGAAATGACCCCGACCGGTCCCCGTTGGAAAAGCGGCGAGGGCATGATTCCAAGCCTGCATTCACCGGGAGAGAGGAGGCCGGGACAGTTTGGACCGATAACGGCTGATCCGCATGAACGTGCATAGGCAATTGCCCTCATCACATCATGCACCGGGATGTGCTCGGTGATCGCAACAATCGTCTTGATTCCGGCATCGGCAGCCTCCATGATCGAGTCTGCCGCAGCTCCGGCCGGAACAAAGATGACAGACGCTTCGGTATCATGTGCGGCAACAGCTTCACGAACCGTGTCAAAAACGGGAACACCGTGAACCTCCTGCCCCCCTTTCC
>Ga0163225_100336_pt1 | contig 14472 bp, 18 predicted proteins | sample MSEWel2016_04_06_2_FD_113145 | JGI IMG/M metagenome (GOLD analysis project Ga0163225, IMG submission 113145) | Subsurface microbial communities from deep shales in West Virginia, USA - MSEEL Well Study Marcellus 5H_2016_04_06 ... | reverse complement strand
TGACTCCTTCATTGAATTTTTGGTGTTGTAACTATTTAATTCAACGGAGCCAGGCAAATGCCTTTTTTATTTAGATATTTTTAGATTTACAGTTTTTTCTTCACAACATTAATTATACAACCTTAATTTATTTATTTTTTGCAGAAATTAAGTTCAATAAACCTCTTAACTATTTAGGTTTATTAATCTTTTTATTAGGGGCAATACTATATATGAAATCGATAGTTGACTTTGCCAGACCAGAAAATAATGGAATCAATAAAAAGGGATTATATAAATATTCACGAAATCCAATGTATGTGGCTTTCTTTTTATATTTTCTCGGCTGCAGCCTTTTAATAAATTCCTGGTTTTACTTTATTATCTTAATTGTATTTCAGATTTCTGTTCACTACCTTATATTATCAGAGGAAAAATGGTGTATTAAAAAATTTGGAAAAGAATATAATGACTATATGAAAAAAGTTAGGAGATATATTTAAAATTTAGTTGCGGCAGTTTACATAATCCTAATATTTTTACATACTATAGCTAACATAATATCAGGGAAGTGATAAAAATGAACACAAATCAGGCTGAATTTAATTATAAGAGAATTACTACTTTTATAATAACAGCATACATAATGTCCTGGCTTATCTGGCTGCCAAATCTAATCAGCTACAACTTTAGTGTTAGCTGGGAATATTCTAAGCTCCTGCATTTAACTGGCGGTTTGGGTCCTCTAGTTGCTGCTATTATTACTGCTAAGATTTATTACAAGAAAAAAGGTTTAAAAGAATACTTAAAATATAAATTATTAAAGTTTTCAGATCCAAAATGGATATTTATTGCCTTATTAATGCCGAGCGGCTTTTTTCTATTTTCTTATTTAATTACGGGGGTAATCTTTGGAGAGTGGACTGATCCCGCTTTAATAGGAATTAATTCTAAGATCCCTTTTGAAAATCAGTTTTTAATCTTATTAAGCTGGATCTTCTTTTATGGAATTGGAGAAGAAAGCGGCTGGAGAGGCTTTATATTTCCTGAACTAATGAAAAAATTTAATTTACAAACTTCAGCATTATATACAGCTTTAATCTGGGGAGGCTGGCATTTACCAATCTTCTTTTACGATAATAATTTTCAGGCAATGGGTTTAATGGGCCTATTAGGCTGGCTGGTAGGACTTATTTTTGGATCATTTATTTTAGGCTGGCTTACTCTAAAGTCGGAATGGAATTTATGGCCGGCAATTTTATGGCATGCTGCATTTAATTTTTTTACAGCCGGTGATAAAATAAATCCTCTATACCCTGCTCTAACAACTATGATGGTTATAATCTTTGGACTGTGGCTCTCTAGAAAATATTAAATGGATAAATTAATAATCAAATCTTTCTACAAACAAGAGAGTAGAACATGATATCTGAGGTGAAATAAGATGAATGAAGACTATAATTTTAAAAATAATATTTCAAAACACAATGTGCTTATAATCTGTCTCTCAATTCATCACGGCAATACAATGAAAATCGCCAGAGTAATTTCAAAAAAATTAAATGCTGATCTTAAAAAACCTTCTGAAGTAAAAAAAGATGATCTTAATGACTATGATTTAATCGGTTTTGCTTCAGGTATTTATAATGGAAAACATCATGCAGATTTATTTAAACTAATTAAGGAATTTGAAATGCAGAAAAATAAAAAAGCATTTATCTTTTCTACAGCTTCTGTTAAATATATAAAAATGCATACTGCTTTAAAAAAAGAATTAACTGCTAAAGGCTTTGATGTTATTGATGAATTTATGTGCAGGGGTTTTATGAATTACAGTTTTATAAAATATTTTTTTGGTGGAATAAATAAAAATAGGCCGAATAAAAAGGATTTGTTAAGGGCTGAAGAATTTGCAGCTGATATTAAAGATAAACTTTCTATTTAAGGGGGAGAAAATTAATGGAATCAAATAAAATGAAAGCCGCTTATAGAAAAAAATATGGACCGCCTGAAAGCTTAAAAATCAAAGAAATAGAGATTCCAAAACCAAAAGAAAATGAGATTTTAATAAAAGTACATGCAGCAACTGTCAATAGAACAGATTGTGCAGTTCTTAGCGGCAGCCCTTATATAATGAGGTTATTTACCGGTTTATTAAAGCCTAAACTGCCGATTACTGGTACAGATTTTGCAGGTGAAGTTGAAGCTGTTGGTAGTAAGGTAAGCTCTTTTAAAGTAGGCAACAGAGTTTTTGGTTTTAATGATAACGGCTCAGCTTCTCATGCCCAGTACATGACAATATCAGCAGATAAAGCCATAAGTTTAATCCCGGAAAAATTATCATACGAAGAAGCTGCAGCCAGCCTTGAAGGTGCCCATTATGCCTATAATTTTATTAAGAAAGTTCAAGTAAAAGAGGGAGAAAAAATTCTGATTAATGGGGCAACAGGAGCAATTGGTTCTGCCTTGCTCCAGTTTTCAAAATATCACGGTGCTTATGTTACAGCAGTAGGCAACAGTAAAAATATAGAATTAATGAAATCTTTAGGTGCTGACAAAGTAATTGATTATCAGATAGAAGATTTTACAGAGGATAATCAAAAATACAAATATATCTTTGATGCTGTTGGCAAAAGCTCATTTGCTAAATGCAGAAATCTATTAGAAGCAGATGGAGTATATATTTCATCAGAATTAGGCAGACAGGGAGAGAATCTTTTCTTAGCATTAGTAACAAAGATAAATTCTGGTAAAAAAGTCATTTTCCCTACTCCCACAGATATTAAAGCCAGTATAGATTTCATCAAAAAACTGGTAAATGAGGATAAATTTAAGGCTGTAATAGATAGAGAATATCCTTTAGATAAAATTAGTGAAGCCTTCACCTATACTGCAGGCGGTCAGAAAACAGGGAATGTTATTTTAAAAATAGGGTAAACGAGGTTTGAAAGATGAAATATAATCTTTAAGCAAAGTATAAAAAGAAAGAGGGATAAGTATGAAAAAAGTAATGAGCTTTTTAACAGTGTTAATATTTATTATCTCTTTAAGCTTAAGTGTTAATGCTCAAACTATTACAGAAATAGAAATATCTGAGCTGGAAAGAAGCAGCAAGGATCTAATATTAAAACAGCTCCCGTATACTGAGGGAGATATCTATAGTGAGCAAAAACTAATCCTCTCCAGAAAAATAATTTTTAATAGTGATTTGTTTAATCCTATTTCTCTGAAGCTTTCAGCTCAAAAAACAGAGAACAATAACTTTCAGATCTACATTGACGCTCAAGACAGCGGCATCTTTATGATCCATCCCTGGGAATTTGCAGTTAGAAAAACAACAGGCCTGCTTGGAGAAAAGTTTGAACAAAAAATTAGAAATCCTCAGGGTAATGGTTTAAGTTATTTATTTGCCCTAGACTGGAGTAATGATTCATATCAAGAGTATGGTCTTGAGTATCTTGGTGAAAAAGGCAGAATTTATAGCTTTAATTTTAGAGATTTCGATAGAGATTTAGAATTCAATCAGCAGGTATTTAAATCAAAAGGAAATTTTTATCAATTTAGTTTAGAAAGCATCCCTACCGCAGAGATAAAAAATCAATACAGTCTTAAATTTCAGGAAAATAATTACCAAATAAATAACTTTATTCAAAAACAGCAGTACTTAATTCCTGAATATAATTTAAGGTATAATAAAAATTTCAGTTTTGAGGTTGAGCTTAGCCGTGCATTTTCTTTAAATGATAATTTTGATGATTTCAGCAGTTTTAAACTTAATCTTAATAAAGAATACACACTTAGTGAAAAATCAAGAATTATTGCTGATTTTAAAGGCGGGTTCAGCTCAGATAACACCCCACTTAACTATCAATTTACTGCCGGAGGATTTAGTAAAATTGATGGAGGAATTCCAATTCGGGGACAGGACTATGACTTTGCAGGAACAAAATATATTAAAAATACACTGGAATATCATAGAATGCTCTGGAGAAGGGACTTATGGGGAGTTATTTTTATTGATAATGCTAAAATTGCAGCCGCTGATACAGAATTTGAAGATCTAAGCTGGGAAAATGATGCTGGCTTAGGGGTGATTTATTATTCATTTTTAGGACCAATTAGAGCAGATATTGCTTTTGATAATGGAGATAGTTCACCAAAATTTAAGATTGGGTTTGGGAACTCATTCTAATTTAGCTGAGAAATTAGTTTTTTATGACAATTGGAAATAGATACATAATAAGGAGGATTTTAATTGATTGAAGGTGACAAAGTATTTATCAGACAACTTGAACTTGGAGATGAGGAATTACTTCATAGATGGAGAAATAATTCTCAGGGAAACCTTTATTGTGGATTTAAGTATGGATTTTTAATGAGTAAAGAATCATTTAGACTGCAGGTAGAAACTGAAATAAAAAATGAAGATGTTTTCCCGGCCAAAAAAATGTTTATTTTCTGTAAAAAAGAAGATTTAACTCCTAAGCAGATAACCATAAATCTCAAAATCTATATAAAAAATTAGGTTTCAAAAAAATAGGAATTATGAGAGAAGCTAGTTTTGATAGTCGAGAGGGTACTTATTCTGATGTCTTATATATGGATTTATTAAGAAAAGATTGGGACTTAAAATAGTTTATCTTTAAAAAATTTAAGATATCAATTTCCTTTAGGATAAAAGTAATTATCGCTTTAATAATTCTATGGGGAACTTTAGCGGTTGGAGATCTTGCAGAATTACTTGGTTTATAATTCATTTAAGAATTAAATACTTAATTAACGGCAGGTGAAAAAATTGTTAAAATTAGTAACGGATAGACTGTTAATAGCTGCTCTTGATCTAGAAAATTTCAAGTTATATATTGAAGATACAGCGAAATTAGAAAAAAATTTAGGAGTTAAAGTTACTGGCAGAGAGTTAAGTTCAGAAATTAAAGAAATATTTATTAAACCCTATCATAAAGCTTTAAACGATAAAGAAAATTACCTATGGTACACAAACTGGCAGATAATATTAAAAGATGAGAATAAAATAATCGGTGGAATTACTTTTAAAGGTCCGGTAAATCGAAAAGGAGAAGTTGAAGTAGGATATGGTATTGATCAAGATTATCAAAACAAGGGATATATGACAGAGACATTAAGTACCATTATTAAGTGGTCTTTTTCTCAAAATAAAGTAAAAATTGTTACTGCTGAGACCAATAAAGATAATAAAGCTTCACAAAGAGTACTAGAAAAAGTTGGAATGGAAAAATATAAGGAAGAAGAAAAAACTTTTTGGTATAAAATTGAAAAAAACAACTAAAAGAGGTGTTAGATTATGAAAAAACAGCTTCTTATAGGTGTAATTACAGCTGCTTTGTTTTTGATTTCCACACTTTTATTCCCGATTGCTGCAGCTTCTGATCAGCAGGATATCAATTCAGGCAAAGAAGATTTTTTAAGCAAATATTATTTGAATGAACAGGGAATAATTAAACCCAAAATTGCTGAAATAATAATTAATTATAGAGCAGAAATTGTTATTCAGGCAATTGCTGCAAAAGACTTTGCCGAAGTTGGTGAGTATGTACATCCAAAAAAGGGACTTAGATTTACACCTTATACTTATGTTCGAGAAGAAAAAGATGTAGTTATGACAAAAGAAGAGGTACATGGTTTTTTTGAAGATGATAATAAATATCTCTGGGGCAGATATGATGGCAGTGGTAAACAAATAAGATTGACTCCAGCAGAATACTATCAAGAATTTATTTACACTGCGGATTTCATTAAGGTAGAAGAAATAGGATATAATGAAGTTTTAAGTAGTGGGAATATGCTGGAAAATCAATTTGAAGTTTATGACAACCCTATTATAGTTGAATACTATTTTTCGGGCTTTAAACCAAAATTTGAAGGAATGGACTGGCAGAGTTTGCGGCTGGTCTTTGAAAAGTATCAGGGTGAGTGGAAATTAACCGGAATTATCCATAATCAGTGGACAATATAATTAAATAATTTTGTGTCAGTTTATTATTTATCCTTGTATTTAAAAAGAGATGAGCTAAATTAGTTTTTAGCCCATCTCGATTATTCTTATTCTTCTGGAACTATTAAATTTAAGAAGACTGCTAAAACTGCACCAACCGCAACTCCAGAAGAGAAAAGAACTTCTAAAAAAGCAGGTAAGCTCTGAGCAATTTCCGGAAAGTAAGTAACTCCAAGGCCGATACTTAAACTTATGGAAAAGATAAAGGCAGTTCTATCTGAAAATCCATTTTTAGTCACAATATTTACACCAGCAGATGCAATCATCCCGAATAAGGCCAGGGTTGCACCACCTAAAACAGGTGCATGCATTACACTAATTACTGCTCCAAATTTAGGAAATAGGCCTAATAAAAGCAGTAAAACTGCAACAACATAGCCAACAACTCTGCTGCCGACCTTTGTTATCTGGATAACTCCGATATTCTGACTGAAAGTTGTATTGGGCATTACATTAAAAAGAGAAGAAATCATACTGCCTAATCCTTCAGCCAAAAGACCGCGGCTCAATCTATCCTGATGCAGCTGACCATTTACAGGTTCTCCAGAAGTTTCAGCAATTGCTGTCAGATCTCCAATTGATTCAATCGAAGTTACTACATAAGCAATCATCCAGGGAAGCAGATGAGCGAAATCAAAATCCAGTCCGAAATAAAGTGGACGCGGTATAGTCAACCAGCCTTCATTAAATACAGGAGCAAAATCTATTAACCCCAGTGGAATTGAAATTATGTACCCTGAAATTAAACCAATTGCAATTGCTCCCAGCTTAATTAAACCACTGCCAAAACGGCTGGCAATAATAATGATAACCAGTACAAATGAACCTAATAAAAGATTACTTAAGGAACCAAAATTTTCAGCTCCAGCTCCTCCGGCAAAATCCTGCATCCCGGTTTTAATTAGAGTTAGTCCAATCAAAGTTACAACTGTACCAGTGACAAGCGGAGGAAAAAGACTTCTAATCTGCTTTAAAAAACGGCTTAACAGAATTTCAACAGGTGCTGTAACCATTGCCATACCTAAAACTAGTGGGATTCCACCTGCATTGGCTGCAGCCATTGCCATCGGAACAAAGGTAAAACTGGTACCGGTTACCCCCCAGCAGTCCAGCTCCAATCGGTCCAAACCTTTTACACTGCACAAAAGTAACTATTCCTGACATAATAAGAGTCATGCTGACCATAAAGCTGGTTTCAGCTGCTCCTAAGCCGGCTGCATTTGCTATTAAAATAGGTGGAGTTATTACTCCTACAAACATAGCCAGCATATGCTGCAGGCCCAGCAAAAATCTTCTCCCCATTGGTGGCTGATCATTTAGGGCATAATGAGAACTTTTTGTAGTTTCAATTTCTTTAGTAACCTTAACCGTATTATCTGCCATTATTATTTTACCCCCTAAAAATTAAATTAAATTTAATAAAAATTAATATTATTTAACTCTATTAACTTTATTCAAGAGAAAGAAGTGTTTTTCTCCTAAATTTTCAGAATAATTTTTTAATTAAAAATATAAATATGGATTAACTGATTAAATTGCAGGATTTTTTTGCCCTATATTGAATTAATATAATGAGTTCACTTGGAATTAATTAATATAATTTGAGAGAGGTGAAAACATGTTCAATAATTTTTATGGTGATAAATTTGATAATCAGGAAGAAAGAGAAAATTTAAGACCGCGTTATGAGTACGGCAATCAGGGCATGTTTCCTTATCAGAATACAGAATTTAAAGCATTTATAGCAAATGTTTATGAAATGGATGATTATTATCTTATTGAAGCTGAACTGCCGGGAGTGAAAAAGGAAGATATCGAAATTACAGTTAAAAAATCCAAGATAACAATTAAAGCGGTCAGAAAAAAATTGTGTGATGGAGAAAATGATATACTCTGTCAGGAAAGAAAACTGGGAGAATATAAACGCAGCTTTAGATTTGAGAGTATAAATGAGGATAAAGTTACGGCTAAATTAGATAATGGAATTTTATCCATTAAAGTTTATAAAGCTGAGCAGAAGAAAAAAGCTGAGGCTAAGAAAATAGAAATTAAATAATTATTTCTAATTATCCGGGCTTCAAGCTCGGATATTTTTATGGATTATGGATTGCTTAATTACCAGTTGTTATAAAAAGCAGCTGCTTTGATTATACAGCTAATAAAGAAAAAATTTCTGGCAGAGTTATTATATTATTATGATGAAATAAATCTGAAATTGTGAGGAGAATTATTTTGAAACTTAATAAATATGAAAAATTTACTGATAATTTAAAGGAAAAGCTATTAAATTATAATCAAGTTACTGGTTTAGTTGCAGTAGGTTCAATGTCTAAAAAGGATCATCTGCCAGATGAATGGTCTGATCATGATTTTTTTGTAATTGTAAAAAGTGGTTATCAAAAATATTTTCGCGAAAACTTATCCTGGCTGCCTGACTTTGAAAATATCTTGTTATCTTTTCAGGAAACTGATCACGGCTTAAAGGTTTTCTATAACAATGGCCATTTAATTGAATTTGCAGTATTTGATCAAGAAGAATTGTTCCTGGCAAAAATTAATTATTATCGTATTTTAATTGATAAAGCAAATATCAAAAAGAATATAGAAAAAATCAAAGATAAAACAACTATTCAAACTAGTTCATATAGTGATAATGAGCTTTTAATAGAACAGTTTATTACTAATCTTGTTGTTGGTATTGGAAGATACAATCGTGGTGAAATTATTAGTGCTCATCAATTTGTAAAGACTTCTGCTCTAAAGAAGTTATTACTATTAATCGAGAAAAATAATGATTTAGATAAAAATATAATCCTGGACAATCTTGATCCATTAAGGAGATTCGAATTCGTCTATCCGGAATTAGGAGCAGAAATAAATAATCTCCTACTTAAACCAATTCCTAAAGCAGCAGAAGAACTATTAAATATATTAGAAAGAGAATTGCCGGAAGAAATTAAAATAAAACAAGAAAAATCTATTAATATCATCTTTGAAAAATACTTGAAATAGTTGACTCTTAACATATTTTAATACCATTTCATTTTAATTTTTGGATTCTGAAAGCAATTACTTTGAAGTATTTTCTTAAGTCTTAAAAAGAACTGATGATTTAAAGAGGGAGTGTTTATAGTTGATAAAAGCAGAAAAATTAGATAGAGGCGATAAAGTTGCAGTAGTAAGTTTATCCTGGGGTGGAGCAGGAGATGAAAAATTTAGAGATAGATATGAGATAGGCAAAAAAAGAGTTGAAGAATTGTTCGGCTTAAATGTCATTGAAATGCCAAATAGTTTAAAAGGTAGTGAATATCTGGATAAACATCCTGAAGCAAGAGCTGAAGATCTGATGAATGCCTTTAAAAATAAAGAAATTAAAGCTATCTTTTCTAATATTGGCGGTGATGATACACTCCGGTTATTACCTTTCATAGATTTTGATGTTATAAAAAACAATCCTAAAATTTTTATGGGTTATTCAGATACAACAGTAAATCATTTTATGTGTTACAAAGCTGGCCTGACAAGTTTTTATGGGCCAAGTATCCTGGCAGAATTTGCAGAAAATGTTGAAATGCATGATTACACAATTAATACAATTGAGAAAACTTTATTCAGCTCTAAGCCAGTTGGAGAAATTAAAGCCAGTAAACACTGGACTTCTGAGTGGCTGCCCTGGGAAAAGAAAGAAAATAGCAAAATCAAACGCAAACTAAATAAAGAAAAAAGAGGCTATGAAATTCTTCAGGGGAAAGGTAAAGTAAAAGGTAAGTTAATTGGTGGCTGTATTGAAGTTTTAGACTGGTTAAGGGGAACAATATTATGGCCAGAGATAAATGATTGGGAAGACAAAATATTATTCCTGGAAACAAGTGAAGATCAACCTTCTCCAGACTATATCAGGTGGTATTTAAGAGCACTAAATGCTCTTGGCATCTTTGAAAAGATAAATGGAGTAATAATTGGCAAACCCAGGGATGAAAAGTATTATGAGGAATATAAAGATCAATATTTAAAAGTAATTAGGGATGAAGCACAGCGAGATGATTTACCAATAATGTATAATCTTAATTTTGGTCATACCTCTCCAATGTTTATTCTACCTTATGGAGTTGAGGCTGAAATAGACTGTGATAATAAAACATTTAAAATTAATGAAGCGGGAGTAAAAAAGATATGAAATACAATTTTAAAAAGATGAACAAAAATTATGCAGAAGAAATAGCCTACCAGTGGAAATACAGCGGCATTTATTCCTTCTATGATATAACAGCAGATGAAGATGATTTAGAAGAATTTTTAGATCCAGATGAATGGGATAATAGTTTTGTGGTTTTAAATCAGTCTGATCAATTAGTTGGTTTTTATTCATATAATTTTAAAGAAAAAATAATGTGGATTGGCTTTGGCTTAAAACCAGAACTAACTGGAAAAGGATATGGAGCAAATTTTGTTGAAGCCGGTATTCAATTCGGAATAAAAAACTATAATTATGACAGGGATTATTTGATGCTTGCTGTGGCAAAGTTCAATCAGCGGGCGGTTAAAGTCTATCAGAAATTAGGCTTTAAAATCATAGATGAATATTTACAGAAAACAAATGGCGGAGAATATGAATTTTATCAGATGACACTTGAATTAGAATAGGAGAATTTAAATGAATCTTAAAAAGTTAGAGAAAAAAGATTATTTGGCAATGAAGATAATTTTTTTAGATGTCTTCTCAAATGAACCCTGGTTTGATAAATGGGGAGATGACAAGCAGCTGGAAAAATATCTGCATCAACTTACAGATAATAAGAACTCTTTATCCCTTGTTTTGACAAATGAACGGGATGAAATTCTTGGTGTTTCTCTGGGTTATACTTTTAGCTGGTGGCAGGGAGATGAATATTATATAAAAGAATTTTTTATAAAAAGAAACAGACAGAATGAAGGCCTGGGAAGTAAATTTATTGAGAAACTAAATGACTATTTGAAAGAAATTGGATTTAAATATATCATATTAAATACTGATAAAGATACTCCAGCTTTTCATTTTTATCAAAAAAATGACTTTCAGCTTGAAGAAAAAAGTGTTTTTATGAGTAGAATAGTTGACTAAAAAAATAATTTAAAGGAGTTTTTTAATGCAGCAGTTAAATAATCCATTTTTAGAAAATAACAGACCAACAGATAATACATCCTTAAACAGATTACGGGTTATTGATATACCAGATATTCCAGTTGATCCTGAAGTTAAAGGCAAAAGAGGTTTAAGGCTTATGTCAGCTGATAACTTAATTGAAACTATCAAAAAAGAAAGCCGTTACCTTGATTTGGATTTAGAAAATATTCCAGATGTTAAATTGCCGATTTATCTAAATAAAGCTCTGGAATCAGAAAATTTAAAAGTCAGACTAACAGCAGAAAATATAGCAAGGCGGCTGGGAAGAAATTTAGCCTTTATCTTACTCACTTTAAAAAAAGGAGATAGAGTTAATAGGGAGGCCAGACCAGACTGGGAAGATGAACACTGGGATTACTGGAGGCAGGTTGAAAATATAGTTTTTGTCGGCGGGCTCTGCAGCGGTAGTTTAGGTCAGAGATTAAAATATTATATTGATAAACTCTTTCAGGAAACAGAAACTCCTCAATATAGGATAAAATTTGCTAAAAATCCTTCTTTAATTCCCATGATCGGTGCTGCCAGACATGCACCCAAAGAATGCAGCAAATTGCTTGTTTTTGATTTTGGTCAGACCTTAATTAAGCGCGGCTTAGCAAATTTTGAAAATGATAAATTAAATAATATTAATCAATTGTCCAGTTTAGAATCAAAACATGTAGAAGAAATAGAATTTAGAAATGAAAATGAGGAAAAAAAGGAAGCGGAAAAATTAAAAAAATATATTATTAAGACTATAAGTGAGACCTGGAAAGAAGTGGTTACCAATTACAGTAAACCCTGCTCTACTATTTCTGTCAGCATAGCTAATGACCTGATCGATGGTAAGTTTTTTGGCGGCGGCTATGGCAAATTAGGGTTATTGTCAGATGATTTGCAAAAAGAAATCGAAACTGAATTAAATCGTTTGATTGACAGCAATATAGAAGTAACATTTATCCATGATGGTACTGCAGCCGCAGATACCTATGCTGAAACAGATAATTCTGTACTCTTAAGTTTTGGCACAGCTATTGGAGTCGGATTTCCAATTAAAAAAGCAGGCTTAAGACCTGTTTCAGAAGGTTTATTATAATTATTTCTTATTGCCAGAAAATACAGCTGGATTAAATATTTTAATTAAAAGAAGGTATTTAAGATGGAAAAAACCATTCTAAAAAGCAAAAGATTAATTCTAAAAACTTTGGACGAAAATTCTGCAGCCGAAGTTCTAGCTTATTATCAAAGAAATAAAGATGAAATTAACCAGGGATATATGACAGAAGCTATAAAAACCGCTGTTGATTATGCCTTCAAAGAACTTAACTTACACAGGATTGAAGCCAATATTATGCCCAAAAACAAAGCTTCACTTAAGGTTGTAGAAAAACTGGGTTTTATTAATGAGGGGATATCAAAAAAATATTTAAAAATAAATGGTTCCTGGGAAGATCATATTCACATGGTATTGTTAAATGAAGAACTGGAATAAATAATAAAGGGGTTTTGAAATTGACTAAAAGAGAGAATTTATTGAGTGATTTAAGAGAAATCCAGCAGAACGAATATAGATTAGAAAACCAAGAAAAGTTAATGGAATATGGAGATTTAATGCTTGAACACATAGGAGATCCGGACCCGGAATTAAGAGATATTCTTATCTATCGAACTTTTTATCACTGGATATTAGAAAAAGAGTATTTTAGTAAAATTCAGCTTTTAGGAATTTTAAAAATAGCCCAGGATAAAAACCATTTATTCTATAAAATAGGGAATAAAAATGATGATTCAATCTTCACCAGAGCTTTTTCTGTGCTTTTAATCGCTCTAATTTTAGCCTACCACAAAAAAAATACTTTTATCAATCAGAACTTATTCTTTGAAGTTAAAGATAATCTGCTAAAATATTATAAAAATGAAAGGGATCTAAGGGGATATACTGAAAAAAACGGCTGGGCTGATGGAATTTCTCATGCAGCAGATGCATTTGATGAGCTTATTGCCTGTGAGGAAGGCAGCAGAGAAATTTATTTAGAAGTATTAGAGGTAATCAAAAAAATGCTGAGCAATGAAAGCCAGATCTTTAAAGAAGAAGAGGATGAAAGAATTAGCAATATTGTTTTTCGGATGGTTCAGGATAATTTGCTGACTGAAACAGAGCTGATTAATTGGCTTGAAAGCTTTGCTGAATTTCAAAAACCAGACACTAACAGAGAAAAAAGAACTGCCAGAATTAATCTTAAAAACTTCTGCCGCAGCTTATATTTCAGACTGCTTCATTCTGAAGTGAAATCAAAACCCAGGCTAAAGGAGACCTTAATCAGAAGTGAAAAAAAGTTAAACTCATTTATTAGAAATTAAGACCTGCAGGGGAAAGGAGTAAAATTGAATACAAAACTTATTTTAGTAGAGGGTATTCCGGGATCAGGCAAGACAAGTACAGCAGAATATATCAGCAGTTACCTTAATCGAAAGAATATTGCTAATGAACTTTTCAAAGAAGGTAATTTAGATCATCCTGCTGATTATGAAAGCACTGCCTGTCTGAGCAAAGATGAGTACTATAAAATTCAATCCCAATTAAAATCTGATAAAAAATCGTTGACTGATTATATAATAAAAAATGATGACGATTACCTAATTGAATATGGGAAGCTTTATCATGATAAAAAAATAAATATCAGTGATGAAATATTAAATCAGCTTACCGACTCTGATATATATAATCTGACTCCTGTAAAACACAGCCATGTAATTAAAGATAAGTGGATTAAATTTGCTAAAAAAGCAGTAACTCAAGAACAGGTCAATATTTTTGAATGCTGTTTTCTCCAGAACCCGCTAACAACTATGATGGCTTACCATAATACTTCAAAAGATTATATAATTAAGCATGTTAAAGAGCTGGAACAAATAATATCAGAGCTTAATCCGCTATTAATCTTACTTGAACCTAAAAATATTGAAGAGCAGTTTGACCGAGTAAAAAAAGAGCGCTCAGAAGAGTGGTTAAATTTTGTTATTGACTATGTAACAAATCAAAGTTATGGTCAGGAAAATAATTTAAATGGCTATTCGGGGTTAATAGAATTTTATCAAGATTTAGCAGAACTTGAACTCAACATATTTTCAAAATTAAAAATGAGGAAGATTTTGATTAAAGACCCCAATTCTAACTGGGAGCAGAATTATCAAAGAACAAAATGGCCTGACGGCCACCCTACTATAGAAGTTAATTAATATTTCTTTAGTAGGGATTTATCTTTCAAATGTGTATTTAAACTTCATTTCCGCACCACATTCAGGACATGCCACT
>Ga0163225_100335_pt1 | contig 14478 bp, 10 predicted proteins | sample MSEWel2016_04_06_2_FD_113145 | JGI IMG/M metagenome (GOLD analysis project Ga0163225, IMG submission 113145) | Subsurface microbial communities from deep shales in West Virginia, USA - MSEEL Well Study Marcellus 5H_2016_04_06 ... | reverse complement strand
TTGACAGATTTAACGAAGTTATTTTGTTCTTTACCTACTTGAAAATACTGCGAATAGCGAGCTATTTAAAGGATTTTCAAGGAAGTTAAAGGGCAAAAGAACAAGTCTAAAGAGGCAAGTTATTTCGGCACAATCCCTAAGCAAAAAGGCTGTTGTGATCCTCATCACAACAGCCTTTTTACTTAGGGGCTGCTGAAAAAGTCAGCAGCCCCACTTTTAATTTCAGGTTGTTGTTCTTTTTGGCATCGCCCCAAAAAGAACCAAAAAAGTATAGTCCGCTTTAACCTATCAGCCCGCGAAAGCCAAAATTTCCGGCCATTGCGCAAAGCCTTGAAAGTCGCCCATTTTGCCTTCCCGCCATCCGCCGGCCCGGAAAGCGGACAGGCCACCGCGTCTTTGGACAGTGAATCTTTTTAAATCACAAAAAATGTTTCCGTTAGTAAAATCTAAACAATTTTCCTTTTCGAGTGCAGACTTAATTTAAGGTTTGCTGAAAAAACCTTGCACTTTAAAGGAAGTTTATCACTATAAATATTTTATTTCTAAAGCTTTAAATGTTTTTCAGCAGACCCTACTTATCTTAGGTTTTGTTACATATAATTTAAAGAAACTATTTTCTCCCCCCAATCTCCAACCTTTATTATCTGACACCTCAGCTTCTAACCTCTAACCTCTAATTTCTAACCTATAGCTTCTATCATCTATCATCTATCATCTAACCTCAATTGTATATATCTCTATCGTTGATTCTCCAGCAACATATCCATTTTAGAAGCTTCCCCTTTCATATCCAGTCGCAAATAAATATTTTTCAGATATTTGATATACTGCTGGTTGTCCGGATCTTCTTCATGTAACTTTTCAAAAAGTTCTCTGCTTTGCCGGTACATCGAAGAAATTTTCTTTAATTCTCTTTTTAAATAGACGTATGCCGTATAGTTCTGGTCTTTGTTGTATTTGGCCATTTCTGCTTTGTACCAGTTCTCTGCCCGTTCAACTATGTCAATGGCTTTCCATTCCATTGCCGGTTTAAAATCGGGGTTTTTTTCCAGCAGATTATTACAAACTTCCCGTGCTTCTTCTTTTTTTCCTGTAGCATTCAGAGCTTCCACGCGCATAAACATAAAGCGGGGATCCGATAGTGAAGGCATTTTTTTTGCTCTGTCAAGTGCCTTTTCGTATTCTTTGCGCTGCATTTCAATAGCAAAGAGTTTTTGCGATACTTCAGCCTTTTTTTCCTCCGATTTTATCTGGTCTGCATATTGGATCCAGAGATGGTATTCCTTATCTGTTTTGCCGGTTTGCTGATAAACATTGGCCAACATTTCGACCGACTCAATGTCATCGGTTTGCGCGATGCTTTTTAGGAGTATTTCTTCCGCCTTATCATAGTTTTCTATCTCCATTGCTGCATGGCCGGCTTTTTTCAGAAATTCCGGTTTTATTTTACTCCCTTTGGAGGAGTGGTATTTTTCCAGCTGATTGTAAGCTGTTAAAACACCCGGATAATCTTTTGTTTCATAAGCTTGTTCCATACTTGTCTGGTACCCCTGTACTTGTTTCAGGGGATTACAGGCAGCTATGACCAGGACCAGAGAGATAGGTAAAATGAGTTTTTTTAGATTCATCTGATTGTGTTTATGGATTATTGTTGTATTTTTTATGTCTGACTAAACTTTTGTTAGGTAACTGATTTTTTCGCTTAATTTCCTAAATATACTACATTGTGAACTTCAATGGTTGATCGAATTTATCCCATTACAGCAAAAGTCAGCGAAAATAATACGGTATATTCAGCAAAACAAATGCCTTAATGAAAAAATAGCAAGTTAAAATTGAAAGAAATGATTTATTGACTTTCGAATCTGCCTTGATAAAACGTTTAAGCGGAAGAATGAGTTCAAAAATATGGAGTTATTTAGGATTAAAAAAGTTGATTGTCAAAATCTTGAAATTATGTTGAAAAAATAACCGCCTAAACGTTGGGTTGTATGATACAAATAAACTATTTTTGCACCGCACAAACGCTAAAATACACGGGTGTAGCTCAGTTGGCAGAGCACTGGTCTCCAAAACCAGGTGTCGGGAGTTCGAGTCTCTCCTCCCGTGCAGTATTTTAGGAGAGTTGGCCGAGTGGTCGAAGGCGCACGCCTGGAAAGTGTGTAAACCTCAAAAGGGTTTCGAGGGTTCGAATCCCTCACTCTCCGCTGGAAACAAAAGCAAAAAGAAGTAAAACCCTGTAAGTCAGCACTTACAGGGTTTTTCTTTGTGCACAACGGTTCAAAAAAGGGCTAAAAAATGCATATTTTCGGTGGACTTTATAAAAGGCAATTTTAGTCCACTATAAATAGTTCCAAATTGCGCTCAATCGCCCTGTATTACTGTCTTTCAGAAACTTCAAAAATGAACTCATAGCAATAGTTTTTAACCTCAAAAATTATCTGTTATGAGTGGACTTGAGAACGTCAAAAAACTCAACAGATGAGGACTATTTTTGTCATCGATGCTGCCCGGCGTTTGCTGGAGAAATACCAGGATAAACCGGAATTGCAGGACAAAGGCATTTTGCTACCGGTTTTGAGTAACCAAAAGATGAACAGCTATCTGAAAGAAATAGCGGATCTCTGTGGAATCGAAAAACCTATATCCACTCATACCGCCCGCCACACTTTTGCAACAACGGTCGCATTGGAAAATGACATGCCGCTGGAGGTGGTTTCCAAAACACTTGGGCATTCCAATATCAAAATGACGCAGCGGTATGCCCGAACCACTGAGGCTTTGATTAAGAAAAATATGGAAAAGATTGCGAATTTGTATTAACCTTCTCAAAAGGGATATTTGCCATTCCACTTAAGGATATAATTTACTCCATTTGAAGGAAGTTTTATCCTAATATATCCATTAGGTTTCTGAAGTAATGAAGAAATAACTTAGGAGAATTTTTACAAACTACTCCATCTTCTTCTTCGCATCCTATCGAGCTAGCAGCCTGGCACATTTTGACCGAAACAGCCAGGGGGGCAAAAATACCCGGTGGGTATTTTGAGTGAAAGGTGGGAGCGTAACTACCGTACGTACGGCTTGCCCTGTGAGATAACCTGATTTCACGGGGTGAATCTGAGAGGTGCACTGGCGGACTTTTAGTCTGTCAGCCGCCTACTCGTTTAAGCACTGGTATTCTTAATTTCAATGAGAAGTTCTTTGTCAAAAATCTTAATTAAGTCTGGTAGTGTAATGCATTTAATTTCAAGTGCTGAGCAAATGCTTGGTATTTTTTTGAATAATTTATTGTCGTTAGTAGCAGTGGTTTCTTCAGTGACGACCGTTGTTCTTCCACCTAGTTTAATGTCGTTCATAGCTTTCATAATAATTCTAGCATCAGCAGATTTGATAAAATCATTAGTTAAGCTTTCAATTTCATAATCTTCTAACTGATGCCTTTGAAAAGAATTGGAAAACTGATTTTCAAGTAAGTTATAGAATTTTTTTGAAGGAAGAATATCTGATGTCTTTGTAATACAATCTTTACTTAAAATGTAATCAAGTTCTTCTACAACAATCTTTTTTGCAACAAATGAACACTCAGAAGAAACTTCGCTAAGCAAAATAAACTCTTGCTTATCAATTTTGTATTTAAAGAATTTATAAATGACAGAATCAAAGTCGAATGGCTTATAATATCTCACTAATGATACCCATGTGCTTGTGTCAATAATATACTTCATTAGATATATCGGTCAATTTTTTCAGGTTTTATATTCAACTTTCTGCAAAAATCATATTCATTTATTATCCCTCCTTGTAGTGCCGTCTGAAGAGTGTTTAAGAATAAAGGAGAATTTATTGGTTTAGGAACAGAACCACCTCTTTTAATGCCGGATAGTTTGTCTAATTCTTTCTGCTTACTTTCCTCTTCAATTCTTCTCTTATAAATCTCATCCAATTCATCCTTAACGTTTTGATAGCTTTTAGATGAAATTTTGTTAGAATACAATAATCTGGTATATAAAGCTAATGTACTCAAGTTAGTTTCTCTAGATATCTCCTGTATTAAATCAAAATGGTAGTCATTAGAGGCATTGGCATAATTAATTTTCTCTATGGTTTCGGAATGTTTTCCAACCAAGAAAAAGTATGCAAATTCATTACACCATTTTTCTATTTTACTCAAATATTTTTTTGATATGGAACTGACTTCAACCTCTTCAATTTCTTCTTCATTTAAAAGATAATGTCCTAATTCATGTATAAGAGTAAAAATCTCTCTTCTAAATGATTTCTGTTGACGCTTTAATACTATGACATTTGGATTTAAAAAGAAGCCATTAATATTCGCCGTATCTTTTTTGTTCCATGTTTCAATAAACTCAAAAACAAGAACGTTGTTATCTGCAAAATTAGATATTAATTCTTTTAAAAAATCTCTTAAAACAGGTGTGAATTCTTTAGGATATAGCTCTTCCCTTAACTTCTTAGCTACAATTTTGGGACTATCATTCAATGTAAATATTGGAAATATTCTTTCAAATTTTAAATCTGCAAGTTTGGAAATTGCTGATAATGAAATCTTCAAGTCCTCAAACTCATTGACAATTTTCTTAGCCCCAATATTTAAGTCGGAATTAAACTTATCCTTTCTGAAAAATATACTTGCATCTTTATTTTCAATGATAGGCTTAGGATTTAAATAAAACTCTAATCCTTTATTAAACAATTTATCAATACGCTTTAAGGTGCTAAGTTTGATTTCTCTGTCAAATATATCTTCCTCTTGTAATGGATTTTTTAATCCATCACTTACCTTAAAAAGGAAATCGGATGTAGATAGCCGATATAGTTTTATAAGGTATTTAAGACGTGATATGTTGTGTTCTACTTTCAAGAATATCTCCTGTTTTTTTATAATGCAAAGTTACGGCAAATCATAAAGTTTTCCTACACGCTCTTACTTGCCCCTAAACGTCCCCCATACCCACATTGCTTTTATATCCAAAACAACCTTGAGGTTCTATATTATGTTGCTGATTTAATGATGTTATTGCCTATTTGACAAATCATTATCCAGCTATCAATGATGATTTTTTGATAGGAATGAGTGCTTCATTTGGTTTCATTATCCTCAAATATTTTTATTTTTTTGAGTTTTTAAACGAGTTTTCAAAAAAAAGCCGCCATTGAATTTGTTGGTCATTATGGAAACTTATTTTTAAGGAACTGGAACATTAAGAATAGTGGGGTAGTGGTATAAGCAGAATTATCAATGCGTGTAAAGATCAAGGGGTGGAAGCACCCAGGATTGCAGAGAAGAATGATTTTTTTGATGTGGAAATAATAAGGCCGGTGGTTAATGATTATGATAGATTTGCGAATGATGCAACCGATAGACCGTCGGATGCCGTCGGAAAAACGTCGGAAAACCGTCGCATTCCGTTTGACTGTAACGAACAAGAAAAAGAAGTAATGAAATTTCTTTTTGAAAATGAATCGGTTAGATCGAAACAGGTTGAAAATTTATTAAATATCAAAGAAAGTCGTACAAGAGAACTCTTAAGAGGCATGGTTGAGAAAGGACATATCGAAAAGCATGGACAAGGCAGAAGCACATTTTATACACCTGCAAAAAAAGGGAGAATCGATGAGTGGGTGGAAGGAAAAAGGTAGTTGTCCCTTAGAGAGAAATTTCCGTTGTAACTTTATTTTGGGATAGTCATTATTGGAAACCAAACAGTTTTTTCGAGCCTTTCAAACTGGTTTTAACATGCCTAATTGGAAGGCTTTTAATTGCTTTATTTCCTTCATCGGAGCTAAACGTTCGTTCGCAACTGATGTCGTATATCGAGATATGTGATATTAATCATTTCATTCATTTAAAATTTACTCCAAATGGAGGAAATTTAGACCTAATCCTATTCTTATTCGAATAAATAACCACAGATTATTATTTTCTTTGCTATTAAGAAAGTTTTTACAACAATATTGAGCGACCTAAAGCACCATATTGAACTTATACAGCAATTCTTCAGGTGTCGTGAAGATGTTTTTGCCATTCGCTGGGAAAAAGGCAACAAAAAAGGTTATATGCCTGCGTATAGTTATGACCCTTATGCCTACAAGCAGCATAAATTTGGTGGGGGTACTTTAGCAACATTTAAGGACAAAACAAGAAGACCCCTCACCCAACATGAAATAAAACTTCACCTTGAAGGAAAGCAGTTCATTGGAATTTATCCGCTTCTGGAAGATAACACTTCGTGGTTTATTGCTGCAGATTTTGACAAAGAAAACTGGAAGCAAGAATGCCTTCTGTTTCAGAATAAATGTAATGAAATTGGAATCCCGGCATATATTGAGCGTTCGCGGTCAGGGGAAGGAGCTCATATTTGGATTTTCTTTGAAAAGCCACTTCCGGCTAAGGATTCAAGAAAATTATTTATTGGATTGCTCAAAGAATGTGGCATCATTTCAGAATTCGATAAATATTCCAGTTTTGACAGACTTTTCCCAAACCAGAATTACCTATCAGGAAAAGGGTTTGGAAATCTGATCGCTCTTCCATTCAATAAATTAACATTAGAACAGGGAAACAACTGTTTCATTGATGCAAATACCTTTGAGGCATTTGAAAATCAATGGCAATACATAGAAAACATAAAACGTCTGTCCGAAGAAAAATTTCACCAATTATTTTTTAAATATAATACCGCACCAATTACCTCTAAACCATCAGCACAAAAAGATAGCGGTAAATTAAAAATCGAGCTCAGCAATAAAATCATTCTGAATCGATCCGGTTTAAGCTCCGACCTAATAAACTATCTGAAAGAGGAACTGAATCTTGCTAACACTGAATATTTCATTAAAAAGAATCTTGGCAAAAGCACATATAATATTGACCGATACTTTAACTTCATTGAAGAAGAGGACGATGAAATTAAAATACCGCGGGGAATGGCCGGAAAGCTAATTACCTTTTGTAACAAGAATAAAATTGATTTTGAATTTATTGACAGCCGAAATAAACTGAATGAAGTCAATTACTCCTGTGACATTCAACTTAGACAGCACCAAAAGCAAGCAATTTCAGCAACAGCTAAAAAAGACTTTGGGATAATTGTGTCTCCACCGGGTAGTGGAAAAACTATAATTGGTTTAAAGCTTATTGCTGAGAAGAAGCAACCTGTACTGATTGTCGTGCATCGGAAACAAATTGCAGAACAATGGATAGACAGAATACAAAGCTTCCTGGGAATACCTAAAACTAAAATTGGCAGTATAGGGCAAGGCAAAAATCGAATTGGGGATACTGTAACCGTTGCCATGATTCAATCGCTTTCAAAGAAGCTGAGCACAAAAGGCAACGAGGATTTGATGAATTCATTCGGAACAATAATTATCGATGAATGTCATCATATACCTGCAAAATCTTTTGCAGAAGCTATTAACAAACTAAACACCTTTCACTTATACGGATTAACAGCAACCCCATTTCGGAAACATACGGACGACAAACTAATCACCATTCAGTTAGGAAGTATCATATTTGAGGTCGAACCAAACAAAGTTCAAAACACTCAGCAAGCAAGGATAATTATAAAGAGCACCGAACTTGATGTTCCATTCAATTCAAAAACCGACTCATTTGAAACGCTATCTCAAATACTTATTCATGATTTAACCAGAAATACCCAAATAATTAATGATATCAGAAGGGAGATAAGTAATGGGAATAAGTGTGTTGTCATAACCGAAAGAAAAGAGCACATCAATACACTTAACCAATTCCTTAAACAACAGCACGAAACAATTACCCTTAGTGGAGAGGATTCCAAAGTTTCCAGAGACCAAAAATGGAAAGTTTTAAATGAAGGCCATTACGAAGTTTTAATAACCACCGGTCAGTTCTTTGGTGAAGGAAGCGATATTCAGAATGTATCCAGGTTATTTCTTGCTTATCCTTTCTCTTTTAAAGGTAAGTTGATACAGTATATTGGCCGGGTTCAACGCTCCGAAATTACTCCAACCATTTATGATTACCGTGATTATAAGATCGACTATCTCAATAAGATGTTTCTTAAACGGAATGCGCATTACAGAAAACTGGAGAAGCAGCGCTCCCTGTTTGACAATATTGAAGAACTGCAAGACAACAAACCTCATTATACTGAAATCAGAGAACGGATAAAACTCAATTTTGATGAATTGGAGTTTCACTATGGAAGTGTTCTTTTCAATTACATTGACAATGAGACCGGTGAAGTCATTGAGTTTTCGATCGACAATGACACCATCAGACCTGAATTTTCCATCTTAAAGCCTTATTTTGCCAGGCAATTAGAGATCAAAAATATTGAAGCGGATATTTATGCTGAATTCAAGGATGGGATCTTAATTGCTCAAAATGTCACTTCAGCAGATATTTACCGTATAAATTCTGAAATAATTGACAGCGTTAAGTTTCAGTTCTTAAACCGGGAGATAATTGGGGGTAAAAAGCGTAATAATCCTAATATTGTAGATTTAAATAGTCTTCAAAATGGCAACCAATTATTTAATTCTGAAGAAGAACTTATTAATGAGATACTGAAAGATGAATCGGTTAAGCATTACATACAGATAAAATTTTTGCTAAAGCACCATCTATCTCACATCCTTAAAATCAGGTTTGTACTTTCTCCCTTTTCTTTTGTATTCTTACTCCATGGGAAAGAAAAATATCACATAATTGTGGAAACGCTTGACACCGAAGAAGCAACCTATATCTGGCATTCTGAAAAGAGCCGTCTGAAAGAAAATCTTAACATCATTAATAAAGATCTAAACACCATCCGTAATAAAGGGCGACAATTCTTTATTGAAAATCAACCTGAGAATTTTAGTAGGATATTTCATGACTACTCAGATGTAAAAAAAGGGTTCATTGTCTGGAAAGGACAATTGGAAGAGGGGTTGTTTTGAGTTTTTTTTATTGAGTAAGCTTATAGGAAAAAGTTCTGTACTTGTTGGACTTTTTCCGGTAATATCAGAAGTTTTTGGATGGCCAATTGTTTGTTGCTTAACCGGTATTTGTGCGCTTAATAATGGTTTTAATCCAATATTGAGTTAATGATATTCTTCAGATTGGACATACGATTTATATTTAAAGGTTCATTCTAAAATTTGTTTACTTGCCAAAGGTTACTTTTTCTATTTTTGTTGGTGAAAACCCAACTATTTATCCGTGGGTTTGCATTCGAGTTACCAGTTCTTCTGCTTTTGCAAACAGTAGCATTTCTACTGTTGAAATATTCGTATTCCTTTTGAGAGCCACTTTTTTAATTAGAGATAGATAATCACTATAAAAGGTTTTTAAGTTCACTTTTTCCCAACTCTGCTTTTGTAAATTCATTTTAAATATTTTTTGTCCATTTGTTATTGTATTATTTCTACTGACTAGATTTGGAAATAAAACTTTGTTTTCAACGGGAAAAATAACCTGCAAGCAGTTTAATGAAATCGAAACTCTGGCATCAAATATTGCATATTTGTGAGGATTGCGGATAACTAATGCTTTTGACCATGAAGCAATGCCTTTCTCTTTTAACCCTATTAATGACTCAGAAGAACTATTTGCATATGTGTTAATTTTTTTATCACTAATTCGACGTATTCCACCCCAGTCCTTAATATAGTATTTAACTAGTTTTTCTTTCTTTTCAGTATCGGATTTTGATTTCCATATTTTATTGAGTTCTTCTTTAAGAGCAAGGTTTCTTATGTAATGATTTCCTTGTGGTAGGTTCACCTTAATAGGGATTATGGCTTCATTAAATTTCCAATTATACCAATTATTGGATTCATCCAAATTCTGAAAACAAAATTCGTTTAATGCTTCCCAGAGTTCCATGGCTTTATGATTTCTCATTAAATTTACCATAACACTCTTACAATACAAAATTTGTTTTTCCTTTTTTAAGAGTTAAAATATCAATTGGAAAAAATTTTAGATAAAACTTGACCACCTATATTCAATCTTTGCCTGATTCCCTCCATTTTTCCCGAATGAAATGCTAATTTTACCCGAATAATCGAAAAAACTATACAATAAATAGATGGCTAAGAAAAACGGAAACGGCGCAAACGAAACGCTCGAACAAAAATTATGGAGAACCGCCGACAGGTTGCGCAATAATATAGATGCCGCTGAGTACAAACATGTGGTACTTGGTCTTATTTTCCTGAAATACATTTCTGATGCGTTTGATGTGCTGTACGAAAAGCTGAAAGCGGGAGAGGGGGAGTATGCAGGTGCTGATCCGGAGGATAAGGATGAGTACGGTGCTGAGAATGTCTTTTTTGTTCCCGAAAAAGCGCGCTGGTCATACATTCAGTCACAGGGAAAAATGCCCAACATTGGCAAACTGATTGATGATGCCATGGACTTAATTGAGGCGGATAACCCCACACTGAAAGGCATACTTCCCAAAGTTTACGCACGTCAGAACTTAGACCCTCAATCATTGGGTAGTTTGATTGATACCATTGGAACCATTGCGCTTGGTGACGAAAAATCCAGAAGCCAGGATGTTTTGGGACAAGTGTATGAGTATTTCCTTGGCCAGTTTGCGCTGGCTGAAGGTCAAAAGGGCGGACAGTTCTACACCCCGCAAAGCATTGTAAAGCTGTTGATTGAAATGCTCGAACCATACTCCGGCCGAGTTTATGATCCTTGTTGCGGAAGCGGTGGAATGTTTGTTCAGAGTGAGAAGTTTATTGAACGCCACCAGGGACGGTTAGACGATATTTCGGTGTATGGACAGGAAAGCAACCAGACCACTTACCGCTTGTGTAGAATGAACCTTGCCATTCGTGGTATTGATGGCTCAAACATAAGGTGGAACACGGAAGGTTCTTTTCTGAATAATGCACACAAAGATTTAAAAGCCGATTATATCATTGCCAATCCACCCTTTAATGTGAGTGACTGGAGCGGCGATTTGTTGCGTGACGATCCCCGCTGGCAATTTGGTACACCTCCGGTGGGGAATGCCAACTTTGCCTGGGTGCAACATTTCCTTTACCATCTGAATCCCAATGCAGGACAAGCTGGTTTTGTATTGGCCAATGGTTCGTTGAGCTCCAATACTGGCGGTGAGGGACAGATAAGACAAAATCTGGTGGAAAACGACCTGGTGGAGTGTATTGTAATGCTGCCAAAAGCGCTGTTTTTTAATACCGGAATTCCGGCTTGCCTGTGGTTCCTGCGTCGCGGTAAAAAGAAACGTCACGGAGAGGTGCTTTTCATTGATGCCTCAGAGCTGGGGTATATGATTAACCGGAAAAACCGGGTGCTGGCGGATGAGGATGTGATGAAGGTGGCCGACACTTACCATAATTGGCTCAACAGTGATTCACCTGCCCCCGAAGGGAAGGCAGGGTACCAGGATGAAAAAGGCTTTTGTAAGTCAGCAAGCCTTGAAGACATTCAAAAGCACAAGTTTGTATTAACGCCTGGCCGTTACGTGGGCATTCCCGATGAAGAAGATGACGGCATTCCTTTTCAGGAAAAAGTAGATACACTTACCACTCAACTGCGTGAGCAAATGGAGCAAGCACAGGAGCTTGACCAGGAAATTAAAACACAACTGGCTAAAATCGGGATTGAGTTATGAGTGAGTGGAAAGAAGTTGTATTAGCAGATTTAGTCACTAAAATTACAAAAGGGACAACACCACCTAAAGGGCAAGGTTTTGTTGATAAGAATGGAATTAACTACATTAAATCAGATGCTATTGAATATGATGGTACAGTTGACCAAAACAAATTTGTTTTGATTGATGAAGAAACTCATGAAAAGTTCAAGCGTTCCCAATTGGAAGAGGGAGATATTCTTTTCTCTATGGCTGGCAATTATTTAGGAAAAAGTGGAATAGTTACAGAACGAATGCTCCCTGCAAACACGAACCAAGCTATAGCTATTATTAGACTTGATAAAAAATTGGTATTACCTCAATTTATTGGTTTTTGTTTTAGGCAACCTAGTATGATTACGTATGTCAATAGTATGTCAGCTCAATCAGCTCAGCCAAATATCAATTTTCAAGAAATTGCGAGTCTTAATATTAGGCTTCCTGAAATACAAGAACAGAAGGAAATAATTGATGTATTAGGAAATCTCGACAAAAAAATCACCCTCCTCCGCCAACAAAACCAAACCCTGGAAGAACTGACCCAAACCCTTTTCAAGCGTTGGTTTGTAGAGTTTGAGTTTCCCTGCCTTCCTTCAGGCTATTGCCCTCAGGGGCAGGTAAACCTGGCAGAAATGGCTATAGTTTGTACTTATAGTCGCGTTGGTGGGTTACCAGCACCTGATGGGCAAAGCTGGTTTGTTTATGTGTTGCTTTGTGAAGATGGCTCTTTTTATAAAGGTATGACCAATGACTTGTATCGCCGTTTTTATGAACATTGCACCGGCGATGGTGCGAAACATACCAAAACACATAAACCTGTCAAAGTTATTCATTGGGAGCAATTTAATACACAGGATGAAGCCAGAAAGCGTGAAGAAGAATTAAAATCAGGGTATGGCAGAACATGGTTGCAACGCGAATATGAAAAGTTTTTAAAATATGGCCCTGTGGCAAATAATGGTTTACCTGCCCAGCATGAAGGCAATGGTTTACCTGCCCATCAAACTCGTTTGATGATGGCAGGCAAAATGGTGGAGAGTGAGTTGGGTGAGATTCCGGAGGGGTGGAGAGTAGGTGAACTAAAGGAACTTGCTGATAAAATTTCTAAAGGTACAACACCTTGTAAGAATGAAGTTGATGGTTTAGAATTAGATGTTCCCTTTATTAAGGTGAAAGATATTACCGACGATGGTCAGATTAAGTCTGGTGCTATTGAAAGTATTCCTAACTCAGTCCATTATGGAAGTCTAAAAAGGTCTATACTTAATCATAACGACATTCTTTTTTCAATTGCCGGAACAATAGGAAGAGTAACAATCGTTCCCAAGGATTTAAACAATTCAAATTGTAATCAAGCAGTTGCATTTATTCGGTTAAAAGACATTCAATACCTAGAGTTAATTCATCAATGGTTTAAATCGCAAAGTGTACAAAATGAGGTAAATGCAAGTGTGGTTCAAGGAGTACAAGCAAATGTAAGTTTAGGCGTACTTGGACACTTATTAATTAACATACCGAATGCCGGACTTATTGAAAAATGGAATGCAGTTATAAAACCGATATATGAGAAATGTAATAATTGCAGTAATGAAATTCAAACCCTTACTCAATTGCGAGATACGTTGTTGCCAAAATTGATGAGTGGGGAGGTGAGGGTAAAAGTCTGAAGTGTGAAAAATGTCTGAACCTTGATTTTTGGGATTTTCCTGATTACATGATTTCCTTTTTTTAATCATGGCAATCAACTTAATCCTTTAAATCATGGTTCAGACAATGATTTAAAAACCTTAACAAATAATTTTGTAATCATGCAATACAAAGACCTAACCTACAAAATCATTGGTTGCGCAATGGAAGTCCATAAGCACCTCGGAAATGGTTTTCAAGAAGTAATTTATCAACGAGCTTTGGCTATTGAAATGGAATTGCAGGGCATTAATTTTCAGCGTGAATTTGGAATGCCGTTGCATTATAAAGGTCAGAATATTGGCACCCGTCGTGTTGATTTTTTTGTAGAAGAATGCATAATGGTGGAAATTAAGGCGCTTGTGAATATTGAAGACGTGCATCTGGCCCAGGCAATGAATTATGTGGAAGCCTATAATCTTGAAATTGGTCTGCTTATCAACTTCGGAGCCAAAAGCCTTCAGCATAAAAGGGTTCACAATAATAAGATATTAAAATCAGGCAATCATGATAATTAAGTGAATCATGGTTCAGACAATTAATAGGATATGACCAAACTAACCGAAAACGACATAGAACTATGGGCCATTGAAGAACTGCAAAACCTGGGGTGGGAATATCTGCACGGGGCAATACTCGCCCCGGACGGAGACAATCCCGAACGCAATAGTTTTGGCGATGTGGTTCTGATGGGGCGGTTGCAGTCTGCCATTGACCGCAACAATCCGGAAATTCTGTTAGAGGCCAGGCAGGAGGCACTGAAAAACATTCAGCGCATTGCATCGCCCGATTTAATGGTCAATAACCAGGCGTTTCATGAAATGGTTACGGAAGGTTTTCCGGTGACGTACCGTAAAGATGGGGTGGAACGTGGTGACAGGGTTCAGTTGGTCAATTTCGAAAATCCGGAGCAGAATGATTTTCTGGTGGTGAACCAGTTTACCGTTATTGATCCTTCCCCTTCAGGGGACAGAGGGGCCAAGCGCCCCGATTTAATCCTTTTTGTCAATGGTTTACCCCTTGTGTTGTTTGAATTAAAAAATGCCATTGATGAGCATGCCACACTGGAATCTGCCTATCATCAAATACAGACCTACAAAGAAGCCATTCCATCTCTTTTTAC
>Ga0163225_100333_pt1 | contig 14522 bp, 7 predicted proteins | sample MSEWel2016_04_06_2_FD_113145 | JGI IMG/M metagenome (GOLD analysis project Ga0163225, IMG submission 113145) | Subsurface microbial communities from deep shales in West Virginia, USA - MSEEL Well Study Marcellus 5H_2016_04_06 ... | reverse complement strand
GCAGGGCGGCATTACCGCCCTGCCCTCTGCCAACCTCTTCTCCATCTACCGGGGACTCTGTCATTGCGAGGGCTTTGCCCGAAGCAATCTATAGTTGCAAAAACGTTACTTTAAACTATAGCCCTTATCTTAATTCTTATATCTAAAAATCTAACGGTCTATTGGACCAATATAGATTCAAAAAAAAGGCCGGGAAACCCCGACCTCTTTTTTGGACTATGAAATATTAATCTGCGTATTTACTCTTTAAATATTTTGTGCCACGACGAGGCATTGCGTTTATCAAGCACCTCAAGAATATACAATCCTGAAGAAAGCGATGACAGGTCGAAAGAATTTTGTCCGGTAGATTTTTCATCAAACGCCACACGTCCTGAAAGGTCATATACTACAACTCTGTCGATTTGCGTTTGGGCTGTCATTTCCACAAAAATCTTATTCCTTACCGGATTTGGGAAAACCCGTACTCCTTTTGAATTTTCAAAAATCCCTGGGCCGGTTGAAGTGACATTCCTGAACCCGGGTAATTTTTGAGAAGTATAGAGTACAAATTCGCCCGGTTGAAGAGACAATACCATATTTTCATTGGTCACATTGATGCTGTCGCCCTGAAAATGATTGTACCACCAACCTGTGCTACTGAAGTATGCAGCCTTCCCCGAAGTCTCCACCCCAAAGTTTCCGATTAATCTCACATCCACATTATCTCCATTCAAACGGATGCTCTTTACTTCTCCGGCTACATCCATATCAAAATCGCTGGTACTAAAAACATCATGGTTCTTTCGAAGATCAATCATTCCGGCATAAAAATTCCACAAGGATTCTCTCGCATAATTTCCAAGATAATTCCACCGGGGAGGTTTTTGTCCCAAACGACCACCTTCATCAATACTCACGTCATAGCCCATCTCACCAAACTGCCATATCATTTTTGGACCCGGTATAGACAAGAGGAATGCCGAGGCCATGGCTGAACGCAGAACTGCATTTTCCAATTCCTTCACATCATATCCGTCAAGAAACTTCCCATAATTCAAAGCTTTGAACATAACCCTTTCTTCATCATGACTTTCCATATAAGCCACCACATTGGGAGAGTCCCAACCCCGTTGTTTGTAGGAGGCCCAGGTAAAATCGGACTTCCCGCTTTCGTTAAAACCCATTACAGCCTCACTGAAGGGATGATTCATATTCCCCCACAGCAGGATTCCATGATTGGCAAGTTGTGTTTCTTCGGTATTATCGGATAAATGCTCAAAAATTACGATGGCATCTGAATTTCGTGCCCATATTTCATTGGCCATCCGTTTGAGTATATTAATCCGACTGGCATCATATTCGCTTGCCCACGAAGAGGTACCATACGGAGTATTGGTAAATCCTTTGGTGAAATCAAATCTAAAACCATCAATCCTGAACTCAGACATCCAATAGGAATTAATACTGTCAACCAGTGCCCTGGTATATTCACTTTCATGGTTAAAATCGTATCCCCATTGCGCATCGGGATTGGCCATATTGTGATCCCTGTTGTACCATGGATTGTTTGCGGCCGGCTTTCCATCCTCCCAATACATCCGGACCAGTGGGGACTGACCAAAACTATGATTCAATACCATATCCATTATCACCGCGATACCCCTTGCATGGCACTCATCCACAAATTCCTTATAGTCGTTTATGGTGCCATAAGCTTTGTCGGCGGCAAAATAAAACGAAGGGTTGTATCCCCAACTGTCATTGCCCTCAAACTCGTTAAATGGCATCAGTTCAATGGCATTAACGCCAAGGCGCTGCAAATAATCAAGGGTATCGGTAACCGTTTTGATATCCTGAGCGTCGGTAAAATCTCGAATCAGCAATTCATAAATCACCAAATCTTCCGTTGCAGGAGCAACAAATTCACCGGTTTGCCACTGGTACTCATCAGGAGTGGTTGTAAAAACGGATACGATTCCGTCGGCTCCCTTCGCTGATGGATAAGGCTTTAAACCGGGATATATATCTTCCGGGATATATCTGTCATTCCAGGGATCCAGTACTTTATTGGTGTAAGGGTCGGCAATCTTCACTTCTCCGTCAATATAATACTGATATGCATATTCCTCTCCTGCCAACAAATCCGGTACAGTCAGCCAGAAAAACTCGCCATCATTCTTCATCTGCGCCTCAGGACGGGGTTCCCAGTTATTAAAATCGCCCAATACGTAAACGTAAGATTTTTCAGGAGCCTGAAGGAGTAATGTGGCCGTATGGTCATCAATAATGTTTACCCCGTTTTTTAATCCTGCAGGACGAGGTTCCACAACAACGGGCTCTTTAATATAGAAATTAACGGTATCGGCATCAGTTTCAATCCCTGCTGAAGCCACAAGAATTAATTGATGACTGCCTTCGCTGGGGGCATTAAATGAATAAGCCAGCTCCCCTGTTGCCGCTGTAGCCACAGAGGCCCCGTCAAGAAAAAGCTCTAATCCCCGGGAATCCTGTCCCTGGCCTTCAACATTTATTAGTGCGTTCGGGTCAAACAATGCTCCATCAGCAGGAGTTGACAGCAAAGAGGTTAATCCGGCAGTATATACATCAACCAGAATATCCTTCCCCCCTTCATCTTTTCCTTCCAGCCAACTTCCGCCTACTTCAGATGCACTCCTAAACACAAAAGCCACTTTCAGGATTTCTTCTCCTTCGGGCACCCCATAATAGCTTCGGATATCGGGGCTGATGGATAGTTCATAAGTATTGTCCGCAACTCTGGTCATCCTGGCCTTTTCGACATTGACTCCCCAGTCGGCCACCACATATTTCCAATCGGAATCTGCACTACTTTCACTCGTAATCACCCCGGTATGCGCATATACATCTCCGGTATAGTCCTCCAAACCGGCGGTTCCGGCAGTAGCATCAAAAGTCACCACTATTTCAGTCCCCTCAGCAGGAATGGCTGGTTGGGTTGTTACGACCTGGGCCGAAACCCGGTTGGTAACCAATGCTATTAAAATGAAAAAAAAGAGTCGCTTCATATAAACTCATTTACAGACCGGTGCAATGCAGTCCATTAAAAAATCAAAAAAATTAATTAGTCTTTGCAAGAAAACACCAACTACTGCGTTATTCTCGTTTTTAAATCAGTTATTTACAAAGATTAACCTGATCAAACAAGGGCAACACTTGTAAAGTTCATACATTATTCAAATAACACACCTTATTCTACAAACTATATTTAGTGGCATCAAAATACCGGATAATTTCCAAATTAAAAAGAAGGCTCAATCTTTTTACAAAAAAAAGAAGGGAAAAACAGGTTTTATAATAGAAACAACACCACACAGTCACTTTCACAAAGGGTTTTTAATGAAATAAATTGACAGATTTAACGAAGTTATTTTGTTCTTTATCGACTTGAAAATACTGCGAATAGCGAGCTATTTAGGGTGTGTAATAGAATAACCTACCTGAAAATATTTTATAATTCGCTGAATACCTAAGATTTATTTTTTAAGCTAACCTTAATTCATTACACACCCTTAATGGGTTTTCAAGGAAGTTAAAGGGCTAAAGAACAAGTCTAAAGCGGCAAGTTATTTCATAACAATCCCAAAAGCTAATGAATACCTAACCAACCACGTCAACTAATAATACGAAAAAAGCACGGTTCCGGGTTGATTACCAGAACCGTGCTGTAAAAAATATTTATTGCGCTGTAATAGAACCAGTATCCGCCTTAAAGTTAAGGTCAATATTGTAATTGCCTGCTTCAATAGCTATTGGATCCTGATCTCCACCAGTACCTCTGAATTCGATATTACCATTATATATCATAAATTCAGACTGCCACCAATCTGTGAAATAAGAATGCCATGCATACATTCTAAGATTAGCACCGTTAAGTGAACCTTCAAAAGTAATTACCTCATTAACATTGTCAACATTAAAGAGACCTGGAGCATATCCAGTATCCCAACTGCCAATAGCCTCACCAATAAGATATACTTCGGGTTGCTGAACTGAAATCTTCTCCGCATCCAAGTCAACAACCACCATATAATAACCGCTTTCGGCAGGTGCAGGAACATTATTGCCTCCTTTTGAAAATTCGCCATTACCCAAATCTTCAGCAAATCCGAAATCACCTTTCCATTCTTTTTGTGGAGCAAATTTGAATTCCTTGCCCCCATCTAACCAAACAATTTTCCAAAACATATTAGGCTTGCTGTTGACAGGAATCATAGGCATATCAATATTAGCCCAGTCCCATCCGCCGACAGCATCACCAATCATATAAAGTTCTTCCGGATATTCAGCAACTTCTACATCACCTGTTTTCTCAGTAGAAAATACATTGTCCTCACGGGCATTCCATCTATACTTGACAGTATAGATTCCATTTTCTGACCAGGACATATTATCACCACCGGGAACAAGATTATCTGGAGAACCACCCAGATTAGTATTTACAGTGACGCCTTTGTTTCCTTCCCCTAAGTCAAGTTCTTCATCAAGAAATATTTTCCATCCTCCTGAATAGCGTATTTTAAAATCACCTTCCAGCAACTCTACGCCCTCTTGACGAAACACAACTGAATCAAGACTGAATGTTTCCATTGTCAATTCGGTATCACCAGACCAACCATTGGGAGTAGCGGCACCTATTAATCCCCATTTCACTTCTGAAACCGTGATTTTCTGCAACTCCTGATCAAACACAACATGATACAGACCATCATTGGGAACAGTAAATGCTGTAGAAGATTTCACTAAAGAACCTTTGCGTAATGAAGCACCTTTTGGCTCATCATTATATCTTTCCTCATCAGGAATTTCCACAAAGTCATCACCGGGCCCCCAAAGTTGATTATCGGCACCTTCAACAGTCAGTATATTGAATCCACCCTCTCCCTGCTTTACTGCTATATAGATTTCATACAAGGATGAACGCACTTCCTGAAGAACCTCATTTTTAGCAATTTTAAGACGAGCAGCAGATTCAGTTTCTTCGAAGGTAGTCCCTGACCCAATCAGGTACATACCGTCCAAAGAAGGAACATCTTTAGTGCTGTTAAGAATTAATTGCTCATAATCTTTGTCATCCTCACACGAAGCAAAGATCATAACTGCTCCTATTATTAGGAACAACCACTTTGATATATTTTGTATCTTCATAACATTTATTTGTTTTGTAATTTTTCCTGAAACCTATTTAGTCTTTGCAAGAAAACACCAACTACTGCCCCGAAGAAAAATCGGGGTAAACAGTTATTCTCGTTTTTGAATCAGTTATCCCGAAGTGGCTTTTGTAAGGTTTTTTTATGCTAAAAACCAACAAAAAGCACTATCGGGACACCTTGGATTCAAAAACTTCGAAAGCCCCCGAAAAAATCGGGGCAGGCTTTGTATTTGGAGCTTTCTTATCAAAGACTAAAAAAACCTTAGTTTTCTTGCTGGCACTATTTAGGTGCTTCCAACAAGTTTGGATTGGCATCTGTTGCCCATTTAGGAATAGGGAATGTAGAAACACCAGCTTTAGCCTCTTTTGCCCACCAAGCGCTTTCAAATCTGCCAAAACGAATTAAGTCCTGACGACGATGACCTTCCAGCCACAATTCTCTTCCCCGCTCATCAAGCAAATCAGTCAATGAAGCACCGATTATCTTATCAACTCCGGCTCTCTCTCTTATTTCATTAATTAAATCATCTCCATCTCCAGGATTCCCAAGACGAATTTGAGTTTCAGCTTTCATAAGCTTTGCATCAGTAATACGAAACAAGGGAAAGTCATTACTCAAACTCTCTTTTGCACCATTGGCAATTTCAAATTTTTTCATTCGCGCACCGCCATATTTCACATAAAAATAACCATCAGCATCAAGCGTCATCCATAAGTTTTGGAGCTTGGGCAAAATATAAACCTGCTTGTCATCTTCAATCTCACTGTAGAAATCCTCATCTCCTGTCCATCCAGGATTGTCATCATCAATAAGCGGCTGACCGCCCATAGTGTATTGAGCACCCCAAATCATCCATGCATCTTTACGCAAGTCACCGTCTTCATACAAATCAAATTGCATGGGAGTCGCAGCAAAACCATTCCATGGCCCAACAGCCATTCCAAAGGTTTTGTTATGCAAGTAGTGCAAAGAGCGCATGTGCAGTCTGAATCCCTGATAAGTATCCTCATCAAAAGGAATGGAAAAAATAATTTCAGAAGAATTCTCATTCTGCGTGGCAAAAGGAGAAGATAAATCTGAAGCCATTGCATAGGGCCCTGCCATTACACTATCCAATGCATCCGAAGCTTTCTGCCATCGGGGAGTACCTGTATATACCTCAGCATTCAAATACAATTTAGATAACAACATATAAGCCATGTATTTATTTGCCAGGTATTTCTTATCAGAAGCCTCCAATAGAGAAACATTAGCTTCCAATTCTGTTACCAGGTTATTAAATACATCTTCTCTGGACATCTTAAAAGGTTGGTCTGGTGCTTCTTTGGCGGAAGTTAAATATGGAATATCTCCGTAATTATCCAACAACAAATAATAATAAAATGCCCGCATGGTTTCAACCTCTGCAATCACCTTTTTAACATCATCGGTTTGTTCAAAAGTTTTCAGACGGTCAATTACCTGATTACTTCTGGTAACACCATCATAAAGATTGGACCACATGTTGTTTACAGCGTCAACATCATTGGACCATGTATGCTGATGTAACACGCGCCATTTACCACCATCATCCCAGTCAGTATCGCGAGTTGGTGCACAATAACCATCACCACTGATAATTTGAGCTAAATACCAATAGCCCCCATCATCAATCAAATCTTTCAATTTGGAATAAGCATCTACCGACAAACTGGCAATTTGTCCCTCATTCTCAGGATACTTATCCGCAGGAATCGACTCATAAAGATCCTCATTCAAGTCCGTACACCCTATTCCTGCAAACAGAGCAAACAGTAGAGATAATATAATATATTTTTTCATAATTGTTCTTTTTTAAAATGTTGCAGAGACTCCAAAAGAAAATGAACGTGTCTTTGGATAAACATTGTATTGATCGACACCAAAAGACAATCCGTCAACAGAGGTTTCAGGATCTAAGCCAGAATATCCGGTCAGTATAAAAAGATTGTTTCCGGTTAGAGAAAATTTGATATTTTCCATCCAATCAACAGTATTAGTATGCAGGGTATATCCAAGAGATAAATAGTCGAGGCGAATAAATGACGCATCTTCAACATATAAATCACTCACAGCTGGACCTGATTTACGGCCCATTTTTTCCCAAACTAATGCTTCTGCAACAACATTCCTGGCAGGGAAATCCCCAGGATAGTCAAACAGCATCTGCGTAGCATTATACACATCATTTCCAATCAATGAGCGGAATGAGAAATCCATAGTCCAATTATCGTAGAATGTCAAACTATTAGACCATCCCAATTCTAAATCAGGAACAGCACTACCAACGATAGATCTTTTAGCTTCGCTTATTTCTTCAGTCGCTCCACCGGCTTCGGTTCTGTAAACCATATTACCATCACCACTCAACCCTACAAACTCGGGCAGATAAAAACTACCAATAGACTCACCCTCAACAATTCCTGTTACCCAGTTTGATTGACCGATCAGTCCACGCCCCTCAATCCAACCTTCTTTTCGAACACCTGTTGCAGGAGCATATTCGCCCAGATCAACAAGTTCCTGCTGGTTATGTGAAGCTGCAATAGAAGTCTTCCATTTAAAATTCGGAAGAGTAATGGCGTAATACTGAACATTAAGCTCTATACCTTTATTTTCAACCTCTCCGGAGTTCGCCCAAATTTCAGGTGCCGGATTTGGCGGAACAGGGACGCTATAACGTCCCAGCAGGTCGGTTGTGTTTTTCTTATACAACTCAAGAGATCCGCTAATCTTACTGCCCAGAAATCCAAAGTCCAATCCGAGGTTTACCTCAGTCGTTTCCTCCCATTGAAGATCTGGATTTGCAACTTTAGAAGCAGTATAGGTGATTACATTCTCACCGGTTGCAGGATCCACACTTAATCCGGCAGGCTCATAAAACATTTGTGCATTGTATTCTCCAATCTCCTGGTTACCCGAAACACCATAACTGGCTCGCAGTTTAAGATTTGAAAGCCAATCAACAGAAGACATGAAATCTTCACGACTAATTGTCCAACCAGCTGAAACAGTTGGAAAAACACCCCATTCGTTGTTCTCGCCAAACTTGGTAGATCCATCACGACGGATAGAGCCTGACAGATAATATTTGTTTTGGAAATTGTATTGTGCACGGCCAAAAAAACCGATTAATCGCCACATACCTTTATATGAGCCTACATGTGTACGATTAATATCCAGCATTGAACCCAAATTATTATACTTGATATAATCAGAACTCGGATCAGCTCCTCCGGCATTAAAGCCATCATAGACATACTCATGCCATGAATAACCGGCCAAAAGGGATAGGTTATGATCCTCATTAAAAGTTTTATCGTAATTAAAATAACCTTCAATCATTTTCTGAGTGTCATTATTATATTCACGATTTGCACTTCCCTTTTCTGCTCCATTATACACATCATTTGGACGGAAGTAAAAACTTTCATGGTCATTACGAATGTATCCCATGTTAGCGGTTCCAATCAAACCATCAACAATCTCAAATTGTGCTTTAAGATTAGCCATGAATCTTTTGGCATCTCTTGTATTGTCAATTTTATTGATCACCGCAAACGGGTTTTCATAGTTAAAGCCACGATTTATCTGAAAAAATGAGCCATCTTCGGCATATACAGGATCCGTCGGATTTCGCTGCAATGCCTGAAAAATAACATCATCTTTATTGTAACTTTCATAATTCTCATAATCATTTTGCTCAAAAGCAGAACCTAAGCTACCACTCAATATCAAACGATCATTAATGGCTTTGTGTGTAAAATTGAGCTTTAAGTTAGTTCGTTCTTTACTGGTTCCCTGAACAACTCCATCCCAATTAGCATGAGTTACAGATGCATAATAATTGGAGGTCTCATTTCCACCAGAGAAATTCAAATTGTAATTTTGTGTATATCCGGTTTGGAATAGTTCATCCTGCCAATCGGTATTAGCACCATTGTCAGTAAAACCTGAAATATTATTCTCATCCACATAATTACGTACCTGATTGGCGCTAAGCAAATCTAAGGTGTTGGAAACTTCATCAACAGAATAAGAAGCATTAAAATTAACTGTTCCTTTTCCTGCTTTACCTCTTTTTGTGGTAATAATAATAACCCCGTTTGATCCTCTTGACCCATAGATCGCAGTAGAAGCTGCATCCTTCAATACATCAAAAGTAGCGATGTCCTCAGAAGCTACAACAGTAGGATCTGCACCTGGAATACCATCAATAACATATAATGGCTGGGTATTTGAATCAAACCCGGAAGCCCCCCTGATTGTAACAGCAAAACCGGCGTTAGGATCACCACCTTTTTTGGTAATCATAACCCCCGAACTTTTACCCTGCATAGCCTGAATAGGATCAGTCAATGCTCCACGGTTAAGTTCTTCGGCGGTCACCTGAGATACAGCACCGGTTTTATCAGTCTTTCGCTGAACTCCATAACCAATTACCATAACCTCATCCAGCCCGAGGACTGCTGATTCCAGTGCCACATTGATCTGGCTCTGTCCGGCTACCGGCACTTCACTGGTATTAAAACCTATAAATGAAAATGCCAAAACAGCATCTTCAGGAGTTTGAACTGAATAAGTACCGTCCACCTGGGTAATAGTACCCTGCTGCGTACCTTTTATAACTACAGTCACACCCGGCAACGGCTCGCCTGTTTCGGCATCCGTAACCGTTCCTGTCACTGTCATCTCCTGGGCAGAGGCACTTAGGAAAAAGCCTAGCCCTAAAAAGAGAAACAGGATTTTGTAAAAACTAAACTGTTTTTTCATAAAACCTTGATTTAAAATAAACTTGATTAAACATTTTTTGTGAGAAGACCGTAACTGATATACAGTCTTTTGTGTACCGGATTTTTTCTTCAAGAATCAACCTCTGTATGTTGAAGCAGAAAAAGGAAGCATCGTTATGATTCCAAAACCTGCTTCCAGGTCTTTATCTTTACTTTTCACAACAAATTTAAGAATAAAACATCCCTTCGTAAACATTTGTTAACATTGATTCTCGCCTTTTCACACTAAAATCGTTGCAAACGATACCGCAAACGTTTGCGGTATCGTTTGCAAAAAATGGACCTGCTGTACAACATGTTTTTGAAATCACCGCAAACGTTTTCTGAAAGTTTAAATACCTCCAAAAAGCATATTTTACAGACTATTAAACAAAAAAAGGAAGCGTAATCCTCTCAAAAAAGTTAAAAAACAATGTTTCGAGGAATTTAAATAAAAAATGACCATGTAAGGATTAGAACGTCCTTTTAAACACCTTTCCAATATCCGGGACAAGCAGCCCGAAGAATGAGTTTCGATGAAGTATTGGAAGAAAAGTCTCTATTTTTATATATATTTATACAAATTTAAAGCAACGGATGTATGACCGTTCTCAATCAATGTGACACATTATAACATATATGAAATCAAATCACGTTACATTAAAAGATATTGCCCGTATTCTGGAACTATCACCTTCCACCGTTTCCCGGGCATTAAAAGATCATCCCGACATCAATGAGGAAACCAAAAAACTGGTAAAAACTTTTGCCGAAAAGGTTAATTATCGCCCCAATGCACTGGCGCTAAGCCTTAGAAAACAAAAAACCAACACCATCGGACTAATCATTCCCGAGATTGTTCATCACTTTTTTTCTTCAGTCATCAGTGGCATCGAAGATTTGGCTTATGGAGAGGGGTACAATGTTATGATTTGTCAATCGAACGAAAACTACCAACGGGAAGTCATTGACACACAAGCACTCATAGACCACCGGGTAGATGGAATTCTGGTGTCGGTAAGTAAAACTACCAGAGACTACAATCACCTCCGTAGTGCTTATGACAACGGAATCCCCATGGTTTTTTTCGACCGCATCGTGGAAGAGATAAAAACCGACCGCGTAATTACGGATGATTTTCAGGGTGCCCAAATAGCTACCAATCACCTCATTGAGAGAGGATGCAAAAACATATTACACCTTGCGGCACCCCAACATTTGGTTATTGGCAGCCGGCGAAAAGAGGGCTATCTGAAAGCATTGGCCGATCATGGCATCAAGGCAGACGAAGATTTAATTGTGAAGTGCGATACACGTGAATATGTTTTCAGCCTTCAGCAACACCTGATGAAACTCATTGAACAGAAACACATTGACGGAATCTTTGCCGTTAATGACAGCACTGCCATTGCTGCCATGCAGGCCCTTCAGACCAAAGGCATTAAAATACCCGATCAAATAAAAGTTATCGGTTTTGGTGACGGCCCCAACGCCGACATCGCCTATCCGCCTCTCAGCACGGTAGAGCAAAAAGGCTATGAAACAGGTCGTGAAGCCATGCGCCTTCTTCTTCAAAGACTGGAAAATCCGGGCATTGAAATTAATTTCTCAACCAAAGTCCTGACTCCAACCCTTAAACAGCGTCAATCCACCTGAATTTTTGCCTAACAGCCAAAACCAGATGCAAATACCGATTCCAGAAATCGTTTGCGAAAGGTTAGGAACAAAATGAACCTCATATTTCAACAAACATCGCAAACGGTTGAAACAAATCATTTACAGACACTTTGGTGATTTTTAGCATAATTAAAACCAGAATTTTTTTGCAAATTAACCCTTGTTATTCCTACATTTGCATTGTACCGATTTTTTCTTTTGGGTTGTAATGAAATAAGCTGACTGCTTAAAACGAAGTAATTTTGCATTTTAACTACCTGGAAATACAGTAAATAACGAGTTATTTAATAAATTTCCAGGAAAATTAAAAGACAGAAGTACAAGCTTTGAAAGTCAGGTAATTCTGATACGACCGCCTGTAAAAGAGATATTGTAATTTCTCTTCAACCTCCTCTGAAAGGCCATTCAACAAAAAGATGTGCCATACGGATGTTATCTTACATGGTTTTAACAGATTTTCTGTAATTACAAAAAATCAACTAACCAACCATCCGCAACAGCAGTTGTTTTTTTGACACAGCCGTATTGCTTATCTTTCTTTTCCAAAATATTTTAATAATTTTCTGAATTCCACGGAAAGTCATCGTTGAGCCATCAATGGTTCGGGCGTTTGCAACAATTCCCGGAATTCGTGGATCAGGACATCTGCCATTAGAAGGCCGTTTGCAGGCTGCTATAAGGAGAAGTCTGAAACTGACAAAAACAACTGATAAAAAAGGAAAAAACGAAACATGAAGAAGTTACCTCGATTATCAAAAGCCCAGATATGGAACATGAGCATTGGCTTTCTGGGAATCCAGTTTGGATTTGCTCTCCAAAATGCCAATGCCAGTCGCATATTACAAACTTTTGGTGCTGACATTGAGCACCTGGGTTGGTTTTGGCTGGCAGCTCCCATAACGGGAATGCTCATTCAGCCTATTGTGGGCCATTACAGCGATCGCACCTGGACCAAGCTGGGACGGCGGCGTCCATATTTTCTGTTTGGATCTATTTTTGCCGCACTGGCACTTATCTTCATGCCCAATGCAGAAATCATGGCCGCCATCATTCCACCCATGTTTGTGGGCGCAGGTATGTTGATGATCATGGATGCTTCTATTAACATCTCAATGGAACCGTTCAGAGCACTGGTGGCGGACAAACTGCCGCTTGATCAACGAACGCTGGGATTTTCAGTACAATCAACCCTTATTGGTATTGGTGCAGTGGCAGGTTCCTGGATTACCTACGCTCTGGCCGAGTGGTTTAATGTTTCAAAGACAGCCCCTGCCGGCAGTGTGCCCGATAACGTAATTTTCTCCTTTTATATTGGTGCTGCAGTTTTAATTATCACCATCATCTGGACAGTGGTATCCACCAGGGAATATTCGCCCAAAGAACTGGAGGAATATACCGGTGAAGGGGAAGAAGTAAATCCGGCAACCGAAATCATCAAAAAAGAGAATGGCTTTGTCCAGATAATGAAAGACTTTGCCGCTATGCCCCGCACCATGAAGCAACTGGGTGTGGTTCAATTCTTTTCATGGCTTGCGCTTTTCGGAATGTGGGTTTATACAACCCCCGCCATTGCCCAGCATGTTTATAATCTTCCTGTATCAGATACCAGTTCTGTAATGTACAACGACGCAGGCAACTGGGTGGGTGTACTATTTGGGGTGTACAACGGGGTAGCCGCCTTATACGCCATGCTACTGCCATTCATTGCCAAAGCAACCAGTCGCAAAACAGCACATGCCATTTCACTATTGATTGGTGCGGCAGCACTCGTTTCCATTTATTTTGTCAAGGACCCCGATATGCTTATTGTTCCCATGATAGGAATTGGTATTGCCTGGGCAAGTATTCTTTCAATGCCTTACGCAATTCTTTCAGGTGCCCTGCCTGCCAAAAAAATGGGAATTTACATGGGGCTTTTCAACTTCTTCATTACAATACCCCAGATTGTAAATGGATTGGCCAGTGGCCCCTTACTCAAGTATTTGTTTAATTCTCAGGCTATCTATGCCTTGATAATTGCCGGTTTCAGCCTTTTGATTGCAGCCGGTGCAGTCTATTTTGTTGAAGATAAAGACAACTAAGCCATGATAAAAGCTTGTTTATTCGATTTGGACGGTGTGATTGTAGATACTGCACGCTATCATTTTATTGCCTGGAAAGCTCTGGCAGAGGAGCTGGGATTTGAATTCACCGAAAAGGACAACGAACGTCTCAAAGGTGTAAGCCGCATGAGGTCGATGGATATTCTTTTGGAAATTGGAGGCATTGAGTTTCCACAAGAGAAAAAGGAAGAACTGGCCACCCGGAAAAATGAACATTATCGTTCCTTTATTACCAAAATGGAACCCAACGAAATACTACCGGGCTCTACTGAATTCATCAAGGAACTCAAAGAACACAATATTAAAATAGCCCTTGGTTCAGCCAGCAAAAATGCCATGACCATTTTAGACCGTTTGCAACTAACCGACTGGTTTGATGCAGTAATTGACGGAACCAAAGTGAGTAAAGCCAAACCCGACCCGGAAGTATTCCTTAAAGGTGCTGAAGCGTTAGGCGTTTCGCCGGATGAATGTGTGGTGTTCGAAGATGCAGAGGCCGGAGTTGAAGCAGCTCTGGCGGGAGGAATGAAATGTGTGGGTATCGGAACGCCCGAAATACTTGGAAATGCTCATCTGGTTGTTTCAGGATTGCATGAAATGAGTTTTGAAAAGTTGGCCGGATTATAATACAACCAATTATTGATAGAAACACAAAAGCACCGTCAACGTCCTCTCCACTTTATCGGGAGGATTACCCGTTTTCAAACGAAACACTGCTTTTGACATTCACTAACGAAATTAACGATGAGACAATATTTGAAGCAAGATGAGTGGCGAATAAT
>Ga0163225_100330_pt1 | contig 14564 bp, 16 predicted proteins | sample MSEWel2016_04_06_2_FD_113145 | JGI IMG/M metagenome (GOLD analysis project Ga0163225, IMG submission 113145) | Subsurface microbial communities from deep shales in West Virginia, USA - MSEEL Well Study Marcellus 5H_2016_04_06 ... | reverse complement strand
GGCAACAGCCATCCGGATAGGCGCTCCGGTCAATGGGGAGAAGGCGCTTCTGGCGATCCGGGAGACCGGAGGTCTTGCCGAATCTGTTACCGATGAGGAGATCCTCTCGATGCAGCGGACACTCGCCCAACTTGAGGGGATCGGGGTTGAGCCCGCATCTGCTGCATCGGTTGCCGGGATAAAGAAACTTGTAGAGATGGGCGCAGTTGATCCCGATGAGCGGATCGTCTGTGTTGTGACCGGCCACCTGCTGAAAGATCCTGAAACGGTGATTAAACAATGCAGTCCCCCAACCGAGATAGACGCTACATTGCCTGCTTTGCTCTCTGTATTGCAGCTCTGATCCTGGCAGCACCTGCCCTTGCGCAGAATGCCACGTTCTCGATATTTGAGAACGCCAGTGGCTACTCTGCAAGAGTGGAGGTAACTGATGCAGAGAGCTATCAGTTTACGCAACCCGGCTACCTCGGGGAGGCGGTTCCGATCACCGTCCGCGAGATACAGGTGATGGGGGTTTACGGCAATGTTTCCTATGAAGAGCAGCGGAACTCCGAAATCACGTTTCCTGAGGGAGATTATCTCATCTCCTATGTGGGAGATCTGGATGGCAATTCGTTCTCCACCCTCTTCACAACACCCTATAATGTCACCATCTCCCTGCCGGGGGGCTATTTTTTAGATAATCCGCTCCTTGGATATGTCAGCCAGGGGGGGAGTGTGCAGATAGAAGAGAACCAGACGATCATCATCTGGGAGGGTACCCGGTATGCTGAGATCAGGTTTTATGACGAACAACGGCTCGTCATCCTCTATGCATTCGGGACGATCTGGGTTGTTTTTATGATCATCCTGCTTTTTGGCTACTACTCGATGCGAGCAGCATCCCGGGACTAGCCACTCTCTCTTTTTATTCCCTCTCAATCTGTCTTTTTATGAAGGGAATTGCGGGAATACGAAAAAATAAGGGTTAGAGATCGATTCCAAACTTCTCTGCATTTCGATCCGCGATTGCCTGAATTTTTGCAATCTCCTCTTCATTTCTCTTCGGTTTGAAGAGGTGGCGGAAACGTTTCTGGACAGAGAGGTATTCGTCGACCGGTTTTCGTTTGACCTTCTTTACCTTCTTCACAACAGAATCGATCATCTCGTAGTTGACCCAGAGTCCTGTCTCAACCGCCAGTTTGCCGACTTCCATCGTTTTGCTGCCTTCAAAACCCCATCCCGTGCAACAGGGGGCGTGCACCTGGATGTAGCAGGCCCCGGGTGTGTTGACTGCGGTTTCGACCTTCTTCATCAGATCGGTTGGATATGACATGGTTGCTGTTGCGACATAGGGTGCTCCATGGGCAGCCAGGATGGCGGGAACATCCTTCTTCTGGTGCTTGTTCCCCATGGAACAGGTGCCTGCCGGGCTTGTGGTTGTGCTGGCATCAAAGGGTGTTGCACCGGATCGCTGGATACCGGTGTTCATGTACGCCTCATTGTCATAACAGATGTAGGTGATATCGTGGTTCCGCTCAAAGGCGCCGGAGAGACAGAGCATCCCGATATCAACGGTTGCTCCGTCTCCTCCGATGATGACAACCTTCTCCTTTCTCCCCTGTCTTTTGAGTGACGCTTCGACTCCGGAGGCAACAGCACTTGCATTCTCAAAGAGCGAATGAATCCATGGAACCTTCCAGGCTGTTTCGGGATATGGTGTTGAGAAGACTTCGAGGCACCCGGTTGGTGAGACCACGATGACATTCTCTCCGGCACCTTTTAAGATCATCCGAACAGCCGTAGCCGCCCCACACCCGCCGCAGGCGCGGTGTCCGCACTCGAAATGTTCTATCGTTTTGTCAACCATTTTATAACAACTCCTCGCGCAGTCCATAGAACATATCGCCGGATCCCTTCTCTGCAAGGTCGACGATCGCCTTGATATCCTTCTTCCGGATGTCACGCCCTCCGAGGCCGAGGATGTAACCATAGACATCGATTGATGAGCCATAGAGTGCGTCTTTCACCTCAAGTGCGACGGCGCCTTTTGATCCAAGCGAAACATTCTTGTCAAGTACAGCAACGATCCTGATATGGGAGAGGGCAGCTGCAATCTCATCGTCCGGGAATGGCCTGTAGCAGCGGATCTTCAGCAGTCCGACTTTTTTGCCGTCAGCCCGCATCTCATCGATTGCATCTTTGACGGTTCCACAGATCGATCCCATCGCAATGATGGCAACCTCTGCATCATCCATTTTGTATCCTTCGATGAGCCCTGAATAATCCCGTCCAAACTGTTCGCCAAAGAGGGTGCCGTACTTCCGGATCGCCTCTTTTGCCCGAAGCATCGCCCGCTGGTTTTCGTACCTGAATTCAAGGTAGTAATCCGGGGTTGCGTACATTCCAAATGATATCGGATCCTCTGCATCGAGTCTCTGATATGGTTTGAATGCCGGGAGATAGGCATCGACCTCTTCCTCTGATGGTATATCGACCGGCTCGTAGGTATGTGTAAGAATAAACCCATCGAAACAGACGAAGGCCGGGAGGAGAATGTCGTGATCCTCACAGACCCTGTATGCAAGAATGTGGAGATCAAGTGCTTCCTGGTTATCCTCTGCATAGAACTGGATCCAGCCCGAATCACGGAGTGCAATAGAGTCCTGCTGATCATTCCAGATCGAGAGCGGGGCACTCAATGCCCGGTTTGCAATCGTCATAACGATCGGAAGGCGCATCCCTGCAGCATTGAAACAGACCTCAAACATCAGGGCAAGCCCCTGTGAGGTGGTTGCCGAGTAAGTGCGGGACCCCGCAGCAGATGCACCCAGGCAGGCGGAGAGTGCTGAGAACTCACTCTCGACACAGATATACTCCGACTGCAGACGACAGTCTGCCACCATCTGGGCGAGCGCCTCGACGATATGGGTCTGGGGAGTGATCGGGTATGCGGCGATCACTTCCGGACGACAGAGTCTTGTTGCCTCGGCAACTGCGTGTGATCCCTCAAGTATCTCTTTCATTATTTCTCCTCCTTCTCCATCGTGATCGCCTCACCGGGACATTCCTCTGCACAGAGTCCGCAGCCTTTGCAGTACTCGAGATCTGGAACATAGTCCTTCTCTCCCTTTTCCTCTATACAGCCTTCAGGACAGATCAGTGTGCAGATTCCGCACCCGGTACACTTCTCCTTCTCAAAGATCGGGTAGAAGACCCGCCACGAGCCGGTCTTGTTGTCACGGCCTTTGCCTGGCCGTGCAGTGCATCCGATATTCAGCGGCATTATGCGCTGCCTCCTTTGATCATCTCATAAGCCCTCTGCGAGGCCTTGATGTTCGTGTCGGCGAGTTTGCCGTCGAAACGTCCGCGAAGTGCGTCTTCCAGAGCTGAGAACCCGATCTCACCGGTTGCCGCGGCAAAAGCACCCATCAGGGCGGTGTTTGTGATCGGCAGTCCGATCTCTTCAAGTGCGATTTTGGTCGCATCGATTGTGATGATCGAAACGCCTTCAGGAGCAGAATAGCCACCGGTCTTTTCGGTATTGATGATGGCAATCCCTCCTGCTTTCATCCCAGCAAAGACATTAATATCCGAAATCAGCGTACTGTCCTGCACGATGATGTAGTCAGGTTCGTACACCTGGCTTCGGAGCCGGATCTTCTCGTTACTAAACCGAACAAACGCCTGCACCGGAGCGCCACGCCGTTCGACACCAAATGCAGGAAAAGCCTGGGCAAAGACTCCGCCCTGAAATGCGGCAACTGCGATGAGTTCTGCCGCTGTGACGGAGCCCTGTCCTCCTCTTCCATGGATGCGTAATTCTCTCAAGAAAAACCCCATATAATCTTACACGATTAATCATATATAATTACGGCATGGGGGAGTCCGGGGTGTGTCTGAGAATATGTAATTATTCAGATATTGGCAGGAATTCCTAAAATCTCTCTCTTTCCCACTCTGATGTCCCGTGCAATCATTGAAAGGCCGCGTGCTGCTGCCCATTCGTCATAGATGGCAATTTCACGTCCAATGAGGGATCGCACTTCATCTGCTATCACCGGAGCGCAGGATCCTGCAAGTGCGATCAGCGCATCTTTTGCCAGGAGGAGCATAGCTGCAATCTCCATTGCAGCAAAGAGTGCGACCGTCTTCATCTGAAGATCTGCTGGCATGGTAGAGCTGACCCCCGCCTGCATGAAGGCTTCGTTTGCAGTCTGCTGGTGGCTGTCGATCCGCCGTATGGCATCGACATCAAGTGCGCCGTGCCGGGTGCCGGGGGCGAAGATACATGCATCGAATGCTCCGATGATCCTGTTGTTTTGTACAAGAAGGGTGACGGTATTGGAACTCGTATCGGAGACGATGAACGTCTGGCCCAGATCCTGTGAAACCAGGTACGCGATCCCGATCTTCTCGGGGCTCGTCTGATGCGAATAGATCTTGAATCTTGGATCGGTGTCTGATCCACGGTGAATCCCCGGTATTGCAACTGCCGGGATGCCGGATGCGGCGACCTCGTCAAAGACGCGGGTGCCGCCGCCGACATGCTCACCTGCCCCCTCCTGTGTCACAATTCCGCGGTTTGTGAGGCTTTGAACCGGAGTGATCGCGGTGAAGTTATCGCCCATTGAGTAACAGAGCGCAATCCCCTCTATCTCGTTAAGGGGGCAGAGCCGTGTGAGATCATGGATTGTAAAGGATCTCGCCTCATCCCGGCTCATTTTAAACCCTGCGGTCTCAGATGCAAACCGTATTGCTGTTGTTCCGTGATCGATGCCGATGAACATACCGGTACTTAATTGTCTGGCCAACCTATTAGTCTATAATGTTCAGTGTTGTAACCGGTGGTGCCGGATTTATCGGATCTCATCTTGTAGATGCGCTGGTTGAGCGGGGAGATCATGTCTGTGTGATCGATTCGCTCTCAGCGGGGAGCCTCGACCATATCAAAGGGCATATGGAATCAGGAAAGGTTGAGTTGATCGAAGCAGATCTCCTCTCGGATGGCTGGCAGGGTGCGTGCAGGGGCGCAGACCGGATCTTCCATCTAGCCGCCGATCCCGATGTCCGGGGAAGTGCGGCGCATCCGTTCTCAGTATATGAGAATAATGTCACTGCCACCGTCCGGGTTCTTGAGACGATGCGGGATCACCAGATCCCCGAGATAGTCTTTACCTCCACTTCGACCGTCTATGGTGAGGCATCGGTGATCCCCACACCAGAGCACTATTCTCCGATGGTGCCGATTTCCGTCTATGGTGCAAGCAAACTCGCGTCTGAGGCGATGATCTCGTCGTACTGCCACACCTACCAGATGAAAGGATCGGTCTTCCGGTTCGCCAATATCATCGGTCCCCGGAGCAACCACGGGGTGATCTTTGACTTCATCAGGAAACTCAGGGATAATCCCAAGAGGCTGGAGATCCTGGGTGACGGAACCCAGACCAAATCTTATCTCTCGGTTGCTGCCTGTGTGGACGGCATGATCTATGCCTCGGAGCGTGGCCCGGATCTGTATAATGTCTATAATATCGGATCAGACGACTGGATCGATGTCGTCTCGATAGGAGAGATTGTCGTCTCCGAAATGGGGCTCGCCAATGTTGAATTTGCCTTCACCGGCGGGGATCGCGGCTGGGTCGGTGATGTCCCAAAGATGCTCCTCTCTGTTGAGAAGATTCAGGGGCTTGGTTGGAAGCCTGGCATCGGGTCTGAGACTAGTGTTCGTGAGGCGGTCCGGGCGGGGCTGTCAGAATTGTGATCGTATCGGAGACTTTGATTTTTTGTGATTGTATGGGAACAGACACAAAGGAAGGGATGAAGAGGTGAACATAAGAGAAGAGATCAACAGATTTGCGGAATCTGATGCCGTCATTATTTCACATCATGCACGGGTCAGGATGTTTGAGAGGAATATTTCAACTGATGATCTTTAATCAATTATTCGAGATGGGGAGATCATTGAGTCATATCCCGATGATGATCCATGTCCTGCTGTGCTCATGCTTGGCTTTATACGTAAAGACGCATATCATGTAGTACTTGGGGTTTGTGAGGATCATCTCCGGGTTATTACAACATATAATCCTGATGAAGGATACTGGATAGATGAAAGAACAAGGAGGAGAGAAGGTTGATTCCAGAGAGATGCACGTTTTGTAAAGGAACTCTTCACGAGGGAACGACCGAGTTTATTGCTAAGGTAGCGGATGAGATCATCGTTATCAGAGATGTTCCTGCCTGTATCTGTGATCGCTGTGGTGAAGCGTACTATACCATTGAGATCTCGAAAAAGATTGATATGGTTATGAAGGATGTGCATAATGGCAGGTTCTGTTGCAGACCTCTTGCAGCAGGTGAAGTTGAACTGACTGGTTAGTAATCTGATCCATGAAGCGATCAATCCCTATCTGGAGTAATGCACGATCTCTTGGTATGGTGGACGAGAGATATATGATATCAGAACACGCTGGAGGCTGAAGAAGATACAATGTCCGAATATATGCTATCAATTACGATCAGGAAACTTGATGAAGGGGGATACCTGGCAACAAGTGACACTATTCAGGGATTAATTGCTCAGGGAAGAACCATCAGTGAAACCATGGAGATCGCTCAGGATGTCGCACGTAAACTGATTGAATCATATCTTGAACATGGCGATCCCCTGCCGGAGCATCTTGTTTCCTCAACAAAATTAATTAAAAATGTCAAGATTCCTGTCACGGTAACGGTATGATCAAATGACCAGGCTTCCTTCACTAACTGCCCGTGAAGTTATCCGGAAGTTAAAAGCTTCAGGTTTTGTATTTGATCGACAGGCAAAAGGGAGCCATGAGATCTGGTATAATCCTGTTACAAAACGAAGAACCGTTGTTCCAAATCATTCCGGTATGGACATTCCAAAAGGTACTTTGCGGGCGATCATTCATGAAGCCGGGTTGACTATAGAAGAATTTGTGCAATTGTAATGCCATTTTTCGATTGAGCAACCATTGATGCATACAATTTACTTTATATTATTTCGGTGAAGCTTCCTGCTTTGCCTCATTACTTATGAATAATAGTATCTCTCTTTTTCCGCCTCATCTGCTCAACTGCGGCGATCAGGATGAAACCAGTCGTACACGCGATGAGGACTTCCGGGGTGAATCCACCGGCTTCCCCGATCCGCTCAAACAATGTCCGGGTTGATCCGAGCATCAGGCCGGTCAGGAAGGCGAGCAGAACGGCAGTGTAGTGGTCGAGGAGGTATCGGAGCACCCGTGAGAAGAGGAGGATGCCGACTGCCCCTCCTGCGATGAAGGTGACAATCTCAGGGAGGGAGATGTCCCGGATTGCCCCAAGCAGATACTCATACTGTCCGAGGAGAAGGGTGAGGTATGCACCTGATATCCCGGGGAGGATCATTGCGCAGAGGGCGATCATCCCGGTTGCAAAGAGCATCGGGAGAGAGTGCCCAAAAGATCCGGCGGGGATGCTTCCGATCAGATATCCGACAAGAAGCCCTGTACCAATGAAGATGATGGCACTTTTTCTGGCCGATTCAATCTGGATAGCAATCGCAACTGCTGAGGCGATGATGATCCCAAGAAAGAGTCCGAATGCCTGGCCCGGCCAGATCTCAAGAATGTACAGGATCGTCCGTGACATCAGGAGGGCGGCGGTGCCGATCCCGGCAAGCAGGATGATCAGGAATACGGGATCGACAGCCTGTACATCCTCTTTGAACCCCTCTATATCTCCCCGTAAAAGCCTGATCGCGGTATGCGGGCGCACAGCAGCTATTGCATGGACGAGCCGTCCGTAAATGCCGGTGATAAATGCCATGGTGCCGCCGGAGACACCGGGTACGATGTCAGAGCCGCCCATGATAAGCCCGCGGAGAAAGATTCCGGCTGCTTCACGGAATGAGATGTCAGGTTTCACAGAGTAGATCATGTGCGTTGAAGAGACTATTAATGATACTCCCGGCAGATCTAGTAATGATGCATCCGGAGAAAGAAGAGGGAATGAAGAGAAAATGCCTCCTTATCCTTGGGGATGGGATGGCAGATGAGCCGATCGAAGCACTCGGCGGCATGAGCCCGCTTGAATATGCCTCAACCCCGAATATGGATACTATTGCCCGGAATGGACGGATGGGGTTGCTGGAAACGGTGCCTCCGGGCCTTGAACCGGGTTCTGATGTTGCAAACCTCTCTGTCCTCGGGTATGATCCGGCACTATACTATACCGGGCGTGGTCCGCTGGAGGCAGCCTCGATGGGTGTTGCCCTTGCAGCAGGCGATATTGCATACCGCTGCAACCTGGTGACGGTTCAGGACAGGGTGATGGTGGATTTCTCTGCCGGCCATATCTCAAGCTCCGAGGGAAAAGAACTCTTTGCCTCGCTCCGGAAGGACCTTGATGGCGTAACCCTCTATCCCGGGATCAGCTACAGGAATCTGCTCGTCTTTCATCATGGAAACGGGGCTTCCTCCACCCCCCCGCATGATATCGTCGGGCGGCCAATTGATTCCTATCTGCCGACTGGAGCAGATGCAGATATCCTGCGTCATTGTATGGAGGTCTCGGCCGAGGTCTTTGCCGACCATCCGGTGAATCTGAAACGAATTGAGAAGGGGCAACCTCCTGCAACCTCTATCTGGCCGTGGAGCGGGGGGAGGACTCCGGCAATTCCATCGTTTGAGGAGCGGTATGGGAGATCCGGCGGGATGATCTCGGCCGTTGATCTCCTCTTTGGAATTGCACGGATTGCTGGTATGGAGGTGATCAAGGTTCCCGGAGCAACCGGATATCTCGATACCGATTATGAAGCCAAGATCCGGTATGCACTGGACGCACTAAACCATCTTGATTTTGTGTATGTGCATGTCGAGGCTCCTGATGAAGCCGGGCATCTTGGGAGCCTTGAAGAGAAGGTGAAAGCGATCGAGCGGCTGGATGAGGCAATAGGCATCGCGCTTGCAGAATTCGACGGCATCATCGCCGTTCTCCCCGATCATCCGACACCGCTTCGCGTACGGACGCATACCTCTGATCCGGTTCCTTTTGCGGTCCTTGGAAAAGGGCAGGATGATAGCGGGAGCTATTCGGAACGGGAAGCTGAAAAGGGTTCATACGGGTTGATAAGGGGGCCGGAACTCCTGCCTCTTCTCTTTGCAGAATAGGTGGCATCAGATCCCTGCGTCATCATCCGGGATGTCAGCGGGGGTAACTCTCATCATCTGCCACTCTTTCTATGTGCGTCTGGAAGTGATGGTTCTTCCGCAAACCATATTCCTCTGCGGGGGGATAGTGATTGTATGGGTACACGCAGGCAGATGACGATCGGCATCACGATCAACCTGGATAATTACGAGAATATCAGGTTTGATGTGGCCGGTGAGGTGGAGTCGGATGAGGATGCCACAGAACTTATTGCATTTCTGGATGGTGTGCTCTCCGGTATCGGGCGTGATGATGAGGTGACCAAAGAGCGCGTCGATCATTACCGGAGCCGGGTCTTTGGCTCCCGTCTCCGGGATGACTCTCCAGCAGAAGAGCCTGTGATGGGGATAGGTTCCTGTCCGGTTCCCGGAGATGAATCATATCGTGAGGAAGAGCCGGATCGCGATCTCTCCGGGGTGGATAGCCCTGATCCGCAGGCTGTATCACCTGATTTTCCGCCACTGGAAGAATCGGATTCCGGGAAGGATCCGGAGATTGAAACAGCGCTGCCTTCCGAGGATAATCTCTCTCCTGAGAAACCGGAGCCCGTCCGGGAGCCTGAAGCTCCTGTTTCGTCACCTTCTGGAGAGAGTGCCGCTCCTCCTGCCAGTGGGACAGCTAAGGCCGGCCAGCCATTTGTCTGTGAGGCCTGCGGTGCAGAGGTGAATAAGGTCCAGCATGATGTGAGCCATCTCTTTATGAATAAGACCCTCTGTAAAGCGTGCATGAACCGATCGTGACCGGGGGCTGGTATTTTGACAAAGAAGCTGCTGATGTGGGATGAGACCCTCTTCCGGGACCCACAGGTCTTTGAGATAGATTTTGTTCCTGACGAGTTCCGCTTCAGGGAAGAGCAGCTTTCTGCTCTCTCATTCCAGATCCAGCCAGCGCTTCGCGGTACCCGGCCGATGAACTCGCTCTGCCGCGGCCCCCCCGGGACCGGGAAGACGACATCCATTCGAAAACTCTTCGATGAAATTGAGGAGAATACAAAAAAGATTGCCTGTGTCCATGTAAACTGCAAGATTGACAACACCCGGTATGCGATCCTTGCAAAAGTCTACAAGCGGCTTGCCGGACACCAGCCGCAGCCTACCGGGACCAGTTTCAAACAGGTCTATGATGCTGTCTGCCGCCTCCTCCAGAAAGAGGATCTGACGCTGATTATCTGTCTGGATGATGCAAACTATCTGCTCTATGAAAATGAGATAAATAATACTCTCTATCCCCTGCTCCGTGCGCACGAGGAGTATGAGTCGGTCCGGGTGGGGGTGATCGTGATCTTCTCGGATATGGATGTCGATTTCCAGAAAGTCTTTGAGATCCGTGTCGCCTCTGTCCTCAGGCCGACCGAGGTCTTCTTCTCTCCCTATTCTGCTTCTGAAGTGGAAGAGATCCTCAGGATGCGGGTGGGCCAGGGGTTCTATCCCGGTGTTCTATCCGAGGAGATGCTCCAGCTTGTCGTTGACCAGACGATGCGGGGTGGTGATCTCCGTGTCGGTATCGATCTTCTGAAACGGGCCGGCCTCCTGGCTGAGCAGGATGCGCGCCGTTTTATCTGCCGTGATGATATCTGCCGTGCCTATGAGGTCTCAGAGCGGTTCCATCTTGTCTCTCTCATCCGGTCGCTCCGGGATGATGAGAAGACTGTTCTCCGCGTGATTGCATCAATGTCAGAGGGCGAATCGGGGATGTCCGCGGGAGAGGTGCATACACGGGTGAAAGAGGAGATGGGGATCGGCTATACCCGGTACTATGAGATCGTTCGAAAACTGGATACGATCCGGCTGATTAACCTGGATTACAAGGCCGGCCGCGGCCGTACCCGGGAGATTGGTCTTCGGTTTGCACCCGGTATGGTGCTTGCAGAGCTTGGGTAGTTTTCGGATAATTTGGCAACTCTTATCTATTCTCCCTCACTCATAATTGATGCTAGAGGGATTCTATGGTTAGTGTAAATGAACTTGGATTGGATCTTTTTGAAGAGCTTGTAGAAATCTCGGATCTCCTGAATGTCGCCTACCACGAACTGGATAATGGTTCGCGGATCGTCGACTGCGGTGTTTCGGTTCCGGGTGGCTATGGTGCCGGTGAATACTTTACCCGTATCTGCATGGGCGGCCTCGGCGAGGTCTCCTATCGGATGGGTGAGATCGGATCCTTCCCCCAGCCTTTCATCGATATCAACACGGATTTCCCCGCGATCTCCTGTCTTGGTGCACAGAAGGCCGGCTGGACCGTGAAGGCAGGCAACTACTTTGCAATGGGGAGCGGCCCTGCCCGTGCCCTCTCACTGAAGCCGAAGCATACCTATGAGGTAATCGAGTACGAAGACGAGTTTGATGTCGCCGTCATCTGCCTTGAGTCGGACATCCTGCCAAACGGCGAAGTGATGGAGAAGATCGCAGAAGGTTGCAATGTCGAGGTTGAGAATGTAGCAGCTGTTGTTGCCCCGACCTCCTCGATGGTCGGCTCGATCCAGGTCGCCGGACGCTGTGTCGAGACCGCGGTCTACAAGCTGAATGAACTTGGCTTTGACACAAAGAAGATCATCTCAGGATTTGGAACCGCCCCGATTCCACCGGTTCGCGGCCCGAAGCTTGCGATGGGTGTCACCAACGATGCCACCATCTACCATGGACGGATCTGCCTGACGATGAAAGCGCCTGAGATCAAAGATTATCTCGGCAAGATCCCAAGCAACACATCAAAGGGGTATGGCAAGCCATTCAACGAGATCTTCAAGGAAGCAAACTATGACTTCTACCAGATCGACACCTCACTCTTCTCACCCGCAGAAGTGGTGATCAATGAGCTCTCCGAGGGTGTGGTGTACCATGTCGGAAAGGTCAACCCTGAAGTTACCCTGAAATCGTTTGGATTACTCTGACTCGGGTTTCTGGTGCAGAGGAGGTGTTCCCTCCTCTCTTTATCTTTTTATTTCCATAAATTGTTCAGATGAGCGTTCGAAATGGGTGTTTCTGATCGGCAGGCTTTAATTCGGGAAAAGGCAATATATTCAGGAACCACGGGGCTTGTGGTCTAGCTGGTTATGACGCTGCCCTTACACGGCAGAGATCTCCGGTTCGAATCCGGACAGGCCCATAATTTTTAAGTTTTTTTGGATTTTAGAAAGATAGTTTTGGGGGTGATTACATCTTATCCCTAAACCAGGCAACAGTCTCTCGCAATCCCTCTTCAAGCGAATACTCTGGTTTATAATCAAATGCCGCCTTTGCTTGCGATATGTTTGCAAGTGAGTCCCTGATATCTCCCTCCCGGGGCGGTTCGTAGATGATTGACTGATGATTGCCTGTTATCTCCATCAGGGTTTCTGCGAGTTCATTGAGGCTGATCCTTCTTTCGCAGGCGATGTTGTAGATGCCGGTTGCGTTGCTCTCCATTGCTTTTATGTTTGCCTGGACGACATCCGCGATGAAGGTGAAGTCGCGTGTCTGCTCACCATCACCATAGATGGTCGGGCTCTGGTTGTTTAACAGGCGTGTGATGAACTTTGGAATGACTGCGGCATATTCGGAGGCGGGGTCCTGCCTTGGGCCGAAGACATTGAAGTACCTGAGGAAGACTGTCTGGATGCCATAGAGCTCGGTAAAGACCTTGCCATAGTATTCGGTTGTAAGTTTTGAAACAGCATAGGGGGAGAGAGGGTTTGGGGGCATGGTCTCAACCTTTGGGAGGATGGGGGTATCCCCATAGACAGATGAAGATGAGGCGGCGACGACTTTCCGGACACCGTTCTCTTTTGCTGCGACGAGGAGCCGGAGGGTTCCGGTGATATTGGCTTCGTTTGTGGTGATTGGATCCTTTACTGAGCGTGGGACCGAGGGGATCGCTGCCTGATGGAATATGCCGTCGATTCCTTTCGTAATGTCCTGCATCAGGTCATAATCGGTGATGCTCCCGTTGATGATGGTGATGTTTGGGTGGTTTGTGAGATCTTTGATGTTGTCTGCTCTTCCGGTGGCGAGGTTGTCGATGATGGTGACTTCGTGGTCGGTTTTGAGATTGTCAGCAAGGTTAGAGCCAATGAATCCGGCACCGCCGGTGATGAGGTAGCGCATATATACTCTGTTGATCGGAGATGATGATGAGGATTGCTTTTTTGGATGGGTTTTATTTTTTCAGGGGTGCTGTTATCGATTGATTGATTGATTGATTGATTGATTGATTGATTGATTGATTGTCTGATCATCGATCCGCCAGGTATCTTCTGTATCCGGAGCGTTCCCTTTCTGTGATGGAAGACAGTATGGCACCGGGGATCAGATGGGGTGCCTTGAGGCGATCATTGATATCGCACTGGAGCAGGATGATCTGCGTGGGGAGTTGTTGGAGTATATGCGGGGGGTTGTTAGAACCAGAATTGAATAATTCTCAAAGAAGATCTTTCTCATTATAAATGAGAATAAGTGTTTCCTCATCAACCGTGCAATCGATTGCCTCCATAAACTGCTGCTTTGAGAGATGAAGCTGTTCTGCCATGAGACTGAGAAGCCGATCGCTGATCTCCTTTTTGCCATGAGATACCCATGTTCGGATTTGTGTATCGCACCCGTTGTGCTGAAATGTCAGTTTGATATGTTTTGACATCTCTGTCGAGAAACCTTTCTTCTTCAGGCGGGCAATAATTGTGTGATTCTTCCGGCTCACGGCATCAAATCTCCTCTGGTATAAGGGATATGAGCTTCTGCCTGAACAATTGTGCTCCTGAAGAGAGCATGTGGATATCCTGCTCTACATAATCCTTCCAGTTCTCTTCGAATTCATCTGTTATCTCCACAAGAGCTTGATGAAGATCGGGTGCCGTTACAAGGAGATGAAATTCGTGGTTATAGAGGATAAAATCCTCATTATCTCTCTCGCATGAGAGGTTAATTGGATCTGCAAGAGTATGGATCGTATCACGAATTCGTACATACAAGAGAGGGATGTGGAATGGTGGCAGGTCATGTGTATCGGTTGCACGCTCGTTAACAAGTCGGTCAATCACGTCACTATAAGTTTCGCGGGGATGCTCCTTCATCTGACTGAGCAGATCCTTTACTTCTGTTGCGATCTTGATCGAACTCATGCTCTGCATACCACCATGTAATACTCTGGTGGTATAAAGAGTTTTGGATTATTCTGTAAGATTTTAAGCTTGTCTTTGATATTTCGTTTTTCTTTGATATAGAGCGAATTGAGGAATTCAACCCCTCGTTTGTCCACCATGAGGTGGAATGTCACAGATCTAACTCCACGAAATCGTTACGAGCCATTACTTCTACGATATCATCTGTAAGGTGCTGTTTTTTAATTGTATCCACCACTCTGTCCAGCTCACTATATATATATATATATATATATAT
>Ga0163225_100329_pt1 | contig 14583 bp, 12 predicted proteins | sample MSEWel2016_04_06_2_FD_113145 | JGI IMG/M metagenome (GOLD analysis project Ga0163225, IMG submission 113145) | Subsurface microbial communities from deep shales in West Virginia, USA - MSEEL Well Study Marcellus 5H_2016_04_06 ... | reverse complement strand
TGAATGGTAGAAATTAGAAGCTTGAAGTTAGAGGAACAGTCAGAGGTTAGGGTTTGTAATGAAATAAATTGACAGATTTAACGAAGTTATTTTGTTCTTTTCCGACTTGAAAATGCTGCGAATTGCGAGCTATTTAGGGTGTGTAATAGAATAAACTACCTGAAAATATTTTATAATTCGATGAATACCTGAGATTTATTTTTTAAGCTAACCTTAATTCATTAAACACCCTTAATGGATTTTCAAGGAAGTTAAAGGATAAAAGAACAAGTCTAATGCGTCAAGTTATTTCGGCACAATCCCTTAGTGTCAAAAAGTAAGGTTTTTACACCATGGAATAGGCCACAGAGTTATTAAAAATCGAATTCAAAAAACACGGTCATGAAAAAATCACTCATAACCATCATGTTATCAGTCTTTTTTACAGTAATTCTTTCGGGGCAAACCATAGTGAAGATGGCCATGCCCCCGCAACCGGAAGAAGCCCTTTCTGCTACCACCCTGTTTGACGAGGAGATTCCATTAGAGGTTCCCACCTATTTGGGGCCAATGGGGTACAATGTAACGGGAGGACTGGCTCCTTACACGTGGAAATGGCTTGAAAACGATGAGATTCTTAGCACAAATGATATTGCTATGATTACGCCTACCGGGGGAAATACATACTCTGTTGCTGTAGTAGATAAAAACAACTGTTCGGTAACACTGCCCATCAATATTTCCAGTAAAGGTCTGAAGAATAAAGGGCCCGAGGGTAAGTGGATCGTATTCTCAAGCGGGTTTGACAAAAATATTACTATTAAGTTGAATGACTCTGTCAAAGAAGAAGTAACCATTCAACTAATTGATATAAAGGGCGTAAAGCATTTTGAGTCAAGGATTGCCGGGGATACAACAATACCATTAAATATCGGGCCGGGTGTCTATTTGGTTTATGTACAAGGCAAAAACCTACGGTACGTTCAAAAAATTATAGTTCCTTAAACTTCAAAAAAATGAAATCTGCATTTTCCATATTATCCCATTCAGGCATCCACATTTTCAGGTCATTATTATTGATGGTGGCCTTGTTTGGAACAATTGCCCATCCTGCTACTGCACAGCAAAGCAGAGATCAGGCCAAAGCAAGAGCAAAGGCATTTTTCGCAAATCAAAATAATTTAAAAAGTGCGGCTGAACCCGTTGTTTTTCAAACCTATGAATCGCCTTCATCGGTCAATTTTCCTGTACATATTTTTCAAAATGAACCGGAAGGCTTCGTCGTTCTGGTTAATTCCGGCAATGATTATGTGGTTGCAGGTTATTCATCAAAGGGACAGATTAAGGCTGGTGTAATGCCCGAAGAATTGCGTGGATTAGTTGATATGTATGAAAAAGAAAGCGTTGAAGCTTCATCGCCTCTTAAAAGCTTAAAAAGCGGAACGGTAGTCGTAAGTCCCCTTCTCGACGAAAAAGGCATCAGTCTTAACCAATACTGGCATCCCGAAGCAGGCAACTGCCCTACAGGGTGCGTGGCAACAGCTTTTACCCAACTCATTGCATATAATGAATATCCCGCGCAGGGCATAGGTTCCCATTGTTACACCCATCCTGAATATGGCCGGTTATGTGCCGATTTTGAAAATACGACTTATGATTGGGGCAACATGACCGATGTCGATTTCGAACATCTGTCGTTTCAGGTGGCGATAGCTTTGGAAATGAAATTTTGCGGCAGCAGGTATGGCAGTTCGCCCGGGAGAACAAATTATTCCTCAATCATGAAAGACCATTTCGGATTGTATAGTTTCCCGCTAATAAATAAAGCATACAATTATGTTAACGAGCTTGACCATGGACGCCCGTTTTATTGTGAATTGCCGGGTAATGCGGGACATGCCGTGGTGATTGATGGCTACGACAGCGATGGTTATTATCATCTCAATTTTGGGTGGGGTGGTTTTTACAACGGTTATTTTCGTTTAAACACCTCGGAGACTTTCTATGTTGGCAACCTTACCAACGGATATACCTTTGGCACCAACATTATTCAATCTTTTTATGTGTCCGGGAGCCCGCAATGGACTGCAGAACAAGACTCCCTGGCACTTGTAGCCTTGCACAACAGCCTCGGTGGCGGCACGGGCTGGAACTTGTCTCAACCCGTATGTATGTGGGAAGGAATAGGTGTTTTCAATGGCCGTGTAAAAGAAATTAATTTATCTGATTTCAATCCTACCCTCGAAGGGATCATTCCGCCCGAAATTGGCAACCTCGATGCACTTTCCGTCTTTTCTCTTGATGCCAGAAAACTGGACGGCCCACTGCCGGAATCACTTTTCAGTCTCGCCAATCTGACAGAACTGAGCATTGACCGCGGAAGGGGAAATCTCTCAGCCACTTTGTCCCCTGAGCTTGGAAACCTGACAAATTTGGAGAAATTAAGGCTTCCCGGTATTTTCGAAGGCAACCTCTCTCCTGAAATCGGAAACCTTATCAATTTAGAATTTCTAAACCTCTCGTCCGCGAACATCACAGGGAATTTGCCGGAAGAAATCAGCAATTTGGTTAACCTGAAAATATTAAATCTGAGCAACAATCAGCTTACCGGTCCTTTACCCAATGGCATTGGGAATCTGGACCAACTGGTGACCCTTGACCTTGCTCACAACGAACTAAGCGGCAGTTTTCCCGAATCTATCGGCCAAATGGATATGCTTGAATATCTTCACCTCAACGACAATGCCTTTGCCGGTGGTTTTCCCGAAAGCATTGGCAACTGCAAAAAGATTTTGAACCTCCAACTGCAAAACAATTTTTTTACAGGCGATATCCCTTCCGGGTTTGGAAACATGACTACTCTCCAACAACTTAATATCCGCAACAATCAATTCACCTCCCTTCCCGATGAAATCGGACAATTAACCGAACTCACAGGTTTGGATGTCGGCAATAATGAGCTGACAGCCCTCCCCGACCCGATAATTAACCTCAAATCCCTTATCTCTTTCCGTGCCGACAGCAATCAAATTGCATACATTCCTGAAAATATAGGCGGCTGGCCTAAACTCCAGCAGATTGACCTCTCTTACAACCAGATTAATTTTTTCCCGGAAGAACTCTGTAACCTCACCGATCTTTGGGAAATAAGACTCGATCACAACAGAATAAAAAGCTTTCCGGCATCCATCGCAATCATGCCCGAAATAGTCACGCTGAAACTCAACGATAACGAAATGCAGGGGAATATTCCCGAGCCCCAGCTTTCGGCCAATACCGATATTTTCGATATCACCAACAATTATTTTACCTTTAAACATATTCCTGTCTCCGAAAACCTCACCAGTGGCATTACCCACCAAAAAGCAATTCCACTTAAATCCAACATTTTCAAAGGTCGCTTGGGAGACACCCTCAAAATTGATATCAGAGATATTAGTAACCTGTCGCATCCCGATAATCAATATTTCTGGTTCAAAACCCCGGAATTTGAAAAAACTGAATACTTCGAAGAAATGGAGGGAGAAATCCCATCCCCGGTTTTAACCCTTGTTTTGGATGAAACTACTCTGAATCAAAACTTCTATTGCAAGGTTTTCAATCCTGATGCACCTTCGTTTACTTCGACATGGGAAGGAAATACTTACCATTCTCCGGTATTAAGATATTTGAATACGGAACCTGTTTCATTTGAACTGTTGACGCATGATGATGTTCTGCTCTCCGAACATCCTGAAAGTCGCATTCTCTCTTCTACAGAAATTTCTTCAGGAGAACTCACCGATCAACGTGTTGTATTGGCCTCTCCTTTCTCGAAAAGAGGCGAAATAACCTGGCAGGGATCGGCCGATGGCGAAAATTGGGTCGATATCTCCAGCACAATGCAGGAAGAGGACATTCGTACAAACCTGGTATCCTTCTCCCCTGATGAGTTGGTTCTCTCACCTAAAACACCCGTTTATTATCGTTGCGTACTAACCGAAGGCAGCTGTGATCCCCTCATTAGCGATAAATTAAAGGTCAATCCTTTTGGCGAAGTGCTTTTTGATGAAATGATAAACGTGGCCACCGAAAATTTGACCATCGCGGTTGACAGCATAGAGGTAACCATCCCGGCCAACTTGTCGGAAGAGGATTTTCGGCTCACCATCACCAAACTCGATAACCCGCCGGCAGCACCCGAAGGATATACTATGGGGTCGGTTTATGATGTGACGGTCAGTCTGGGGAATATTTTTACCACCCCATTGCTGATCAAACTTAAAAACATTGACCTTTCGGAGTTGGATGCTATAAAAATTCCCGATTACGAGCCGGTTTATTACCACGAAACCCAACAGGAGTGGGTGTCCTATAACGAAGGAGGAATTACCCTGCAAGACAGCACCATCGAGTTTTACACCACACACCTTACCAAACTGGGCTGGTGGGAGTTTACACAAGGCTCCTACACGCATCGCTTCACCAGTGGTAACGTGGAAGTGATTTACAAATACGATGTGGGCAATGAGGATTATCACTATTTGGCCTATCAAAAAGCATTGAGTAAATACCCGGCTGAGTCGTGGCGTACATCTAATACCGACCCAAATGCCGATGGTGCTCCATATATGGTACAGGACATTGCCGGCTATCTGAACGAAATCATCACCAAATTTGATGATGAAAGTCTGGTTTCGGTTCCCTGGTTGGGCCATTTTGGTGTCTATCTGAGCGACAGAGGTTCCAAAGGTGGTATTGGTCACATTGGCGTTGGTGGTTATGCTGCCGGATATATCAATCTGAATACCACGTTTGTTTTTAACCCGAACGATTTGATGCAAACTCTGGCACATGAATATATGCACTATGCCCAAAGTAAATATATGCCGGTGCTGCTCGACAATTATTTCTTTGCCGAAGCTCATGCGCCGTTGGCCGACCGCATCGTCTGGAACGAGGATCGTCTTGAAAAACCGGAACCTCTGAGCCACCTGAAAGATGCACTCAACTCAAATGATACCAGAACCATTTACGACCTTCTTGGAAATTCCTGGGATGCTGCATCATCGCTGGCGGTTGTGGAAAAATTTACCTCTGATCCTGCCGAAGCCAATACCTCAGGGGCATTCCTGCACTACATGCGCTCGTACCGAAACGGAACTAAACTGGATCCCATAAAAGTAATTAAAGACGTGTTGTCGCTGCAAAGCATTACCAATCAGACATGGCGCACATACATGAACAACCAGACGCAACAACAGCTTGGAACCACTCTGGGCAATGAATTTGACGACTATGTACGTTTTCTCCTGGAAGGGGGTAACCCGGAATTCACAATTCTTAACAATCAGACCGATAAACCATTCACCAATATCATTCGCAATTCAGGGGCCGGAAATAACGGAACATTTGCCCGGCGACAAGTCTATCATTTCAAAGACGATGAGAAAGAAATACAGGAAGAAACCAATACCATTGACCTGCCCTACCTCAGTGCCAAAGTTTTAACGCTGACCAACAACACACCGAAAAGACCGGTGGTAGTGACTTATACCCCAAATCATGAAGCCGATGAGAACATCAAAGTGTATCACGGGCATTACGATTTTGAACAAAAACAAATGGTTTTCAAAGACATATCCGATTCCACCAAATACAGTCTTTTACTTTGGGAACGATCCGAAAGGGCTGTTCTGGAAAGTCAAAATACTTCCTTGCTGCTGTTTGTCAACAAAAAATGCCCCGGAGTAATAAGTACCGACCGGTCATTTATGCTTGATTTTGACCTTCAGGCTATGCCGGTGCTTAACATCAGTGATCTGGCTTATGCCAATGTTACCGACAAAAGCATACACAGTTATACTGATGGACAAAACAGACCATTCCTTATTTCCGGCAGAATGTTTTTGAACCATATTGAAGGATTCTCTCACGACATTTTACCGGATTATTATTCTTTGAAAAAAACTATGATTGGTGACAGCACCTATCAGATAAATGTATCGTTTAGGGATCGGCTCACTGTTGACAATGGACCTACTCTTGCTGCTACGACCCGCGAAAGCAAGATTAATCAAATTATTGAATACAACTTCCTGTCGGGGCACATGAAAATTACCCAGCATTCGGATATTCAACAAAGCAGTGTTGATTTTGCAAATCCTGTGGATCAGGAATTTAGTGCAGGTTTCCCATATCTTACCAGGAGGGAGACACATTTTATGGAGCTGAAAAATGTTTTATCGTTCGAACCAGGTGGGGGGGATATTACAACGGGAGAAACGATGGATTTCAAGACTTCATCAACTCAGGAAACCCAAAATGCTATTGTTAAATTGTCACATACCTTTTCCGAAACCAGTTACAACGTGGAGGGTGAAGTGGCCGGGGGCAGTAGTGCACAATATACAGGAACCGATTATTCGGGCGATGTGAAGGTATGGCTGCAGTTCCATGAATATGAAGAAAATGCGGAATAAATTGTATTGAAGATGCGGGTTTCACTTTGAGTGAAGCCGGTACTTGCTGCATAAACTTGTATTTCACCAACAGAGCCCGGTAGTATGAAAAAGATTCGAATCTGAAGAAGTGAGCTCACTCCGAAAAGGTTCTTTGTTGCCAATATCTTCGTCACAGGAAATTTTAAATCCTTATTAACAAAAAGTTAATTCCGGTTCAAAAATCTCCTGTGCCTCGATCTTGACAGAAAAACCTCTTTTCGGAGCAGACTCAGAAGTTTATTTTTCAGATATTTATTGGCAACAAGAAAACCAAGGTTTTTTAGTCTTTGATAAGAAAGGGCCAAATACAAAGCCTGTTCCGATTTTTTTCGGGGGCTTTCGAAGTTTTTGAATCCAAGGAGTCCCGATTGTGCTTTTTGTTGGTTTTTAGGGTAAAAACCTTACAAAAGCCACTGCAACGTTGTGGAATACAATTCCACAACGACGGGGTAAGCTTAAAAACAAGGTTACTTCAATACATGGGTAGCCAGTAATTTCTGAACTTCATAAACATCCACCGATTTATTGAATTTCTTCTGAACACTCGGATTGCTTTCCCCCGATATCCAGATTTTTAACTCTGCATCCAGGTCAAATGTTCCGGCTGTTTCGATGCTGAAACGGGAAATACTGCCATACACCACAGAGAAATACTCTGTTTTGCGTCCGGAGAGTCCCTGTTTATCAATAAGAAGCAGACGTTTAGTGGTGAAGATAAAAGTGTCACGAAATAACTTAAAGCCAATCTCAATTTCTTCATTCTCGGTCAGTAATTTGGTGTATTCGGCTTTGAGTTTTTCGGGTTCTACCACTCCGGCGTTGCCCATCAGGGAAGAAAAAATGCCCATAATCTATGGTTTTAAAGGTTTAAGGTGTGAAGATAATAAAAAATGGACTCAAAAGGCCATGTATTTGGCTGGGTAAAACAAAAACACCCGACTGAAGCCGGGTGCTATTCTCATGGTTCGGTTTGCGGATTAAGAGACTGGGGATTTTGTTAATTCTGAATAAATCAATTAGAGGGCAATTCTTTATGTTTTCCCGTCAAAGATGAGGAACAAAAAACCCCTCGTTGGGAAACGAGGGGTTTTTTTATGCTGTTTTAGTGAGCTATATTTTTAAAATTCAGCGCTTTTTGGTGCTCTGGGGAACGGAATAACGTCGCGAATGTTGGTCATTCCGGTTACGAACAACATGAGGCGTTCAAAACCAAGTCCGAAACCACTGTGTGGTACCGACCCATAACGGCGGGTGTCGAGGAACCACCACATCTCCTCTTCGGGGATGTTCATTTCTTTCATGCGGGCAGTCAGTTTTTCGTAACTCTCCTCGCGTTGAGAACCACCGATAATTTCACCAATCTGCGGGAAAAGCACGTCCATGGCCCGAACGGTATTGTTGTCGTCGTTCAGTTTCATGTAAAAGGCCTTAATTTCCTTTGGATAGTCGGTAAGAATCACCGGCTTTTTAAAATGCTTCTCGACCAGGTAGCGCTCATGTTCTGACTGCAGGTCTGTTCCAAAACCTTTGACCGGATAATTAAATTGGTTTTTCTTGTTGGGTTTGGAATTTTCTAATATTTGAATAGCCTCAGTATAAGTAACCCGTGCAAAGTCATCCTCCAACACAAATCTCAACTTTTCGATGAGTTCCATCGCGCGGTCGGCCTCTTTTTTGCCCTTTTCTTCCTGCAGCTGACGTTGACTCAGGAATTCCAAATCGTCTTTGCAGTTGTCCAGTGCATACTGAATCAGATATTTCAAAAACTCTTCGGCAAGATCCATATTGTCTTTGAGTTCGTAGAAAGCCATTTCGGGCTCAATCATCCAAAACTCGGAGAGGTGACGTGAAGTGTTTGAGTTTTCGGCACGGAAAGTAGGGCCGAAAGTATATATCTCCGACATGGCCAGAGCTGCCAGTTCACCTTCCAGCTGACCGGAAACCGTCAGATTGGTTGGTTTGCCGAAAAAATCTTTGGAGTAATCTATCTTTCCATCTTCGGTGCGGGGCAGTTTGTCGAGATCCAATGTGGTTACCTGAAACATCTCGCCGGCGCCTTCGGCATCAGAAGCGGTAATGATGGGCGTATGGATATTATAAAATCCTTTTTTATTGAAGAACTCGTGTACAGCAAAAATCATGGCATGGCGCACCCGGGCAATTGCACCGAATGTATTGGTGCGGAAACGCAGGTGAGCTATTTCACGCAAAAATTCCAATGAATGCTTTTTGGGTTGAAGCGGATATTTATCAGGATCGCTGTCTCCAAGTATTTCGATGGTTTTGGCCAGCAACTCCACATTTTGTCCCGCGCCTTGAGATTGTTGTAACTCTCCGTCAACTGAAATGGCGGCTCCGGTGGTGATGCGACGCACCAACGCCTCATCAAACTGCTCCATATCCACCACTACCTGAAGATTGTTGATGCCCGATCCATCGTTCAGGGCCACAAAATTCACCTGTTTGTTTCCTCTGCGGGTACGTACCCAGCCTTTCACGGTAAAGGGTTTACCGATATCGTTCGACCTTAACAGGTCGGCTACCTTTGTTCTCTGCATCAGCTTTGTGTTTTTAGTCCTGAAGGCCACAAAATTAATGATTTGTTTTAAGGGGACAGCATTTTTTTGCGATTAATAAGGGGCTTGTATTGAAGGGAATCAGTTTCTCCGAATAATAGTGAGAAGTTTTCAGGGATAGTTTGTTTGCATTTGTTAAATAAACTGTGATTTTTTAACTAATTTTGACGAAAATGAAATTTAGGTTAAAACAGAATCAATTGATTTGCCTTAATTTCCACTCTGAAAAAACTTAACTAAACCACGAATTATGAAAAATGTTGTCAGGATTTCTTTTCTCTTCATTCTTGCATTTTCTTTTATACAATGTGAAAAGGATGATGATTCTGTTCCAGAGACCAAAAACTCTATTAAAATGGACGGTCGTGACTTTGATGTTACTTCTGCATCTATGGCGGGTGTTTCTATAGGGGACGATGGTCATACCGGTATAACCTTTATGAGTGGTAATTCAGAACAGGGAGATGCATTAATTATTGATGTAGAATCCTTCACTAAAGAAACCATTCAGGGAGATTATGCCTACCCAATAGAAACAGACAAAAAATGGTTAGATAATTGGTTAACCAGTTATACGGTTTATAATAGCTCTTCAATGAACACTTCTAATCTTGAATCAGGTCAGGTTACCATTATCTCTAATGGAGGGAATAACTTTACTGTTGACATGGACTTAACTATGGATGATGGTGTGACCTTTGTTGGAGAGTACACAGGTGAGTTTCAAGTACTTTTTAGCAATCAGGATATCCCGGAATTTTAATTTTTCAGGGGTTTCTCATCGCGAGCTGATGGGGTTTAATCATCGTCTGGTCAGTTTGTTTTTCTGTAAGTTCCGTTTAAAGGAGATTGATTTCTGCCTTTATGGTAACTTATGAACTCAGTATTAAGAAAGTCGGTTTATCCTTTTTAAAAGAAATACTTAGGCTGTTTTTGAAAAAAAAGAAAAAGTTGCTACCTTTGCAAACCGAAATAATCCGTTCAGGTAGAAAAGAGTTTTCCATTAAGGGAACCACCTGCCGGAGAGAATCTTAAAAATTGTATTCAATGTACGCAATTGTATCCATTGGAGGCCAGCAATTCAAGGTAGAGAAAGACCGGAAGGTCTATGTGAATCGCCTCAATGCAGAAGAAGGAGCCTCAATTGATTTCGACCAGGTATTATTGGTTGACAACGATGGTGATGTGAAAATTGGCGCTCCCATTTTGGAAGGTGCTAAAGTAACTGCCAAAGTTTTGGCTCACCTGAAAGGCGGAAAAGTGATCGTTTTCAAAAAGAAACGCCGTAAGGGTTATCGTAAAAAGAACGGTCATCGTCAGTATCTGAGTCAGATCCAGATCGAAAACATTGAAGGTTAATCACGAAAAAAAATTAATGCGATATGGCACATAAGAAAGGTGTAGGTAGTTCCAGAAACGGACGCGAATCAGAAAGTAAACGTTTGGGCGTTAAGATTTTTGGCGGCCAGGGCGTGAAAGCCGGAAACATCATTGTACGTCAGCGTGGTACTCAGCATCATCCCGGCGATAATGTTGGAATGGGAAAAGACCATACTCTTTTTGCACTGACCGACGGAACGGTTGTTTTTCGTAAGAGACAAGGTGACAGATCTTTTGTTTCTGTTGATCCGGCAGCTGCAGAATAAGTTTATTCGTAAAAAAATTCTCATAATCTCCTGTTTTTGTTACTTTCGTAGCAAATTCAGGAGATTTTTTATGTGCGGTTTATTCTAACGCAAAGACACAGAGAGTAGGGTGTTTGAAGAGAGATGAGAATATTATTTTTTAACATCTTTCTAATCGATAGAATTCTTCTGTGATTAAAATAGATTCACTGTTCAAAGGGGCGGTGGCCTGTCCGCTTTCCGGGCCGGCGGATGGCGGGAAGCCAAAATGGGCGATGTTTATGGTCTTGCGCAATAGCCGAAAATTTTGGCTTTCGCGGGCTGATAGGTTTAAGCGGACTAGGCTTTTTTCGTTCTTTTTGGGGCAATGCCAAAAAGGGCAATAAAAAGAAATTAAAAGTGGGGCTTCTGACTTTTTCAGTAAACCCTAATATATAATAATCTTATATTGAAAATATGCTCACACTCAAGTACATTCAGGACAACCGGGACGAGGTTATTGCCCGTTTGAAAACCAAAAGGTTTGATGCTGAGGAGATTGTGTCTGAAATTATTGCTGCCGATAACGACCGAAAAGCCACGCAGGCCGAAGCAGATAAAAAGCAAAATGAACTGAATATTTTGTCCAGGTCGATTGGGGAGCTTTTTAAATCGGGGAAAACCGATGAGGCCAATGAAGCGCGGACAAAGACAAGCGATCTGAAAGAGGAAATCCGTGTCCTGAATGCCAGGTTGAGCGAAACAGAATCAGGCATTCAAAAATTATTGGTTCAGGTTCCTAACCTTCCGCACCCTTCTGTTCCGGAAGGAAAGGGAGAAGACGACAACAAAGTGGAACGCGAAGGAGGTGAGATTCCTAAACTGGAAAATGCGTTGCCGCATTGGGATCTGGCAACCAAATACGACCTTATCGATTTTGAACTGGGAACAAAGCTGACAGGTGCCGGATTTCCTGTTTACAAAGGATGGGGCGCCAAACTTCAACGCGCGCTTATCAATTTTTTCCTTGATGAGGCTACAAATGCAGGTTACAACGAAGTGTTGCCGCCCCTGTTGGTTAATGAAGACTCCGGTTTCGGAACCGGCCAGTTGCCCGACAAAGAAGGCCAGATGTATCATGTTACCGAGGATAATCTCTATCTGATACCTACTGCTGAGGTACCCGTAACCAATATTTTCCGCGATGTAGTGCTGGACGAGAAAGAATTGCCGGTTAAGAAGTGTGCCTACTCGGCTTGTTTCCGCCGCGAAGCTGGTTCGTGGGGAGCCCATGTGCGGGGTTTGAATCGGTTACACCAATTTGATAAGGTGGAAATCGTTCAGGTGGCTCATCCCGACAATTCGTATGAAGTGCTGGAACAGATGGTTGCCCATGCTCAGTCGCTGGTAGAAAAACTGGAACTCCCCTGGCGCGTTTTGCGTCTCTGCGGAGGGGACTTGAGTTTTACGTCTGCTTTGACGTTCGACTTTGAAGTTTATTCTGCAGCGCAGGAACGATGGCTCGAGGTCAGCTCGGTGTCTAACTTCGAAACCTATCAGGCCAACCGTCTGAAACTACGTTTTCGGAAAGCCGGAGAGAAAAAACCACAATTGGCACATACGCTTAATGGTAGTGCTTTGGCGCTTCCCCGTATCGTAGCAGCTATTCTGGAGAACAATCAGACTCCCGAAGGCATCAGAGTACCGAAAGTTCTGGTTCCTTTTATGGGGACTGAAATGATAAAATAGAACCCCCTAAATCCTTCAAGGGGGGACTTTATGAATAGGATATGACAAGCAAAAGAAATATTTTCAACGCTTCTTTTTACACCACTGAAGATTTTCGTGCTGATTGGGAAGCCTGGCTTCAGGAGACCTTTTTCCCCTTCGTGGCGGAACAGGTGCCTGGAAGCAGTAGAGAGGTTTTTGAAGTGGAGTCGGATGTAAATCAGGAAATGTTGGTTTTCTCTGTTCAGATACGTTGCTCCACTCCTGCGGAATTGAAAGCTTTACAGCAGGAATCGGTGCCCGTTTTCAGTGAATTCAGGGCGCGTTTTGGAGAAACAGTAACCAACTTCAATTCTGTATTAATTAAGATAGATTAAGTGCCCTTATGGCCAAAGTATCCGCTGAAAAAATCATTCTGGGAATTGACCCCGGTACCACGGTAATGGGGTACGGGATTATTGAGGCGAAGGGGAAAACTCCTGTGATGCTTGCTATGGGTGTGCTGGAGTTGTCTAAATACAGTGATCACTATCTGAAATTGCAAAAAATTTTTGAGCGGGTGGTTAGTTTGATAGATTATTATCACCCCGACGAGCTGGCCATTGAAGCACCTTTTTACGGAAAAAATGTGCAGTCGATGCTCAAGTTGGGCCGTGCACAGGGAGTTGCCATGGCTGCAGCATTGTCCCGCTCGTTGCCCATTTTTGAATATGCTCCTTTGCGTATAAAGCAAGCAATCACCGGTAGGGGGAATGCCTCTAAGGAACAGGTGGCCTTGTTTCTTCAGCAGTATCTGAAACTTCAGGAAATGCCAAAATATCTGGATGCCACCGATGGTCTGGCGGCGGCTGTTTGTCATTTTTTCCAAAAACAAAACCTCGTAAGCAGCGGAGGTGCCAAAAGCTGGAAAGAGTTTATGAGGCAGAATCCCGGAAGAGTGAAATAGAGTGAAGATTTTCTCTTATGTAACACCCCGGAATTATCTGCTGAAATATTTCCCCTTAGTATAAAAGTTATTCAATTCCCCTCCCTGGGAGGGGCTAGGGGGAGGCCCAATAAAAAAAGCCGTCCCCGAAGTTTTTATGCTTCGGGGACGGCTTTTAGAAGGAATATGTGACTCACTTCTTAAAAACCTGCTCTTATTTTTTCAGCTATTTTTTTCATTTCTTCTTTGGGTATCTGCAGTTTTGGCTTGGAAAAACTAATATCCGTTTCTGCGTTCAGTGGCACCAGGTGGATGTGCGCGTGAGGAACTTCGAGTCCCAGTACTGCCAATCCGATCCGTTTGCATGGCACGGCTTTTTCAATCGCCAGTGCTACTTTTTTGGAAAACACCATCATATCGGCCAGTAAGCTGTCATCCAAATCGAAAAGATAATCGGTTTCCTGTTTGGGAATGACCAATGTATGTCCTTTGGCCAATGGATTGATATCCAGAAAAGCAAAGAAACGTTCGTCTTCTGCAATTTTATAGCCGGGAATTTCTCCTGCTACGATTTTTGAAAATATGGTTGCCATAGCTTGATGTTGATAGAGTAAAAGAGGTTTCTTAAACCTAAAATTACAAAGAAATATCTATGATCTCAAAAGGAACCATTCCGGATGGGACTTTAATTTCTACTTTGTCGCCAACCTTCTTTCCCATTAATCCCTTTGCAATGGGAGTAGATACAGAGATTTTTCCGGCTTTCAGGTCGGCTTCTGACTCTGATACCAGGGTATATGTCATTACCGAATTGTTTTTGAGGTTCTTGATCTTCACCTTATTCATCATTTGAACTTTTGAGGTGTCAATTTTCGACTCATCAATAATGCGGCTGCTGGCAATTGTTTCTTTGAGCTTTGCAATACGCATCTCCAGCATGCCCTGGGCTTCTTTGGCTGCATCATACTCGGCATTTTCCGAAAGGTCTCCTTTATCGCGAGCCTCGGCAATCTGCTTGGAAATACTTGGTCGTTCAACCGATTCCAGTTGAACCAACTCTTCCCTAAGCTTTTTTAACCCTGCCTGGGTTATGTAACTTAAATTAGACATTGTTTAATCCTCCTATTTAATTGAATTTTGTTTAGGGATTGTGCCGAAATAACTTACCGCTTTAGACTTGTTCTTTTGCCCTTTAACTTCCTTGAAAATCCATTAAATAGCTCGCTATTCGCAGTATTTTCAAGTCGGCAAAGAACAAAATAACTTCGTTAAATCTGTCAATTTATTTC
>Ga0163225_100318_pt1 | contig 14933 bp, 12 predicted proteins | sample MSEWel2016_04_06_2_FD_113145 | JGI IMG/M metagenome (GOLD analysis project Ga0163225, IMG submission 113145) | Subsurface microbial communities from deep shales in West Virginia, USA - MSEEL Well Study Marcellus 5H_2016_04_06 ... | reverse complement strand
AATCTCCTAATCTGCCGCAACTCCGCAGCTGAAATATTATTTGGTACTTCTTTTGGCTACCGTTCTGCCACCTCTCTGCGGTTTTTTTTCTACTCGCCTACTTGCCTACTGCCTACTTGCCTAATCTCCTAATTTTCTACTGGTCTAAGAGTTAAGACCTAATGCCTCCTGCAATGTAGAATTTTCCAAAGCATAGAGTCTTAAGAATATTCCGGGAAGCCGGCTTGAAGCCGGCTGTAAACACTATGTACCGTGGCATTGAATCACCCGGCTAAAGCACGGGTGCTAATCTCATACATTGATAAAAAACGAACAACCTTGCCTAATCCCCTACTTGCCTAATCCCCTACTTGCCTAATCCCCTAATTTCCTACTCGCCTAATCCCCATTCTGCCTCTAGTTAAATTTGGTTCTTTTTAAAAATTCTCTTAAGTGCAGGTGTTTTACACCCTGGTACTGACCTATTTGAACCGGGTCTAATGAGATTACATATTTGGGATAATTATCTCTTATTTGCAATAAATTTCCAAATTCTCTGTTTTTGGTTTTTTCATCAATGATAAGGTAAGCGACCTGAATATAAATGGTCTCATTATTTCTTCGGGCAATAAAATCTATCTCAAGGTTTTTTAATACACCAACACTAACTGTATATCCAAGATTTTTCAGGTGGGAAAAAACTACATTTTCAAGAATGTCCGGAGCAGAATAGTTGTTTAGTCCCAGAAGTGCATTTCTCATTCCCCAATCTTCAAAATAATACTTCTGATTTATTTCAAATATCTTTTTTGATTGTACATCTTCTCTGCTTATTTTGTAAAGCATAAATGCATTGGTCAGATAATGCAAATAGTTGAGAATTACCTTGGGTGAAATATCAACCCGTTGAGATTTTAAGTAATCACTTATTTTTTTTGATGTAATTAAATTTCCGGTATTGGCAGCAGTGTATAAAATGAGTTGATGGAAAAAATCTGTATTCCTGATATTGTATCTGCTGATGATATCCTTATACAATACAGTGGATACAATATTGTTTAAATACTCAAAAATCACTAAATCAGTTTTAATCAGGTTTCTCAGATAAGGTAATCCTCCCCATTTTAAATAGTTATAAAGGCTTTCGTCATTATCTGCAAGTTGGTGGAATTCAAGAAATTCGGTGTAAGATAAGTTGTTTACTTTTATTTCAATATATCTGCCACTCAGGGAGGTCGCCAATTCTCCCGAAAGCAGTTGAGCATTGCTTCCGGTAATATAAATATCGACTGTATTTTTATTGTGAAAATGCCTTATGGATTTTGGGAAGTCTTCTATCTCCTGAATTTCATCTATAAAAAGAAAGTTCTTTTTGTTCGAATCTATTTGACTCTCAACATAGCTGTTGAGCTCATGGTAATTGGTGATTCTGTCAAAATCGTATTGTTCTTTGTCTATGTATATGATATTGGCATCGGTATATTGATTTAAAATATTCCTGATGGTGGATTTTAGTATATATGACTTTCCAACTCTTCGCTGTCCAACAAAAATCTTTATCAGATTCTGTCTGATGAACGGCGTAATTTGTTCAAGATAAAGATTACGGTCTATTATTTTTATCTCCTGCTGCATAAGTGAAACATTTATTCAAATGTATGGAAGTTTTACCTGTAAGTAAAATAATTTGATGTTTTTTTACTTTGTCACTACTTAAAGGCTGATGTCTATCCACTTGTCTAATCTCCTAATCCCCATCCTGTCGCAGCTCCGCAGCTGAATTATTATTGGGGGCTTCTTCTTGCTACCGTTCTGACACCACTCCGCGGTTTCTTTTCCAACTTGCCTAATCCCCTACTTGCCTAATCTCCTAATCCCCATCCTGCCGCAGCTCCGCAGCAGATATATTATTTGGTACTTCTTTTTTCTACCTTTCTGTCACCGCCCTGCGGTTTCTTTTTCTACTCGCCTAATTGCCTACTCGCCTACTTGCCTAATTCCCAAATCCCGGGGATTTTCTATGAATAAAACTTCCCTGTTGCAGCTCCGCAGCTGATATATTATTTGGTACTCCTTTTTGCTATCGTTCTGTCACCGCCCTGCGGTTTCTTTTTCTACTCGCCTAATTGCCTACTGCCTACTTCCCTAATCCCCAAATCCCGGGGATTAAAATCCCAGACAACAAAAGGGTCGTGCCTATGGCACTTTGAAGGCAATTCTGATTAAATCTCAAATAATAGTACCGAAGCAACAGTTGATTTTGTTCTCCCGGAATTCATTCCGTGAATTTTCTATGAATAAAACTTCCCTGTCGCAGCTCCGCAGCTGATATATAATTTGGTACTTCTATTTGCTACCGTTCTGCCACCGCTCTGCGGTTTCTTTTTCTACTCGCCTAATTGCCTACTCGCCTAAATCCCCTACATCCTAGTCTATCTCCTCTTGTTGCTCCTGGTAATGCTTATTTTCCAATACATTATATGCCGCAAGTGCCAGGCCTGTAAAAAGAAAAATCTGATAAAGAGCATTATTGCCAAGATGTGCCAGAAAACCTGTTACGGCACCAATTAAGTAGCTGTTTAAAATGGGACTGTTAAAAAACTGACTATTGATATTTCTTAGCGTAAGAATATTATTAAACATCACAAGGAAAATAAAGATACCAAGAATCCCGAGGTCTAGTAAAGTTACAACCCAGCCTGAATCGATGGGTTCAACTCCTCGGCTGTGCTTGGGGAGTGGGAGATGATAATTATACATCCCGAGTCCATAGCCTGTGAGTAGATAAGCAGGCGTTTCGTGAAAGATATGATTGAGTGCCGTGCTTTCATAACGTTCCTCTGCTTCTTCCTCAACTCGGCCGAAAGAACGTTCATATAGAATATCCATTAAGTTAAGGGATTGTTCTACTTCTCCGCGAGTCTGGGGAGTATTGGAGCGTGTAAATAATTGTCCCGCCTGGGTGTACATAAATGCCATAAAAACCAAAACGGCAATTAAAGTGATAAAACTATTAGAAATCCAACGGCGGAATAAATAGGGAATAAGGATAATACCAAGCGCTGAAGAGATAAGAATTGCCGAGGAAAAAGTATAGATCATTGTGAGGGTGGCAAGAATTAGGGTAATTAGGTGATAGGTTTTGCTTTTGTTATAATTTTTTTCGAGAAAATTGTAGAGAGAAATGAAGATGTAAGGCAGAATGAATGTAGCCAGTGTTTTAGGCTCCCCGGAAAAACCATAAATTCGATTTACTGAGGTGTCGGCAACACCAAAAGCCGCCTGAGTATTTGCTTCTCCACCGGGTCGGAGTATGGGAATGAACTCCATCCCAGCGGCAATGTAAATAAAATGCACAACACCTATGAGTATGATTATTTCACTAAGGCGGTAATATAGTTTGAGGGATTTGTACAATCTATCTTCACTATTGATTACGAATATAATAAACGGAACCATCATGGCCATACTGGCATAGGTATAAACCTGAACAATAGGGCGCATCATAGGGCCCTGTAAAAATGTGGTGCCCGGGACTGAAGGCTGGGTAACAAATGCAGTGATTACAGATATGGTTAAAACAAAATAGTAGGGAGTTAGGATTTTTCGGGCAAAAGGGATTGTAGAGTGTTGAAGAGCAAAGATAACGATGGGGAACATGACTACTTTATAGGGAAACCATAGGGTGCCGGCAAGTGCTGTGAATGAATTAAACCCGAACGAGATAATCAGAAGTCCCAGTAAGGACCACCATGCCCTTTTGGCATAAAGGTAAAATGCCAGGAAAAAAAAAATATACAGACCGTAAAGGGCAATACTCTCAAAGTTCATGGGTCAAAATTAAATCATATTTCACGGTTGAAGGTACCAATGGGGTATTTTCTTTTAGTTTTAAAACCTTTCGGAATGCACTGAAAAAAACAGAGATGCTTCTGCCGAGCGCTTTTATCATAGACGAAGGATGCTGTTTGTTGGGCTGATTCCAAATCTGACGTAAAAACAAAACACCTAAGTGAAAAGGAAGGTCACACCATTTAATGGTACCAATTTTAAGCCCTTTAAGAATGAAATACCACTCGCCAAAAACATGATGAACCGGATGAACGCCTTCATTTCTCCCCCAATTGCGACAACCTCCGGTGGCAGCACCCAAATGAACAACGCTTGCTGCCGGGTCGAATACCAACATTCCATATTCTTTTGTTAAGCGTAAGCAAAAATCACTTTCTTCCCGGTGAGCACCCTTTTCAAAATTGATGTCCATACCCCCAATATTTATAGAAGCATCTCTTTTTACAGAAAGATTTGCGGAAGTTCCATTAGGGACCTCGCATTTTTTATTAAAGTTTGGCGGGAAGAACAACCAACCTACATTTTTTTTGTAACTCCATTTGTGGCGGGATTCTCGTGGAGGAACACCCGGATCTAACACCTGACCATATACACCTGGAATTTTATCTTGTTTGAAATTGGCGAGATGGTTTTTAAGATAATTTGGGTTCGTTATTTGAAGATCATCATCAATGAAAAGAACGATATCTCCTTTACTTTCTATCAATCCGATATTACGTGCCAAACTTGCATTGGGTTTAGAACAATAAAATAAACGAATGTTGATATTCCATGTATTCAGCCTTTTCTTAAATTCATTAATATCAGGTTTGTCCTGAATGACAACAATCACTTCCCATACGTTCTTGGAAAGTGATTGCCGGCTTAAGTCTGTGATGGTATTGAAAAGCACTTCTTTACGTCTCAACGTGGGTATTATTATGCTTAGTTTTTTCATGTGTGGGTAGATTCGGTGGTCAATTCTTCAATGAGGGCCGATAATTGTTGGGCGGCATTTTTATAGGTAAACGTGGCTGCCCTGGCTTTGAGTTTATTTTTTTCTTCTTTTCCAAGTTTTTGATTGGCCAATTTGAGCATACCTCTTTCAAGGGATGAGATATCATAAGGATCCACTTCAATTCCTAAACCACCTGCAATTTCGGGCAGGGAAGTTTTATTACTGTGCATAACAGGTACTTCTTGTGAAAAAGCTTCTATGACCGGCAATCCGAAACCTTCATACAAGGATGGGAACAACAATCCTTTGCTGTTTTTAACCAGTGTTTTTAGTATGTAAGGATTCTGGAAAGAATGGTGAATAAAATATCCGGGAAATTGTTTAAATGTTTGTTTTAGAAAAACCTGGTCGGGTGCAATATCTCCGATAAAAAGAATTTTAGGAATTTCGTTGTTTTTTTTTGCTAATGGTATATAGGCATCAACCAAGCGGCCGATGTTTTTACGATTTGACATATAACCCCACCAAATCCAATATTCCTCATCTTTTAAATTTTGGGTTAGTTCGTTTTCTTCATAATGACTATCGAACCAAGAATTTTCAATTCCATTATGGATGGTAAGGAATTTTTTTCTTTGATAAGGGTATCGCTCCTCCAATTCAGTTTTTGTAAAATCAGAAATGGAAACAATTTTTTTGTTGGTTTTGACCGCACAATTCAGGGTGTTTCGAAATATCCGGTTGCCATGCCACTTTAAGCTGCTGCTTTCAGGCATATTGATGCTCGAGAGATCGGCAACGAATGAAATTACAGGCTTTTCTGTTTGAAAACTTTCGGGCATACCCGGACTTACGAATAAATCAAAATCATGGTTTTTAAGGGGACTTTTGCTGAAACCAAACAGTTTTTTCAGGTTGCCCCATTTTTCATTTAAACTGAATTCAGCAATGGAAAGGTTGTCCATTTTTTTCCAATCCTCTTTTAAATCGATTAGATGTGGTGCATTTAATCCTTTGGGAAATCCAATGGTAAAATGCCAGTCTTTTCGTAAGTATATGAGGGCGTTGATTAAACCCCGCATGGGGGTGCCAGAGGTGAAGGCAATGAGGGGATGGCCGGAGATGAAGATATTCATATTTGGTAAATCAAATCAGCAAGTTTTTTAGTAAGTTTTTTTCTATCATGCTTTTGAATGAAGGTTTTATTTAGACTTAAAGAGACTCCGTTATTGAAAATTCTGTGCAATTTACTTACTGAATTTTCTATGTTATCCGGGTCAAAAATTATGGAGTTGCCTGTTTTTTCCAAAATATCTTTTTGAGCGCTATTGGTAACAAAGGCTAAAACCGGCTTTTGAAATTCAATGTATTCAAAGGTCTTACCTGCGATAGAATAATCTTTTCCGTTTATGACTTTGGATGAAGTTAAAAGTAGAAAATCACAATTTTTTTGAAATTGGGCAGCTTCATCGCGTGATAACCAACCTAAATGGTTGACATTACTGCCAAGATTGAATTCATTGATCATATCTTTGAACCATTTTTTTTGCTCCCCTGCAAATACGATTTCAATTTTTTTTTGAAAATCGGGGTGTTTGTCAAAAAGCTCCCGGATAGTTTTAAAAAAATAGAATGGACTACGATATAACCAATCTTCCTTGCGGGGAGTGAATTGTAATTTTTTTATACCTTTTTTTTCCTTCATTTCTTTAAACAACATATCACGGGAGGCCGGGTCAAAATAAAAACTGCCAACATAACCGATTGTAATTTTTTCTTTTGGCGTAAAAATTATTTTTGTTGTTTGTATTGGCTTATCCAATCCATTGGGAATGTAATACAATTTTTCCGTGGAAAGAGAAGGATAAAGGTTAATTAAATCTGTTTTGGTTACCTTAGATGTTACAATTACTGCATTTGCAAATTTTAATATAGCAGATTCCATTTTTTTTGTAAGTAAAAAATGCAAGTAGGTTTTGTATGGATTGGTTACCCACAGAGACCAATGATCTCTTAGATCGACGATTAAGGGAATATTATGTTTTTTTGATAATTTCCTGGCAAGATTTAGTACAGAAAAAGGAGGAGCAGTTACTAAAATTGCTTTGTACTCTTTCTTTGATAATAGATTTTCACTACTTCTAAAAAAATCTTTTTTCCAAAAGAAACCTTCATTAAAAACCTCAGGTATTTTATTGTAAGGAAATTTTCGTTGTTTGTTTATTAAATCTTTTGATTTTATGAATTCGATTGCGACCTCTTTGGGAAGGTCATTTAATGGCTTTGAGTCAATATTTGCATTTGGATAAATTTTAGAATAACACTTCGGATCAAGCGTTAATACAGTGGGATTAATACCATGGTATGGGAGGTATTTTGCGAACATAAAAGGGCGAAGGCTGCCCCCGACATTTAAAGGCGGAAATTGATAGGCAACAAATAGAATATTAATGTTTCTTTCCATTATTGTAATAAGTGAAATAGTAGATGTCGATTATTCAAAAAGGTTTTATTTCCTTTTTTTCCGCACTCCACAAAAATCAAGTTCAATTTTCTGTTCTTCATTTTGAATGCACGGGAACTCCTTGTGATTTACGAGCCAAGCAACGATATCTGCTTTTTTGTAGGCCTGCGAATAATGAGTAAGTGAAAAACTCGCATGATTTTGAATATTTGGTTCCACAATGATAACCTCTCCCCGGGCTTCGGCAACAACTTTAGAAGTTATGTACTTGGCTGGCGATTCGCGCAAATCGTCAATATTGGGCTTAAATGCCAATCCCATGCAGGCGATAACCGGTTGTCGTCCGTGGTCTATTTCGAATTGGCGGGCCGTACCGAGTATTTTTTCCACGCTCCATTCTGCTTTATAATCGTTGATCTCTCGTGCCTGACGAATGACGTGGGCATGCTCGGGATAATCTGAAACCAAAAACCAGGGGTCAACGGCAATGCAATGACCACCAACGCCGCATCCGGGTTGAAGGATATTTACTCTTGGGTGTTTGTTAGCCAGCTCTATTAATTCCCATACATTGATGCCGGCTTTATCGCATATTATGGATAATTCGTTGGCAAAGGCAATCTGCACATCCCGGGAGCTGTTCTCAGTGAGTTTGCACATTTCGGCCGTGCGGGCATTGGTGGGGTGTAATTTCCCGTTTACAAAAAGCCGATAAAATTCAATAGCCTTTTGGGTGGATATTTCGTCAATTCCCCCTATTACACGGTCATTGTGTTCCAGTTCGTATAGTACATTACCCGGCAAAACTCTTTCGGGACAGTAGGCTATAAAAATTTCTTCTTTTAGTTCAGGACGTTCAGAGAAAACTATTTCAGCCATCTTTTCTGTAGTCAATACCGGGGACGTGGATTCAATAATAAAAAGATCGCCCTTTTTTAATATTGGAATTATGCTTCGTGCCGCAGTTTCCACGAAAGATGTGTCGGGCTTATGCTTCTGATTAAAAGGTGTGGGGACTACTATTAAATAAACATCTGCGGGTTGAGGCTCCCCGTAAACTTTAAGATGTCCTGCTTTCACACTGTTCTTTACAAGCTCGTCGAGACCGGGTTCCACAATGTGAATATTTCCGGCATTTATGGTTTCTACCACCTTGGGGTTCACATCGCATCCGTTAACTTTTATGCCTTTACCTGCCATAACAGCAGATGTGGGCAGGCCGATATAGCCCATTCCTATGGTGGTAACTGTTGGTGTTTTCATGTATGTTTTTGTGTTATTTTGTTTGGGTGCTAAAGTATTGAAATTGGAGGGAAAAGTGAAAAGATTTTGCTTACACCTTCTTCCCCTCGCTCACCCCCTGGCCCCCTAAAGGGGGTACTTCCACCGCACGGTTTCTATTTGGATTGTAACATTCGTTTGAATCACACCCATGTGGATTGCGGGTTAGCCTGGTTCTCCCCTTTAGGGGAGTTAGTGGGGTGTGGAGAGGGAGGCATTGGTTTTTTATCTTATTATTTTGGAGCATTGGTTTATTTCTTTCCTCACGCGCTACCCCCTTGCCCCCTAAAGGGGGGACGCCACCGCACGGTTTCTTTTATCTTGGAATATTCGAATTTATTAAACCGTTGAGAATCGCGGGCCAGCCTGGTCCTCCCCCTTAGGGGAGTTAGTGGGGTGCGGGAAAGAGGAAGTTGTTAGCTCAAAGTTCTTAGGGTTTTAGTTTGAAATATTTGTTTGCATCTTTCCTCCGCTCACCCCCTGGCCCCCTAAATGGGGTAGCCCACCGCACGATTTCTTTTATCTTGGAATATTCGAATTTATTAAACCGCTGAGAATCGCGGGTTGGCCTGGTTCTCCCCTTTAGGGGAGTTAGTAGGGTGTGGGGAGGGAGGCATTGGTTTTTTATCTTATTATTTTGGAGCATTCGTTTATTTCTTTCCTCACGCACACCCCCCGGCCCCCTAAAGGGGGTATTTCCATCGCGCAATTTCTTTCAAATTACAACCTTCAAATGTCTTAATTTACCAGCATTTTATCATCTACTTGCCTACTCGCCTAACTCCCTATTTGCCTAATTTCTGAAACAGAAACTTCACAATCCTCTCCGCTGCCTTTCCATCACCATAAGGATTGTTGGCTCTGGCCATTTGGTGGTAATACTCGGGGTCATTTAATAGTTTTTCCACTTCATCAACAATAACCTGTTTGTTGGTGCCCACCAGTTTAACGGTTCCTGCGTCCACAGCTTCAGGTCTTTCTGTGGTATCGCGCATTACCAGTACCGGTTTTCCAAGGCCGGGAGCTTCCTCCTGGATTCCTCCACTGTCGGTAAGCACAATGTTGGCGTTTTGCATAAGGAAAACAAAGGGTAGATAATCCTGCGGCGGAATTAAATAGACGTTGCTTTGCTGGCCTAAGATATCGTTAACCGGTTTCTGAACATTGGGGTTTAAATGTACAGGATAAATAAATGCTACATCAGGGTTGTTTATAGCTACTTCCTTGATGGCATTGCAAATATTAAGAAAACCCTCGCCGAAGTTTTCTCTTCGATGCCCTGTTACCAGAATTATTTTTTTTGTTTCCTGGATGATTTTAAAGTCAGGGATGTAATTATTTAATGAGGTTATTATTTGATTTTGTTTTTCCGGGTTGTTTTTGAGTAAATCAACTGCCAGGTGCAGGGTATCCACAACAGTATTACCCGTTGTTAAGATAGTTTCTTCTTTTACATTTTCTTTTAGCAGGTTTTTGGCAGCCCAGGGAGTCGGGGCAAAGTGCCAGGTGGCAATTCTGCCGGTTAGCTGGCGGTTCATCTCTTCAGGCCAAGGACTGTAAATATTGTTGGTTCTTAAACCGGCTTCTACATGACCAACCGGTATTTGTTGGTAATATGCAGCCAGGGCAGTTGCCGTTGAGGTGGCTGTATCTCCGTGCACCAAAACAGCATCCGGACTGTATTCAGCAAGAATGCTTCTCATTCCTGTGAGTACCCGGGCAGTAACATCATAGAGATCCTGTCCTGCCTTCATGAGGTTGAGATCGTAATCAGGTTTTATAGTGAACAATTCTAATACCTGGTCAAGCATTTCACGATGCTGGGCGGTTACACATATCTTTGTTTCAAAAACGTTCCGTTGTTTTTCAAATTCTTTTATTAACGGCACCATTTTTATAGCTTCGGGTCGAGTGCCGAAAACGAGGAGTATTTTTATTTTTTGTGGATTATTAGTCATGAGTTGGTTATGTGTATTATAAGATTCTATTTTTTTCTGTTTTTGTTGCATTTTTAATATTTCAACTCGCCTACTTGCCAAAACATCTTCTTGCCAGTTCCGCTCCCCAAAAACCAAATGTTTTGTATATTAATAGGTACGGTTTTGTAGAATGCTCTTGGAGGAGTGATGGGCGGTATTTCCCTTTAAGGTGTTTCTTATAAATTTTATTAGCAATATATAAATTTTCGTTAGCTATGACTTTTAGGATGCCAAATAAATTATCTTCAAAAAAATGTCTTTCTTGCGAATAAAAAACTGATTTATTGATTGTTAGCCATTTTGTCATTTCTATTCTTTTTTCAAAATAGCGAATCCATTTTTCAGATGGGTTTTGCTGGCTAATCTGCCCCTCCGGCCGTTCCCTCACAATAGTCAACGCTTTATCATCATACATCACTTCATCTTTTACCTGCAACAGGCGGAACATCAAATCGGCCTCCTGGCTGCTTTTGAGGGATTCGTCCCAACCATTAATTCTCTCTATAAAATTACGGTTCCAGAGATTTGCACAAGTATTGCCCAGTTGTGTGACAAACAAACTTTTGAAGGGATGTTCTTTATTTAAAGTTGTTTTTTGTTCATTACCTCCCAGATCACGCTTAAGGCAGGTAGCGGCGATAAAAGGTATATCCCTGTTTGTTTCATTGAGCAGTGCCACCTGGTGCGCTACTTTTTCGGGCATCAGCAAATCGTCAGCATCCAGAAATTGCAACCATTCTCCCTTACTTAACTGCAAACCTTTGTTGCGAGCCGCTGGGGCGCCCGGGTTCATTTCTTTGTCAACGATTAGTTGTGGGTATTGTTGTTTGATTTTGTCCAGCTTCTGCCAAGTATTATCGGAGCTGTTGTTATCGATACAAATTACTTCAATTTTGGGATAGGTTTGTGCAAAAGCAGAATTGACGCATTCTTCGATGTAGTTTTCGACGTTGTGGGCGGGAATGATAATGGAGACTTGTATTTTGTTCTGATTTGAAGTACTCATGTGCTGAATTAAATGTTTTTCAGATAGTCTTGGTTGCTTCTAAAATCTAACCATTTATTTGCCAGTATTTCTTTTAGCGTGTTGTTCGGTAAAGAATTTTTATCATTTAAAGCGTACTTGTTTAGAAATTTGAAATCTTTTAAATTGTTTTTATGCCATCGCCCAAAACGCCTGATATAGTACTCGTGATTTTGTGAATTTTGGGCTGTGATGGAATTTGATGTTATGGTTCTTAAATATACCGGATGTTTTTTGTCTGCAAAAAGTACTTTTTTGTTTTTGTAATAAGGGTGTAATTGAGAATGGTCATTTTCAATTAAAAGTGCTTGTTTTTTGAAGCGCTTAAAATTACCATTTGCATAATCACCCCATTCTGCCAGTGCGTGCTCCCTTTTATGAATGCAGGTGTTTGGAAACCAGTTCCAGACTCTTTTGCTAACTTTTCCAGATTCATAATGCCAAAACCATTGGTGCTTATCTACAAATAGGTCAAAGTTGAGTTTTGATGCTTTTTCGAGGATGGTAGGATTTATTATATCATCATCATCAAGTCGGATAATGTAATCTCCTGGTATGTTATTTTGGATGATGTACTCTGTTGCTTTTTGGAGCTTTTCTTCTTTCCTTCCTTCGAAATCAATTTTTATGACGTGTTTCTCTGCATTGCAAATGTTAATATTCTTACCAATAACTAAGGCTGTCCAGTTATGGAATGTTTGGTTTGATAGCGACTGAGTGCAAAGATGCCAAAGTTCATTGCGTATTGAATCATTAAATTGTTTTGGTGTCCTGGGAATGATAAAAATATAATTTGTCATAGCTTGAAATGAATATTTTTGTGCCCCGTAGATTTAATGAAAAAGACAAAGGAGTAGAAGCAACCTATAAAGTTTACCTGATAAGAGAGCGGATTCGTTATTATTGCTTTTGAATAACTTAGGATATTAAAGAGTAATATTTTTGTTGAATTATTATTGGGGTTAAACATTGATGTTTTTATCTTATTTTTAAGAGCGTATATTCGTTTTTTTTGAGTATGTTCTATTGTTTTTCTTTTTTGTCGATCATGATAATACTTTGTTGCAAATGTTATCCCAATTTTATGAAGGCCTAAACAATGAATTCTATTTGTATAATTAGTATCTTCTCCATGAATTTTAAATTTTGGATGGAAACCTCCTATTTTTTCGATAGTATCTATAGTTATCAACCATCCCGCTGCATTAATGAATTCTATTTCAAAAGTTTTATTTAGGTATTTCTTTTTGGTGTGTATTTTATTCTTGTAGTATTCGGAGAATAAATAATCTTCCTTTTCACCTGTTCCATCATACGGGACAGGACTTAATATGCCAAATTCTGAATGTTTTTGATGTACTTCTACCAGTTTTTCAATCGTATCCCCTTCCACCCAAGCATCCTGATTCAGCAAAAAAGCATAATCAGCATCTTCCGCAAGAACTCGTTTTAATCCAATATTATTAGCTTTCCCAAACCCCAAATTTAGACCTGTTTCAATAACTTCAACCTGTGGAAATTTCTCTCTGATAATATCCGGGGTACCATCGGATGAGGCATTATCAATGGCAAGGATTTTAACGGGAATGGTTGAACTTACAAGGCTGCCAAAGCATTTGTTAATCCATTTGGAACCGTTGTAGGTGACTACTATTGCGAAAATACTTATAGACATTTTAAATTGTTTTGTTTTTAGATTTGCTCCAAATTGCAGGGAACTTCTTCAGGAGAAAGATGCCAATTTGTTTTATGTTTTTGGGAAAATCTGAAAACGAATGATAAATGTACCAAAACGAATGTTTTATTATTTTTTGTTTAGAAATATAATTGGGATAATCCATTACCGTTGAATGTATGAACGTATAGTAATTGTGTTTTGGAAAGTTTGAGTTTATTTTGAGAATCCAGGGAACCATATTTAAATCTTTTTCCATCATTTCTGCGCTTACCCAGTGAGAAATACCTCCATTATTTTTTCTGTAGCAACACATTGGTTTCTGGGAATAATAAATTTTCCCAAATGATGCTATTAGAAAGAATAAGGCCCTGTCACCGGCTGTTACATCACTGGGTAAACTGTGTTGTTTTATTATTTCAGTTTTAAAAATAAAAGATGCTGTGTGGAACTTACGTCCTTCAAGTAAGTCTTCAATCTGCAATACTGATTTGTTGACTTCTTTAAAGTTCCTTGCTGCTTTTTTTGAATCTTCAAAAATCACTTGTGCCTGATGCGCCGCCCCGGCATACTCCTCATTCTCCTCCAAAAAATCCACCTGTTTCTGCAGCTTATACGGGTCGGTCCAGTAGTCGTCGCCTTCGCAGAGGGCGATGTATTTGCCGGTACATTCATTTAAAGTTTTAATCATATTAGGCATCACACCCATATTAGGCTGATTAAAGCGGGGTTTGATAATGCTTGGATACTTTTTTGCATATTCTTTAATGATTTGCGCTGTATTATCGGTACTGCAGTCTTCGCCTATAATTAGTTCAATCTTAAAGTTTGTTTTCTGCATTAAGACTCCTTCAATGGCTTGTGCAATATATTTTTCATGATTGTAGGTGATCATCCATACACTTACCAAAGGAGTTTCAGTTTCACTATTTTGCATTCGAATTATTTTCTGTAATCAGTTTTGTCAAATTTTTGCTTCTATTCTTTATTCTTTTTGCCGGTATCCCAGCATAAATATTCCATTCTTCAAGATTACTCATAATTAGAGACATTGCACCCACCGCTACCCCCTCATCAATTATTACTTTTGGTAGAATTACTGAACCCGCACCTACCTGAGAATATTTTCTTATTGTAATTTTCCCACCAGTCACGTTGGTATATTCTTCAGAAATCATAGGACCAATTAAATAGTCGCCGCTAAAATCATCGGTAGCACTAAATAATGTGCAACGTGGAGATAATCCTGTGTAATCTTCAAGTTCAATACCATATTGTCCGTAAAGGGCACAGTACGCAGAAATATGAATGTATGAACCCAGTTTTATGTTTCCTGACAGAATACAAAAATCATCAATTCTGACATTGCTTCCAATTTCCATGTTTTCGATCCCATAAAATCTGGCAAAACGGCTAATCAGAACGTTGTTTCCGAGGGCTTTAAATCCAAGGGTGGATAGTTCTTTGGGAGAGTAAAAGGATGTTGATGTTGACATGGTCTTTGATTATGGATGTTTAGTTACACAACTTGTCCCGGTTTATCGGGAGAGTTATTTAGCTGTTAGCTGTTAGCTCTTGGCTGTTAGCTGTTAGCTCTTGGCTGGTTAGCTGTTAGCTCTTGGTGCTTTTTATTTTGACATTGTGTGACATTGTGTTTCCACTGTGCGACACTGTGAAATATATTTTTTTGGTTACACAACTTGTCCCGGTTTATCGGGAGAGTTATTTAGCTGTTAGCTCTT
>Ga0163225_100316_pt1 | contig 14976 bp, 17 predicted proteins | sample MSEWel2016_04_06_2_FD_113145 | JGI IMG/M metagenome (GOLD analysis project Ga0163225, IMG submission 113145) | Subsurface microbial communities from deep shales in West Virginia, USA - MSEEL Well Study Marcellus 5H_2016_04_06 ... | reverse complement strand
ATGACTGCAGAGGAAAAGAACAAATCATTAGTACTGCTGATTCTAGAGTTAAAGCAATGGTTATTCCAACAAATGAAGAATTAGTTATTGCTAAAGATACTAAAGAGATTGTTAGCTAATTAAAATAATAAAAAATAATATTATTAATTAAGAGGTATTTATTAGGGCTATGGTTATTTTCAGCTGTTAATAAATGCCTTTTTTCTTTGTAGAATTATAAAAAAATTAGTTCTGAAATTAAAGGAATAGATAGTTAAATGAAGAATTATATAAAAATGGAGGTGATAAAATGAATAAATTTGCCTTTTTTGCTTTTAATGGAAATATGATGTGTTTTCAGCACATATTACTTAATGCTCTAGATTTAGATGACAAAGGTGAAGAAGCTAAAATAATTATTGAAGGTGAATCAGTAACTTTAGTTCAAAAGCTAGAAGAATCTAACAATAAGCATTACTTTGAAGCAAAGGAAAGGGGTTTAATTGATTGCATCTGTAAAGCTTGTTCTGCCAGCCTTGGAGTTCTGGAATATAACCAGAATGTCGATATCCCGCTTAAAGGGGATATGAGTGGACACCCTTCAATGGAAGCTTATACAAAGCAGGGTTATCAAATTATTACTCTCTAAAAAATTTAAAATTTAAAACAAAATATAGATAAATTTCTGCCTATCATGATAACTTTATCTTGATAGGTTTTTCTTTTAAGATCAGGTAGCTCAAATTTTAGCTTAGATTTAATAGAAATCTTTTGCCCTTAACTCTTCATTTTAGGATTGAATATGCTATAATCATAATAGAGATTAATTTATTATCGTGAATAATTCAACTTTTTCTTAAATTAAATACATATGCATTTTTGTTTTGAAAGGAGAATAGTTTTGTTAACTATAGGAATTGGATTTGTTATTTTAATTACACTAATTATTTTAAAGGTAAGTATAGTTATTGCAGCTCCGCTGTCATCAATAGTAATTTTATATTTAAATAATTTAAACATTCTAGAGATACTTAATGGGCAATATTTGCCTGGTTTTGCAGCCTTTGTTCAGGATTATTTATTCATATTTTTATTGAGTGCTATATTAGGTAAAATAATGGAAGAATCTGATGATGCCACCTCAATCGGAGAGTTTTTATTAGATGTTTTATCATATAGGTATGCAGCTATTGGTATTTTCTTTGCCAGTGTACTGCTGTCATTGGGGGGGATATCTGCCTTTGTTTTAATTTTTACAATTTATCCAATAGCTAAAACTGTTTTTGAAGAGGCTAAATTACCAAAATCGCTGATTTTGGCCTCAATTGCGGGTGGAAATGTGGTTGTGGGACTTACCCTACCAGGAAGCCCACAGGTTCATAATTTGATCATGATGGACTATTTAAACACTTCTTCTCTAGCGGGTTTAGGTCTGGGGTTAGTAAGTGTTTCAACTGGAGCTCTAGCGGCTATTTTATATTTAAAATATCGAAGCAGCTCTTATTTATCGGAGGCTGAGGCGAATAGAACCAGCATTTTCAAAAAACCTGATTCAGATAAGTTAATGAATTTTATAACTGCTATGCTGCCATTGTTAACAGTATTTATTCTGCTTGCTGTTTTAGCCAAAGATCCAGTAATCGCGCTGCTTTTAGGTGTGGTAGTTTCTATTATTAAAAACTTTAGAAAAGTAGACTTACTTGAACTTTTGAATGATAGTATTTCTAACGCTGTCTTACCACTGATGTTTGCAGCTTCAGCAATGGGATTTGGAAGAGTAATTTCTTCCCTGCCGGTATTTAAGGAATTTTTACAGACATTATTAAATCTCCCGCTGCATCCTTATTTATTAGTTGGTATAATAACTAATATAGCTGCTGGACTTTTAGGAAGTGCTTCTGGTGGTATGCTCTTAACACTTAGTACTGTTGGAGAAAATATAGTCCAGTTGGTTAATATCGAAGAACTACATAGGATTATTATAATTGCTTCTACAGGATTAGACACTTTACCACACAACAGTGCTTATTTAGCAATGCTTGCTTACACAGGTCTTAAATTTAGGGAAACTTATTTCGATTATTGTGTGGTTACTGTTATAGCCCCTTTAATTTCTTTTGGGGTTGCATTTGTATTTGCTTTGAATTTCTAAGATTGGCTAATTTTTTGAACAAGAAATCTACTTAAATTAGAAAGGGGTAATTAAAATAAGATCAATTATGGAGGATGAAATGAGATATCCAGAAGCTACAGTTGGAGCAGTTATTTTAAATCCTGAAGACAAAGTATTAATCTGCAAATCAAATAAATGGAATCAGCAGTATGTAATTCCAGGTGGACATATTGAGGCAGGAGAAAGCATGGAAGAAGCGTTAGTGAGAGAGGTTAAAGAAGAGACTGGACTTGATGTTTTTGGGCTTGAACTTTTAGGTATTAATGAAAGTATCTTTTCAGATTCATTTCAGAATCAAAAACATTTTATCTTTGTTGATTTTATCTGCCACAGCAATTCAGAGCAGGTAGTTTTAAATGAAGAGGCTCAGTCATATGAATGGATTGATTTAGATGAAGTTGAAGATTATAATTTAGAAAAGTTTACGGCTAAATTATTAAAAGAACTGAAAAAAGGAAAAAAATCAAAATATAAAAAAGAAGTCATTTATGGAATTTAAGTAATCTAATGTCTAAAGTTGGATGATTAAAAATTGAGTTAAAGGATGGTTTTATGTATAATTTAAAAAAATTACAGATTTTAAAAAGAAAAATTAGTAATCAAAAAAGAGCAGAATTAGGCTTTTTCCCAAGTCCAATCTATAAATTGGATAATCTTTCGGCTAAATATGATGTTAATATTTATCTAAAAAGAGACGATCTAAGTGGGTTTAGTACTTTTGGTGGGAATAAGATAAGAAAATTAGAATTTTTATTTGGCGAAATTTTAGAACAGGGCGCCAAAAATATCTTTACTTATGGAGCAACTCAATCTAATCACGCTCTGCAGACTGCTATTGCCTGCCGTAGATATAATTTAAATCCTATTTTATATCTAGTTGATGTAATTGGCGAAGGAATTTCAGATCCTAAAGCTAATATTTTACTTGATCAGATTCTTGGAGCAGAGATTGAAATAATTGATTTTAAAGAAGATGAAGATGAATTTGCAGCAATGTACAGAGCGAAAGAAGAGTCTAAAAAATATGCCCAAGAAATTTCTGAAACTGAAGCTGATTATTATTTAATTCCTCCAGGAGGTGCTTCGCCCCGAGGGACCCTGGGATTTGTTAATGCTTATTTAGAAATGAAAGTTCAAGAATTTGAGAATGATTTAAATTTCAAGAATATTTTTCATGCAACCGGCACTGGGGGAACTCTGGCTGGATTAACTGCAGCAAATAGGTTTATGAATGATGGGCTTAAAGTTCACGGAATAAATGTCAGCCATAAGGATGATAGTTATCTGGAGGAAGTAGCTGAACTTTCTACAGCAGCCCTTAAGCTGTTAAATATTGAATTTGAATTAACCAGCAGTGACGTGATAATAGATAACAATTTTGTTGGTGAGGGATATGAAATCCCATCTGCTGAGGCAAATAGAGCAGTGAAGATTTTTGCAGAGAATGAAGGAATATTTTTAGATCCGGTTTATACAGGTAAAGCAGCAGCAGGTATGATTAATTATTTAGAACAGGAAAAATTAGAAAAAGGATCTGATCTTTTATTCTGGCATACAGGTGGTACAAACGCCTTATTTGCAGAAAAAACGATTTTGGGTGATTTATTAAAGAGGTGAAGAAAGTGAATTTATTAAATCAAATTAGTTTATATAAAGTATTAAATATTTCTGAAAAAATTGAAGCAGAAAATTTATTGGATGATAATAAAGAAAAAATAAACTTGAATTGTGAAGAAATTAAAAACTCTTCTGCAGTTGGAGATATAATTTTATTAATAAAGAATAATAGAGATCAAAGTTTAGAAAAACGAAAAGTTATTAATTATCCAGTCAAAAAAATAAAGGGTAGATATTCTGATGTCAAAGAATATATTTATTTTAAAATGAAAGTATTATATGATTTTAATCTGCATTATCTGAACAAAAAAGAAATAGAGGCAGTGCCTAAAGATCCAGATCATCTTAAATTTGAAAATTTATTAGATAAAAATCAAAAAGAAATTAAAAAATTGATAACATATAATTCTGATGAAAATGTTAAACCATTTAATCACACAAATTATCCAGTCCAGAAGATTTTAAATTCTAAAAAAATATTTAGACAGGAAATAGGAAATGAATTTGATTGGGGTTGGAGTTTAATGGAGATTTATAAGATTAATCCAGAAAATTTTGTCAGCTTTAAGCAGAGCAGTTATTTTCGGGAGAGACAGCGGGGAGAATTTTTTGACATAAGTAAAAAAACAGTTGAATTTATGCGAACTTTTGAAGATGATAAAAATGATTTTTTAGATTAATAAAATTAAAATGTAACTGAGATAAATTTGGCTTAATTGAAATAGAATTCTCAAATATTTTTAAAATTCAGTCAAAAAATGTGATATAATATTGGTGAGGTGGACAAAATGAATAAATATCAAAAAACAGCTCAGCTTATAATGAATTCTAAACATACAACTGTTTTTACAGGTGCTGGAATCTCAGTGGAAAGTGGTATACCTCCTTTTAGAGGAGAAAATGGACTTTGGAATGATTATGACCCCATTATTTTAGATTTAAAAAACTTTTACAAAAATCCAACAGAAAGCTGGAAAACAATTAAAGAAATTTTTTATGATTATTTTGGAAAAGCAGAGCCTAATGAGTCTCATAGATTTATTGCTAGATTAGAGGAAACTGGCTATGTCCAGGCAGTAATAACTCAAAATATAGATAATTTACATCAGATGGCAGGGAGCCAGAATGTATTTGAATTCCATGGTAACTCTCGCAATTTGATTTGTACCGAATGTGGAAAAAAATATCCGGTTAGTGATGAACTTTTAGCCGACTTACCGCCAAAATGTAGTGAATGTGGAGAAGTGTTAAAACCAGACTTTGTATTTTTTGGAGAGGCTATACCTGAGCGGGAAGAAAGCCTATCATTTGAAGAAGCAGAAAAGGCAGAGCTCTTTATTGTAATTGGAACAACAGGTGAGGTCCAACCGGCATCGTTTATTCCAGTTGTAGCCAAGAGCAAAGGAGCTCAGATAGTAGAAATTAATATTAAAAAATCTAATTTTACAGATGATATTACAAAGATATTTGTTCAGGAAAAAGCAAGTACAGCTATGAAAAAATTGAAGCAGAATTAGATAAATTAAAATAAATTATTAGAAGTCCTCAGTTTAAGTCTGAGGACTTCCTTTATATTCTGCAATATAGGGTAAGTTTCTATATTTTTCTTTATAATCAAGACCATAGCCAACAACAAATTTATCTTCAATTTCAAAGCCTTTATAATGAACTGGTAAATCTAAAAGTTTATTATCGGCTATGTGAAGTAGGGTGCAGATGGTAATACTTTTTGGATTTCGGGCGCTAAGGTTTTTTAACAAATAACTATGAGTGAGTCCTGTTCTTATTATATTTTCAATAATCAAGACATTTTTGCCTGAGATGCTGAATTCTAAATCTCTTGTTACCCGAATAATCCCAGAATTATCTGCATCAGCATAGTGATTTAGTTCAAGAAAATCAAGTTTAATTGAAAAATCAAGTTTGCGGCTTAGATCTGTCATAAAATAGAGGGAACTTTTTAAAATACAGACTAAAATCACTTCTTTGTTTCTAAAATCTTCATTTAATTGGGCTGCTAGTTGATCAACTTTTTTAGAAATTTCTGCCTCAGAAATAATAATATCTCCTAATTTTTGAGTATCCATTTATTCCTCACCCCTATTAAGCTCAAACTTTTCTGCTAGCTGCTCAAAATCTTTTTTATAGACAATTTTAACTTTGATATCTGGATATAATTCCTGCAGCAATCTAACTTTTTTATTCTTCTCTGTAGTATACTTTCTTTTCATAGTTGTCAACTCAACATAAGTATCATGTTCGGTTAAATAAAAGTCTGGTCTAAAAGCCATAATTACATTTCCTTCTGGATCCCATTCCAAGGGGAATTCACTTGGTTCATACTCCCACTTAATATGGTGCATATCTAATATTTTGGCAAATTCTTTTTCACTTTCATGGCCAAAGTTTCTTTGGCTCTCAGATTCAATTTCTTTTTCCTCAGCCTCTTTAACCTCATTATTTAAAGGTTGTGGGTTTTCTTTTTTTAAATCGGCAATATTCATTATAATCGATAAACTTTCTTCTAAACTGAGGCCATCTCTATTTAGAGTCAGATGATAGAGAGTTGTTTCTTCCCAGTCGTGATTATGTATTCTCCAAACATAACGTCTGTGTTTGCGGTCGGCTAGCTCAAGTTCTCGAGCAGCCTCATCTGGATGTAGTCCATAAATTTCTTTTAACTGTTGACACCGGTATTTTTCTGATGCAACAATTTTAAAATGAAGTGCATAAGGATTATTTTCAAAAATTATTTGAGAACCCAATCCCAAAATCAAAATATTTTTAGATTCTGCTTCTTTTTTTAGTCTTTGAGCTATATAATCGGCGAAACTAATTTGTTCATCTGTTTCATCATCTGGATTAATAACCTTAGTATAAAATTTTGAACTTTGTTTTAACATATGCAGCTGATGTTCATCTGCAACTTCAGGCAGCCAGTTTTTTAACACATATTGACGGTCAATTAGTTTTAAACCAAGTCGATTAGATAATTCTTCTGCAATTTCTTCACCACCACTTGCTGTTTGCCTTGAAATTGTTATTATCTGCATCATTCACACCCTCTTTCTATAATAATATTATAGCATAAATAATGGAAACAAACTATATATGTTAGCAAATTAAGGAAACAGATAATTAGCAGATCAAATTGTTTTAAAACCAGATAAAAAAATAAAGGATTTTACCTAATTTTGCCTAATATATAAATATGAGATGAAGAAAATTTTATAACATTTAAAAATAGGGGGTATTCTATGAAAACATTAGCATTAATTTTGGCCGGTGGTCGTGGAACTAGACTTGATATTTTATCAGCACATAGAGCTAAACCAAGTGTACCATTTGCGGGGAAGTTTAGATTAATTGACTTTGCTTTAAGTAACTGTGTTAACTCTGGAATTTATAATGTAGGAGTTTTAACTCAGTATTTACCATTATCTTTAAACAATCATATTGGTATTGGAAAACCATGGGATTTAGATCGCAGAATGGGTGGAGTTACCATATTACAACCTTTTAGAGGTAAACCAGGAACAACAGATTGGTATGAAGGTACAGCCCATGCAATCTATAAAAATATGAGTTTTATTAAGAATAAAGATCCGGAGGATGTTGTTATTTTATCCGGTGATCATGTATATGAGATGGATTACAGTAAGATGGTTGATTACCATAAGGAAAAGGGTGCTGATTTAACAATAGCAGCTCAACCAGTTCCTTATGAAGATGCAAATCGTTTTGGGATTTTAGATTATAATGATGACATGAGAATTACAGATTTTGTCGAAAAGCCAGAAAATCCACCCAGCAATTTAGCATCAATGGGTATTTATGTCTTCAAAAAAGAAGTATTGTTAGAAGTATTAGAGAAATATTGTTCTGAAAAGGATTCAGATTTTGGGCACCATATTATACCACCAATGATTGAAAAAGAAGGTGTCTATCTTTATGAATTTGATGATTATTGGAAGGATGTAGGTACTCTTGCTGCCTATTGGGAAAGCAGTCTAGAGTTAACTGATCCAATTCCAAGTCTTAATCTTTATAATGAAGATTGGAAGCTGCATACCAGAAGTGAAGAAAAACCTCCTGTTAAATTTGGTAAAGATGCCTGTGCTTCCAAGAGTTTGATTTCTAATGGTTCTATTGTCAATGGTGAAGTTAAAAATTCTATAATCAGTCCCGGTGTTTATGTTGAAGAGGGCGCTGTAGTTAAAGACTCTATAATTTTCAATGACACTGTGATTAGAAGTAATTCTGTTGTTGAGAAGGCAATAATTGATAAAGAAGTTGAAATAATGGCCAACTGCAAAATCGGCTATGGTGATGACTTAACTCCTAATAAGGATAAACCAGATCTTTTAGATAATGGATTAAATGTTATCGCTAAAAGAGCTACAATACCTGAAGGAACAACAATCGGTAGAAACTGTAGAATTTTCTCTTATGTTGCAGTAGATGACTTTAAGTCAAAAGATATTCCCAGTGGTAGTACAATAACCTCTGAAATCGGAGAAAAGGTAGCAGCTGGAGACGAAGATCATGTTAGAGAACTAAATACTTAAAAAGTTATTTATAGTGGCTTCCTTCTTAAGTGAAGGGAGCTATTTTATTTATTGGAGATTTTGTGCTAAAATTAGTATAGTTAGATCTAATATTTTAATAGGAGATGATTATTATCAAAGTTAAATGGTTAGGTAATTCTGCTCTTTCAATTGAAGCTGAAAAAAATATTGTGATTGATCCTAGTTTTACGGAAGAAGTTGAAGCTGATGTTAAAGCAGATATTGTATTAATAACACATGAACATGATGATCACATTGATCCTGAAGATCTGGCAGCTGTTAGCAAAGAAGATACTAAAGTTTTTGCTCCTCAATCAGTTTACGATAAATTTGAGATCCAAGGTGAAGTAGTAAAAGCTGGAGATGTGATTGAAGATGAGATTAAGGTCTTAGATGTTAACTGCTATAAAGCCGAAGAATCTGTAGCATACTTTTATAAAGGATTGTATCAGACAGCAGATGCTTCTGATTATCCAGACCCAGGTGAAGCGATTGAGCTTTTATTTACTGCTTGCTTTAATGATCACTTTTCTGATTATTTAGAGAAGGTAATTAAACTGAATCCTAAAATGGCAGTACCCTATCATTATGATCCTGAAGAGAGACAGGAATTACTGCAGGCCAAAGGTTTATCCAGCAAGTTTGAGCAGATTGGATGCAGTTCAAAGGTGATAGAAATTGGTGAAGAAATAGAAATTTAAATATTGGAATTTAAGCCTTTTAGAGATTATAAATCTGAAAGGCTTATTTTTTGGTTTTTATTTTTAATTATGTTTTGGATTTTCAATGTTAAATAATTACTTTTTTATTCTCTGGTTTTTGTTATTTTAATAATGAAGAATTCGAGCACTTACAAAAATCAGGAGGTAAATACTATGGAAGCAGATTTGGAAGATAAAAGGCTTGTACTTGTTTCCAATGGTGAACCATATAAACATGTATATAGAAATCAAGACATAGAAATTGAGAAACTAGCAGGAGGTTTAACAACTGGGCTTGACCCGATGATGCAAAAAGATAAAGGACTCTGGATTGCTTGGGGTAGAGGTGAAGCCGATTTTGAAGTGGTTGATCAGAATAATAAAGTGATGGTTCCAGATGAAGAGGGGTATCCACTAAAAAGAGTTCACCTAAGTGAAAAAGAAAAGAATAATTTTTATTATGGATTTGCAAATGAAGTAATGTGGCCGATTAGTCACACCTTTATCTCTAAGGCTAATTTTAAAGAAGAATACTGGCAGAGTTATCAAAAGGTAAACCAGAAATATGCCAAAAGCATTAAAGAGGAACTAAAAGAAGACGATTTGGTCTGGATTCATGATTATCACTTAGCGTTAGTCCCCGGTCTTTTAGAAGAGAGCAATACAAAAACGTCTCTTTTCTGGCATATACCTTGGCCAGCTTGGGAAGCTTTTAGAACTATTCCCTGGCGGAAAGAAATTTTAGAGGGAATGTTAGCTGCTGATTTTTTAGCTTTTCACACTGATTTATTTGTCTATAATTTCTTGAATTGTGCTAAAAAGATTGGAGCTGAGGTAGATTTTTCTGCCAAAGAAATTTCCTATCAGGGCTCTAAAACAAAAGTCGAAAGTGTTCCCTTAGGTATTGACTTTCAGCGTTTTAAGAACCTGGCAAAAGATGATGATTATTTGGACCAGGCAGAATCGGTAAAAGCAAGTTATGATACAGAAAAATTAATTTTTGCCGTAGATAGATTGGATTATACCAAGGGTATTGAAGAAAGATTAAAAGGGATTGATAGGTTTTTTGAGAAATATCCTGAATATCAGACAGAAGTAACTTTTGTACAGAGAGTTGCTCCCAGTAGAACCGGAATTGAAGAATACCAGCAGATGAAAGAAAGAATAGAGAAAAAAGTGGCTGAAATTAATGGTAAATATCAAAAAGATCAGTGGGTACCTGTTAAATATTTTTATGGTTCGGTACCACAGGCTGAACTACTCCCCTATTATAAAGTAGCAGACTTAGCTTTAATCACAGCTTTAATTGATGGGATGAATCTAGTAGCTAAGGAATACCTTGCTGTTCAGGACTCAGGTGTGCTTTTGCTTTCAGAATTTGCAGGAGCAGCAGAATATTTGGATAGTGCAATTAAAGTAAATCCCTATAATACTGAGGCATTAGCTGACAGTATATATCAGGGCTTAGAGATGTCTGGAAGGGAAAAGAAAAATAGACTGCAGCAGGCTAAAGCTGACCTTAAAGAATATGATATCAACTGGTGGCGTGATTATTTTCTAAAAAAATGGGTGGAATCTTATGAATAAAAATTATATTTTAGATAAGCATAATTTGGATTTGATTCAAGAAAAAATAGATGAAGCAGAAAATATATTGCTGTTTTTAGACTATGATGGGACTCTAGCACCTTTTAAAGCTGAACCACTTTCAGCTTTTGCGCTCCCGGAAATTATGACGAGTTTAAAAAAATTAGAAAAAAGCAGTAAATATTATTTGAGTTTGGTTTCCGGTAGAAAATTAAGTGAGTTGAAAAATATGATAGACCTCAGGCGCAGCAATTATGCAGGCAGTCATGGTCTGGAGATAGAGTTATTTTTTAGAGAAGATGTAGTTTATCCATATCAGAGTAAGAGGCTGGATGAATTAAGTAGAAAAAGCTATCAGAAAACAAAAGAAAAATATATAGAGTCGGAAACAGTTAAGCTAGAAGATAAAGGCTTCGGCTTTGCACTCCACATTGATTCTGAATCAAAGCAAAAAGAAATAGAAAGAAAACTTAAGCTAATCTTTGAAAACACTGCCTACCAGCTGCTTTCTGGGAGAAAAATTATTGAAGTTCGGCCAGAAGGCTGGGATAAAGGAAAAGCAGTTGACTATATTACTAATCAAATTAGAGATAATTTAGATATAGAAAATATACTAAGAATATATATTGGTGATGATCGGACAGATGAAGATGCATTTAAAGTTCTAGAAGACGGAATTAGAATTTATGTCGAAAATGAAGCTGGCTTAACTACAGAAGCTGATTATTATCTTAATGATCCTGGTGATACAGCAAAATTACTGAAGAAACTTGCAGGAGAGCTTTAATTCTCCTGCTTTTTTATGTTTAAATCGAGTTTGAGCACTTATTTATAGCTCATGAAATTCAGCTTTCATCTTATTGAAGGTAGTTAATTTTTCGAATCCTATTTTTCTAAGTTGGCTGATTGTATAGTCAAATTTTTGAGCAATATCTTCAGTTTTATGACTGTCAGAACCAAGAGTTAAGATTTCTCCTCCAAGCTGATGGTATAGTTTGAGTATTTCAAAACTGGGCAGAGGGTTTTGTCCATCCAAACGATAACCAGAAGTATTCACCTCTAAACCTTTATTCTTTTTTATAATGGTTTTTAAGATTTCTTTGATTAAGTTTTCTGCCTGCTCATTTTCTAGTAAATCTGGCTTCTTCTCAAAGTCTCCATAACGTCTAATAATATCAAGGTGACCAATTACATTATAATTATCATATTCCTTCACTACTTTAAGAACAGTTTTTAGATATTGAATATAGGCTTCCCACTGACTGTAGCCTGAAAAAAAATCACCATTATAAAGATCATTTTTTTCAGCAGTGTGGAAAGAAGCGATTACAAAATCAAAGTCATCTTTCAAATATTGATCACATTCTGTTAAAATATGAGACTGTAATCCCATCTCTATTCCTTTTCTTATAATCAATTTACCTTCATATTTTTTTTGCATTTTTTCTATTGCTTTTAAGTATTTTTCCTTATCTATTAGAAATTCAATTGTATTATCCTGATAATCAATATCATGATGGTCAGTTATGGCTATTTCTTTTAAGCCTTTTTGAACAGCAGTCTGACAGAGCTCTTCCATTGTCATTTCTGAGTCAGCTGAAAATTGTGAATGCAGATGATAGTCAAAAAACATTTAAACATCTCCTTTTAATATAATATTTAAAATTTTAGTAATTAACAGAAGTAAGTAACAGATTAATATATCTATATCATAGCATATTAACTAATAAAACAAAAATAAATACTTGACAGATGCACTTGAGTTTAATATTATAATTTAATAGTAACTAATATTTATAATTAGTAAATAATTTAATTGAGGTGATAGTAAATGAGTGAATTATTTGAAGTAATAAGGACCAGAAGAAGTATTAGAAAATATAAAGGTGAAGTACCTGCTAAAAGTAAAATAGAAAAAGTGATTGAGGAGCAAATTGGGCACCTTCTGATGGGAACAGTCAACCCTGGAAATTTTATGTTGTAAAAGGAGAAGTAGTCGATGGAATTTGTGATGAGTTTTACAGTCATGCCAAAGAACATATTCCCAATGCTTCTTATATTCCAGAAGAAAAAAAGCATCCGATGCTCGAATACGCAAAGGATTTGGGGGGGAGCACCAGTTCATATTATTGTAAGTTATGAGATAGAAGAAGATCCAATCAAAGATGAAGAAGCTTTGATGGGTGCTTCGGCTGCAGTTCAAAATTTGATGTTAACAGCTGCCGATCAGAATCTCGGAACTGTATGGATAGCAGGTCATGTTGCTCACAGTGAAAGAGTAAAAGAACTTCTTAACTTATCTGATTCTGAAAAAATAGCCGGAATTGTACCTATTGGGATTCCAGATATGGATCCTCCTTTAAAAGAACGTCAAGATTCTAAAGAAAAAACCGAATGGATTGGATTTTAAATTATAGATTTTAAATTATAATGAGACTTGACAAAAAATTATCAATAAGATAAACTTTAAGTGGTTATTAATTTGTTAGCCTAAAATTTAATTATTTAAATGGTGTGTAACTGTTTAGCAGGCATAAACCAGAAGAGTAGGGATTTTTGCACCCTCTTTTCTGGTTTTTTTATTTATCAATCAAGATCAATAAAAATTATAGGAGGAGATTTCTAATGGAAAAAGAAATTGTGATTACAAATGAGACTGGTCTTCATGCTAGACCAGCGTCAGCTTTTGTGAATGAGGCGGGTAAATATGAGTCAGATGTAGAAATAGCTTTTGGTGAAAAAACTGTAAATGCTAAAAGTATAATGGGTGTTATGAGTCTTGGAATTTCTCAGGATAGTAAAATTGTCATTAAAACTAATGGTGAAGACGAAGAAGAGGCTTTAAACAGCCTAATAAACTTTGTCGAAGAAAAAATAAATAAAGAGCATTAAACATAAAATAATGGAAAGATCCAGGCTGCTTAAAGTAATCTGGGTCTTTTTATTAAATTATAAATTTTAAGAATAATTTGTAATTGGCTTCCAAATTGAATATAATGGTAATAGTACGATGAAAAATTTGGGAGGGATAAATGATGGAATATAGAACAGTTGGCAAAACAGGAGTTCAGGTTTCCCCACTTTGTTTTGGCACCATGTCATTTGGTGGGATTGCTGATGAAGAAATGTCCAGAAAAATGTTTAAAGCTGCACGTGAGCGTGGTATTAACTTTTTTGATACTGCTGACGTTTATAATGAAGGTCGTTCTGAAGAACTTTTGGGTAAATTTATGCAGGAAAATAACTGTCGCGATGAATTAGTTATTACTTCTAAGGTTTTTGGTAAAACAGCTGCTGATGTTAATGCTAAAGGACTTTCTAGACGGCATATAAGATTAGGTGTAGAAGAGAGCTTGAAAAGATTGAAAACTGATCGAATTGACTTTTATTTTGTACATAGTTTTGATACTAAAACTGACATGGTCCAAACTTTAAGGGCACTTGATGATTTAGTAAGAGAAGGTAAGATATTATATCCTGCTGTTAGTAATTGGGCAGCCTGGCAGATTGAAAAATCTTTAGGTATTTCAAAGCGAGAAAGCCTGGCTCGTTTTGAATGTATTCAACCTATGTATAACCTTGCAAAAAGGCAGGCTGAAGTTGAAATACTGCCGATGGCTGAAGCAGAAGAATTAGGTGTTATTTCATATAGTCCCTTAGGTGGTGGATTATTAACAGGTAAATACGGCAAAGATAAAAGCCGAAGCAGGGAAGATTAGTCGAAAGAGATATGTATGCAAAAAGATATGGTTTAAAACAATATTATCAAATAGCTGAAGATTTCAGCAACCATGCGGAAACAAGAGATGTAGATCCTGTTTCTTTAGCAGTAGCTTGGGTAATGTCAAATCCTGCTGTTACTGCTCCAATCATTGGTGCCCGTAATACAGAACAACTAAAAGGCTCACTGGGAGCTTTAGATATCGAAATGACTGATCAGTGGAGAAAAGAAATTACTGAACTTTCAGTAACTCCTCCACCAGCAACTGATAGATTAGAAGAACAAAAAGACATCAGTTATTTTTAATTAATTTAACTAAAAAAACATTTACAAAAAAAGGTCTGTCAAGATATATTTCTGGCAGGCCTTTTTCGATTTTAAATTTTAGAAGAATAGTGTTAAAATTAAGACATTAAAGAAATGACTGAAATAGCTTGACAGTTAAAGAAAATATAAATATAATAGATACAACATTTTAATACTTTACTATGATAAAGCACTAAAATATGATAACGTCAAATAAAATATGATAGTTACCATAAAATGTAAGTAAATAGTAATAGATCACCACTAATTTTAATTATAATAAAAATATTCAGAATGTCAAAAGTTTTAAGATGTAAATAGTGT
>Ga0163225_100315_pt1 | contig 14982 bp, 8 predicted proteins | sample MSEWel2016_04_06_2_FD_113145 | JGI IMG/M metagenome (GOLD analysis project Ga0163225, IMG submission 113145) | Subsurface microbial communities from deep shales in West Virginia, USA - MSEEL Well Study Marcellus 5H_2016_04_06 ... | reverse complement strand
TTGCCAAACTCTTCGTTAATGAAAATTTTTGAATCCTCATTAACAACAGGTTAACTCCGGTGCAAAAATTTTCAAAGCCTTGATTTTGGCAAAAATATACCTTTTTATACTACACTCATTGATTAAAAAATAAGCATACAAAGATAGGGTAAAGATGAGAAAAATCAACCTGTAGAAATAATTCCCATACAAACCGAAAATCCGAAACATTTCAAACAAGCAGACCCCGCCAGATAAGTTGACTTATTCCGGCGGGGTCTGGGATATTTAAGATTTCTATCTTTTCAGAATTCCATAAAAAAGAATGTTGAGGATATTGTCGAGTTGCAGTCTGAAATCATCAAAGTTTTCAACTCCTCTGAACAGAGGCAATTCCAATCCGCGTAAGGCAGTACTGATACCAACAGCAGCCAGTTTCAGGTTCTTAATATCAAATTCGCCATCCAAAACGCCCTCTTCCAATACCGATCGGATCATCTCCTGCTCAGCCTTCTCCGATTTCTCACGCACTTCATCCAAAAAATGATAATCGCTGTAGGTCTCATCCCGCATGGCTTTTTGATAGTTATCAAGTTCCCTCAAAGTTTCCATCCGAACAATTACATAATCGTTAAATTTCTGCCGGGGCGTGTATTCACTGGTTACCACTTCACGCAATCGGTGTTCCAGCATATCAGCCTCCAATTCAATAACAGCCTGGAAAATCTCTTCTTTATTCTTAAAATAGTAGTAAAGAGAACTCTTCCCCTTGCGAAGGGCCATGGCAATATCTTCCATGGTGGTTTTGCGGTACCCGAACTTTGCAAAAAGTTCACGCGCCGACCTTAAAATTGAATTCCGAACAGTATCCTCCCCGGAAATCATAGAATTGAAAATGTCGCTCATAATATTTAAACTTAAGGTTACAGGACAATGGGGTCAAACAGGTATTATCATATTATGAGTTCGGTCTAAAAAGCATCTTTATTGCCAAACTCTTCGTTAATGAAAATTTTTAAATCCTCATTAACAGAAGGTTAACCCAGGTACAAAAATTTTCAAAGCCTTGATTTTGGCAAAAAATATACCTTTTTATACTACACTCATATTATAATTTTGAAAACTAATTCCCTACAATCCCTAACCTGGCATAGCCAGGACTAAACCACAAAAGGTAAAACTCAAATCATCATTTGCTCGTTTAATTAATTGCTGCGCAATTATTTTTAGTTGTCCACAAATCAATAGATCGTTAGATGTTTAGATTTAAGATTTAAGATGTTTCGTAAAATATTGATATACTGAATTTTAACAAATAAACACCCTTGGGTGCAAACCATTGGTTTACAGCTTATTGCAAACACTTAACGAAGTATTACACGAATTACACGAATTTAAAAAGCTGTTTTACAGGTTTTGTTAAACGGCCGCCCGGCTTAGCCGCTTTGCTCGTCAAAGAAAGCCGTTTTAAGTCGCCAGCACAAAATCCAATTGTCTTTTCTCAAGATTGGCCTTAGCTATCTGAATTTTCACCGCATCGCCCAGTTGATATTTCCGGTTCTTCCGACGCCCTACCAGACAATAATTATCTTCATCGAACTGATAAAAATCGTCATCAAGGTCACGAATGGGGACCATACCTTCGCATTTATTCTCATCCAACTCCACATAAATTCCCCACTCGGTAACACCCGAAATAACCCCCTCGAAAACGTCCCCTACTCTGTCTTTCAGAAACTCCACCTGTTTATATTTAATGGAAGTTCTTTCGGCTTCGGAGGCCCGGATTTCCATCTTGGTACTGTGGTCGCACAACTCTTCATATTTTTCACGAGTTGCGGAGCGTCCTTCATCAAGGTATCGCTGCAACAATCGGTGTACCATCATATCGGGATAACGGCGAATGGGAGAAGTAAAATGGGTGTAATACTTAAATCCCAGTCCGTAGTGACCAATGTTATGTGTAGAATAAACAGCTTTGGACATGGTTCGGATAGCCAGTGTCTCCACAATATTTTGTTGTTTTTTGCCCTGAACTTCATCAAGCACACGATTCAAAGAGGAACTAATGGTTTCGTTTACTTTAGGGGCAGCTTCGAACCCGAATTTCCGTACAAATTTACTGAATGCCTCAAACTTTTCAGGATTGGGTTCATCATGAATCCGGTAAACAAAAGTTTTTGAATTTTTAGATGACCTTTTGTTTTCAGGAGTTAACTCATTGCGCCCAATAATCTCAGCCACACGCCGGTTGGCCAGCAACATAAACTCCTCAATCAGCTTATTCGACTCTTTTGCTTCTTTAAAGAAAACATTCAGCGGCTTACCGTTTTCGTCCAATTTGAATTTAACTTCCACCCGCTCAAAATCTACCGCCCCATTGTTGAATCTGATGGCTCTGAGTTTCCGGGCCAGATGGTTAAGTGTCAGTAACTCATCCCGGAGGTCACCTTCGCCTGTTTCAATGACGTCCTGAGCCTCTTCGTATGCGAATCTTCTGTCGCTGTGGATAACTGTTCGTCCCACCCAACTATCATGAACTTCACCGTTTTCGTCAATCTCAAAAACAGCAGAAAAACATAGTTTATCTTCATTAGGCCGCAAAGAACAGAGCTCGTTACTCAGCCGCTCCGGCAACATGGGTACCACCCTGTCAACCAGATAAACTGATGTTGCACGACTCTCAGCTTCCTTATCCAGCACGCTGTCAGGAGTTACATAATGTGTCACATCAGCAATGTGTACACCCACTTCCCAGTGCCCGTTTTTCAGCGTTCTAACCGACAAAGCATCGTCAAAATCCTTCGCATCGGCGGGGTCAATAGTAAAAGTGGGAACCTTTCTGAAGTCCCGTCGTTTTTTAATTTCCTCTGATGGCAGCTTATCCTGAATTTTCTCAGCAGCTTCCACCACCTTCTCCGGATATTTGTATGGCAGATTGAACTCGGCCAAAATAGCGTGCATCTCTGTGTTATTTTCTCCGGGGTTGCCCAGCACATCCACGACTTTACCAATAGGATTCTTGGCTTTCCCGGGCCATTCGGTGATACAAACCACCGCTTTTTGTCCCTGTTTTCCACCATTGAGTTGGTCGGGTGGAATAAAAATATCGTGGTGCATCACGCGGGAATCAGCAACCAGAAAAGCAAAATTCTGTGAAACTTCAAGTGTTCCCACAAACTGGTCACGGCTTCTTTCGATAATTTCAACCACTTCTCCTTCTGCCTGCTTATTGCGCTTTTGGGCATATTGAAGAATTTTCACCCGATCCCCGTTTAGCGCATGTCCCAAATTGTTTTGCGACACAAAAATATCTTCGTCTCCTTCATCAGGAACGATGTAAGCGGCACCCTTGGCAGTCATATCAACTATCCCCACCACAAAAGTTCCTGGAACCATCTTCATTTTAAAACGCCCGGTAGATACTTCGTTCAGGAAATTTTGCTCGCTCAGTTCAAACAACAAAACTTCGATCTGCAGGCGTCCGGTCTTTTTGGTAATTCCCAACGCTGCAGAGACCTGCTTGTAGTTATAGGTTTTCTGAGGATTATTCGAAAACAGGTTTTTTACCTGTGATTGCAAATCGCTCTTTTTGGTTTTCCTTTTATTTGTTTTATTTTTCTTTGACATAAATTTCTGAATCATTAAATTCTAAAAAACAACAGCGTTTAACAAAAATAATTTTGACTGCTCAAAACCATCATGTAAAAACGAGTCACATACACATTTTCATCCATTATCTCTTTTAGAAAAGAATGAAAACACAACGGAAACACACCACCATAAAATATTCGAAAGCAATTGCCCTTGAAAGTATCACTGGTTGTTTTTGAGGGTCATTAAAACACATTCCCCACTTTAAAAAACAATCCGTCCATTATTCCGGCCCTATATTAAGCTCAAAGATAATAATATCCGCAACAATAATAAATGCTTCGATTAAAATGTTCGATTATTTTTCCATAAAAACACAATACTAAACCGATTCAAAAGCTCTTTTAATGACACCAATTAAATCGTCCGGTTCTTCAAGACCAATACTTAAACGCACCATGCTGGGAAGAATCCCCAACTTTGCCCTGTCCTCCGCCGAAACATCCACATGAGTCATGGTTGCCGGATGTTCAGCCAGACTTTCAGTTGACCCGAGACTAACAGCAAGTTTAAAAAGAGACAAATTATCCAGAAATCGGAAAGCCTCTTCTTCCCCTCCTGAAATATTAAATGAAATCATGGATCCGTTGCCCAGACATTGCTTATTAAAAACCTTTTTCTGTTCACTCTCCTCTTCCAGAAATCCAAGAAAATGAACAGACTCAACCTTAGGCTGGCTGCGCAAAAATTCAGCAACTTTAAGCGCACTTTCGGCTTGCCGCTCCATCCTTATTTTCAGTGTCTCAAGGCTTCGCATCACCAACCACGAAGAGTGCGGGTCGAGCATACTTCCCATAAATGTTCGCATGGCTTTAATAACGGTGATTACCTTAATTGACCCCACGCAAGCACCAGCGATTAAATCGCTGTGACCGCTAATAAATTTAGTAGCAGAATAGACTACCAGATCAGCACCATGAGCCAGAGGATGCTGAAAAACAGGGCCTAAAAAAGTATTATCAACAGCAAGCAGGCATTTTTTATCCTTGGTTGAAAAAACCTTCGCCAAACGGGCACACATCTCAATATCAATTAAATTATTGGTGGGGTTGCCCGGGGTTTCAACATAAATAAAAGAGGGCGTTTCTCCCGGCCAGGCAGCATTCAGTAAAGCCTGAATATTCTCCTCTGTATCGTCTGAAGTAAACATCAGTGTACGTATGCCAAACTGTGGCAGAACATGGTGAATAAAATAGTCGGTTCCTCCATACACCGGAGAACCAAAAAGCAAAATATCACCGGGTCTGAGAAAAGTAAACATCATCGTAGAAATGGCTGCCATCCCTGAAGCAAAAAAGACAGCATCCTCTCCTTTATCCCATAATTTCAGTCTCTTTTCAGCAATTTCAAGATTCGGGTTGTTTACACGGCTGTATATCATTCCCATCTCTTCCCCTTCTTCGAGATTTCGAAGTCCGTATGCAAGTTCAAAAAAAGCTTTTCCTTCGGATGCAGAATTAAAGGCAAAAGTAGAAGTTTGAAACAGCGGACATTTTACAGCCCCCTGGTGACCGGCAGCCTTATAACCATACGACATCATCAGACTTTCAGGAGAATAGGGATTTTTATTCATAGCACAAGAATTTTAGATAATTAGTTTAACTAAAATTAACAAAAAGTTATTCAACAATCCAGTCATTTTGGTAAAAATATCCGGTTGTTCGAAGTGATTTTTATCATGACAAACAAAATTTTATATTTTTGCACCCGAACTCACCTGACTCAACAATGAAGCACATCTTATTTTTTCTCTTTTTATTTCTTTCCATTCCGGTTTTTTCCCAGGTAGAAACCAGACACCACATGGGCTTTTCGATAGGTGCGGATCCATTGTCTGCAATCAGGGTTATGTTGGAAAGTATCGGTGATGATGATTACGACCCAAACGAGGATTATTATACAGACGAAGATGACTTTGGAGCTGTTGTGCTTGCCGCTTACTACAAATATAAACCACTCCCAAAATGGGACTTTGATGCCGGGGTAAAAATGGGAGCCATCAGTTATGGTGCATTAGAATATACCCATTCCGACATCAATGCAAAAATGGACCTGGGATTCAATATCGGTTTTTTTACTGCGGTCAACTTTTCCACCCAAAACCCTTTCTCCAGACTTTCCAACAACCCGTTTTTCTCCTCATTGGAGATTGGCTGGACAAGCCCCCCAGGAGACTTAGAAATCCACAACCGGGTAAGCAATGAAACGGAAGTTATTGACAACCTTGACGGCTCCATCTACTTCGAAGGAAAAGCCGGGATGAAATTTGGTTGGGAAAACAATGCCGTAGGACTTTTTCTGGCAGTGAACAACATGACCAACACCAGGTCTGCCGACAAAGAATTACGAAACCGTGGCTATGGGGATTTGCCAAAAATCGGGGTGGGCATCCTTATTGGAATAACCTACGAATTTGGTTTCAGAAAAAACGAAAAAAGAAAGAACTCAAAAAAGGACACCACATATCCGGACTGGTTTAAACCGGAAGAGTAAAAACTTTAATCCAGTACAAAAAAACCCATTTTTTCGGGATGGTCCAGTACTTTTTTATGCCCGGGAATTTTCTTCAGCATTTTAAGGGCAACCAAATCTCCGCCTGCTCCAACTATATAGATGTATCCAAAAAGCCAGAAACCAAAAGAACCGGTAAAAAGTGCAACCACAAACGGCACAAGCCCCAACACCAGTAAAGGCAATAAAGCCCCCAGCCGGTAGTACTGAACCCGTATGGGTGCGGTGCAATGACAATAAGGAGTAAAAGTTCGTGGCTCGACACCAAATTTTATGGATTTGAAACCTCCCCTGGCAAACATCCCAAATATGAGGGCATGCAGTAATTCATGCATAGGAATTCCAACCAAAACGCACCCAAAAAACATGAGCACCCCCATCCAACTCCAGTACTGAAAAGGCTGCCAGCCATGCAACACAAAGAACGGAATGCCGGTGGCAAAAAGCGCCGGAAAAATGAGCCCTATAGCCTTTCGGGCCGTTTCATCTATGGTAAGCGAAATTTCTCTCATTGAATCAATCCAAATGCTCCTTTGGACAAAAATAAGGAATTTGGTTCAAATTCTTCGTAATTAAGAATGCCTGCCTGCCCTTTTATCAGATCTGTCGTCTCCACTTCGCTGCGCACAAACGAGTAAACACTGTCATTTTCAGCTTCTTTAACCAAAACCCATTTCCGGTTTTCCACCTCCACTACCGCATCGGCGGGCAACACCCACATCTCCCCGGAACTCTTCAAAATTCTTGCATTTACAAACATATCGGGCAGCAAAGCCGGAACAACATTCCTGAAAGTGGCTTGTACAGCAATTGTCCTGGACTCCCGATCCACTTTTCTGGAAATACGTGCAATATCCGCTTCATACGCATCAGCCCCAACAAGAACCTCCAAACCTTCGGCTAATCCGTCCATTTCGGATTCATAAACATCCATCTCCACATAAACAGATTCCGGGTCAATTATCTCCATTACTTTTTCACCGGGTGACAAGAACATCCCCTGACGCACTTCCTGCATGGTCACATTTCCCGAAATTGGAGCCTTAATTGTTATACCCGAAGCAATCTCAACCGATTCTTCCAGCCTTGATGGATCAACCCCTAAAAGTTCGAGCTGAGCTTTTAATCCGGAAAGTCTTGCTTTAGCACCCAAATAATCGGCACGAACCTTTTCAAAAACTTTCTGAGAGGTAATTTCCTCACCGACAAGTCCTTTTTGTCTTTCAAAATCAGCCTTTAAAACAGGATAAAGAGCAGCTGCTTCCAGATAATCCTTCTGCAAATTGATTATTACAGGGCCCTCCAGTACAAAAAGACCTTCTCCTTTTTTCACCCAGTCGCCACGCGAAACAAACACTGAACGCACCCGTCCTTCGATCAGCGGACTAATTTCGGATAAATGACCGGGTGTCACCGCTATTCTGCCATTTACATCAATCTCTTCAGTAGCTTCAACTTTCTGAAGAGGAGCCATCTCCATCCCCGAGCTCTCAAATTGTTCTTTGGTTACCACCACCGCACCATCAGAAAAAGTGGTTCCTTCGGATGATTCATCTGTTTGCACGCCCGAACAACCAGAAAAAAACAATAGTAAAACAAGCAATAAAGGAATACTCTTATACATAGTCGATATTTTTACATTACTTCGTCACCCGAATCTTCCGGGCGAAAAATAGTTGATAATCAATTTATTACAAGGGGCAGTAAACAACCCACAACTCACTTTGAATAAAAACTTTGCGTCAATGCGTCTCTGTGTTTAAGCTGCTTTTCAATACCGCAATTACCACAGAATTTAGGATTTTTGCAATTATCCTATAACTGTTTTAGCTCCGTCACGGCAAAAGGTAATTGATTTTCAGCACCGTTCGGTTGTAAGCTCGCAAACTCTCCATATAATCAAGAATCAGTCGTCGGGCCTGATCCATCACGGTAACATACTCCAACACGCTGATTTCACCGGCTTCGAAAGATTTCCGGGCCACATTCATCATCTCCGATGCCTGTGCGCTACCACTGGATTCGAATATCTCAAGCGACCGGGCGTATTTTCGGTTTTGGGCCATCAGCATTTCCAGTTGTCCGGTGAGCTGTCTTTGAAAATTGCGATAATCCATGCGAGCGGCCTCCATTTCCAACCGGGCCGATTTCACTTTAGAACTTTGACTCCCAAAAAACAAAGGAAAAGCCAGCCCCACTTCAAAGCCCCGATAAACCCGGGCATTTTCCATCTCATTGGTTCCCTGGAAATAACCAAGATTAATGTCAGGTAACCAGTTCAGCTTATGCACATTTAATTGTTTCGAAGCCATTTCGCCTGTCGCATTTTGCATCAACAATCCAGGATGCCCGGCCAAATCAGGCTCCTTTATCTCCAGACGTGGAAGTGAGTCCAGAGCTACCTCAAACTCATCATCGCTCTGAAGCAAGTTGTACAGTCGCTGCATCGCTGATTTTTTATCTTCCGAGGCCCGCATCAACATCAGAGCCACCTCATCTTTTTTAGAGCGTGCCAACAGCAAATCCAACCTGTTGGCCTCTCCGTGTATTTGTCTGGTTTCGGCAGCCCGGGCATAAACTGAATAAAGCGAATCAAGAGATTGATAGTGCTTTTCCACACCTCCAAAATATACCACATCGTAATAAGCAGTCAAAACATTCAGGGTCAGTTCCTGCTGATTCATGCGGTGCCGATACAACTGGATTTCCTCTTCCGCTCTTAAAACTTTCTTCCCCGCCATATAGACCAGTGGAAATTTCATACTCTGCTGCACTCCCCAAACAGTTATAGGATCTTCATTATCGGCAGCAATGTTGTTTTCGTCATAGCTGACATAAACTTCCGTCTTATCCAAATCCCAGGCAGTTGAAGTTCTGGCTCCGGCAGCCTTCAGTTTCAGGTCGGATGCCAAAATACCCGAATTGTTTTCCAGTGCAATTTTTACCGCTTCGTCGGGGTCAAGCGATTTTTGAGCTGTGAGCCCCACAGGCACAAACAAAAGCACCAAAACAGTCAGCCAGTTGGGGATTCCAAACTTCCGCAACTTTGAGCGATCCTCCATCAGACAGTACAACACCGGCAAAACCACCAAGGTCAGCAAGGTAGCAGTTACCAGTCCACCCACCACAACCGTTGCAAGTGGGCGCTGTACTTCAGCACCGGCGCCGGAAGAAAAAGCCATCGGGAAGAAACCGAAAGCGGTAGAAGTGGCTGTCAGAAGAACGGGACGCAACCTTTGCCTTGCGCCGGCCAGAATCAAGTCTTTCAAATCAGTCATACCCGAGCGTCTTAAATCGTTATAATGTTCTATCAAAACAATGCCGTTGAGTACCGAAACACCAAACAATGCCACAAATCCTACACCCGCTGAGATAGAAAAAGGCATTCCACGCAACCACAAAAAAAGGATGCCCCCAACCGCAGAAAGTGGCACTGCCGAAAACACCAGAATGGCCGGTCGAATACTCCCAAAGGCAAAATGCAACATTATAAAAATAAGCAACAGAGCCACCGGAACCACTATCAGCAATCGTTGACGGGCACTTCGTAGATTTTCAAACTGACCGCCGTACTCCACATAATAACCGGGGGGAAAATCCACCTTTTCATTGATCAGAACCCCTGCATCTTCCACCACCGATTCCAGGTCACGCCCTCTGACATTCACCCCAACCACAATGCGACGCCGTGTCTCATCCCTGGAAATTTGGGCAGGCCCTTTGGAGTAGGAAATTTCGGCCACTTCTCCAACCGGAATTATGTTACCTCCCGGGAGCGTGACCATGAGATTTTTGAGATCTTCAATAGAATTCCGGGATTCTTCCTCCAGCCTGACCACCAGATCGAACCTACGCTCCCCTTCATAAACAGTACCTACGGTAGTTCCGGCAAATGCTACATTTATCAACCTGTTTACATCGGCAATATTAAGACCAAGCGAAGCAAGTTTATGGCGGTTGTATGTCACCAGCATTTCGGGCAACCCGGTGGTCTTTTCCAACACGACATCAGCCGCTCCGGGAATTTGGTGCATCAATGCCTTAATTTGCTCTCCCTTCTGATTCAGCACATCCATGTCGTCACCAAACACTTTGATGGCTAAATCGGCCCTCACCCCGGTAATAAGCTCATTAAAACGCATTTCGATAGGCTGGGTAAACTCAATTTCAAGGCCGGGAATTTTTGCCTGAATTCGTTCTTTGAATTTATCGGCCAGTTCATCTTTGGTATCCGCGGTAGTCCATTGGTTTTTCCGGGTAAGCGTGATAATCACGTCGGTTTCCTCCATCGACATGGGGTCGGTAGGCACCTCTGCAGCCCCGATGCGACTCACGACCTGACGGGTTTCTGGAAATGTTTTGACAATTTTTTCGATACGGGTCATAATTTCGATGGTCTCACCCAGACTGGTTCCTGTTTTCAGTACCGGCTGAATCACAAAGTCTCCCTCATCCAGAGTCGGGACAAACTCAGCGCCCAACCTGGTAAATATGAAGCCGGAACCACCCAGGAGTATTGCAGCCAGAATAACAACAACTTTTTTGTGATCCATGGCCCACGCAATGGTTGGTGTATAAAGTCGGTTCAAAAAATCCATCAACCGATCGGAGATGGTTCGTTTCTCCCTCCTGGAAGCTTTGATAAACAATGCCGAAATAGCAGGGACAAAAGTAAATCCAAAAACCATAGCACCAATCAGAGCAAAGCTAAAAGTCAGCGCCATAGGACGGAACATCTTACCTTCCACTCCACTTAGCGTAAGTATCGGTATCAATACAATAATGATGATAATCTGGCCAAAGACTGCAGACTTCATCATTTTTGAAGCCCCCTCAACAGACAAGGAATCTCTGGCATGGAGCCGTTCTTCAGAGGACAACTCATTTAGGCCCTTTCGTCGTACATTAATTTTGTAGTAGATATATTCCACAATAATCACGGCGCCATCGATAATAATACCAAAGTCGATGGCTCCCAAACTCATAAGGTTGGCATCGACCCCGGTCAGATACATCAGCGAAAGGGCAAACAGCAAACTTAACGGTATAATTGCAGCCACCACCAGTCCTGACCTCCAGCTGCCTAACAGGAGTACCACCACGAAAATGACAATCAGGGCACCCAATATCAGGTTTTCGGCAATGGTGGCAGTAGTTCGGCCAATCAATTCGCTTCGGTCGAGAAATGGGTTAATGTAAACCCCTTGCGGCAACGTTTTCTGAACATCCTCCACACGTTCTTTGACCCGATCTATCACCGCTTTCGGGTTGGCTCCTCTCAGCATCATCACCTGCCCCATCACTTTTTCGCCTTCTCCGTTTCCGGTGATAGCACCAAAACGGTTGGCACTGCCAAATTGCACATCGGCAACATGTTTTACCAAAACAGGCGTTCCTGCTCTGTTTTGAACCACAATATTCCGGATATCATCCAGATTCTCCACCAGCCCTTCACCCCGCACAAAATAACTCTGCCCGCTGCGTTCTATATAACTTCCCCCCGCCATATTGTTGTTTTCGGACACCGCACTAAAAACCTGCTCAAGAGTCACCTCCAACGCTTTTAGCTTTGCCGGATCAACAGCCACTTCGTATTGTTTCAGGAACCCGCCCCAGGTGTTTACCTCTACCACTCCCTCAATCCCCGATAGTTGACGTTTCACCATCCAATCCTGGATGGAGCGCAATTCCATGGGTGAGAAATGCTCTTCATATCCCGGCTTAACTTCAAGTGTGTATTGATAGATCTCCCCCAGCCCTGTAGATACCGGCCCCATAAAAGGTTTTCCATATCCTTCCGGAATGGCGTCCGATGCTGCATCAATTTTTTCTGAAATCAACTGCCGGGGAAGGTAAGTCCCCATATCCTCGTCAAAGACAATGGTTACCACCGAAAGTCCAAATTTTGAAACCGATCGAATCTCCTCAACCCCGGGAAGGTTTGCCATTTCCATCTCCACAGGATAGGTAAGAAATTTTTCCACATCCAGCGTAGATAAGTTTCGTGACGTTGTGATAACCTGAACCTGATTATTGGTCACATCCGGTGTGGCACCAATGGGTAATTGTGTAAGAGAAAAAATTCCAAAAGCAAAAACAGTGGCAGTAAAAAGAAACACCATCAGTTTATGACGAACACTAAAACGGACTATTGCCTCAATCATAGGAAGTGAAGTTGGGTGATTATTGGCTAAAAATCATTGGTTAATTTACAAATAAAAAAACAAAATGTTCATCCAGACATTATTCCATTACAAAGAATTACATTATCCGTGGTTTAAGTTTACAATACTCCGTTATCCCGAAGCTTCGGGATTAAATGCCTGTTAGTGAGTAATTTGCACAACGCGGAATATTTATCATAACTCTCTGATAATAAAAACTTTGCGCCATTGCGTCTTTGCGTTTAGGCTTTTTTTTAACAAACTATTGAGTTTATAGTCGCATATATTTTTAGAGATTGCTTCGGGATGAACCGCTAATTCATCGAAAAAACCTTTGTTATCGGGATTGCTTCGGGGTAAACCCTCGCAATGACCCACAATCCAGTTAATAGAAGGGAAGAGGAAGCAGGGCGGCGGCGCCGCCCTGCTTCCTCCTCCGACCCCTCTAAAGATGCGTCATTGCGAGGGCTATGCCCGAAACAATCTCTAATGAAATAAACGCTACTTTAAACTAGTAGTGCGATTACAAAATACTACTTCATATCTCTTTTTCATTCCTGCATCGTTAAAATTTTGGATCGTAACTTTGGCTATGCTTTAAAATTTCGTCTTGCAGAAAGGAGAAATAAAAGCAAAATATTTAAAACACTTTTTATCGAACGCACTACCAGGGACTATCCGTGGTTTAGACAAGAAATCGGAGAAAATCATTCGTTTTTATTCGCATTTACTACTCAATAATCCGTTGAGAAAAAAGGAGGTTTGCAGTGTTATACTTTAAACAATTTCCACCTCTAATCTGTATATTATTACAACCAATTTTTGAAATAAAGGAGAAAATTATGAAAACACCTGAAAACTGGATAATTGAAAACAATCAGCTTACCCGCACATTTGTGCGAAGCAATTTTGTTGAGGCGGTTGAATTTGTACACAAGATTGTTCCAATAGCAGAAGAAGCCGACCACCATCCCGACATTGAGATTTTCGGCTATAAAAAAGTAAAAGTTAAACTCATTTCGCACGATGTAGGGAAAATCACCGAGAAAGATGTGCATCTTGCTAAAAAAATAAGTCAACTTAAAGGTTAAACTCGTTACTAACAATGGTCCGTTAAAAAAAGCCTAAGCGCAGAGACACGACGACACAAAGGTTTTATTTTCAAGAATTTGCAATTATCAACCTTTTTTTAATCATTTATTATCAATCGCTCGTTAGATTTATAGACATAAAATGTAAGATGCTTCGTAAAATCTTGATATACTAAATTTTAACAAACAGACACCTTTGAGTGCAAATAATTGGCTTACAGCGTATTGCAGAAGTTTAACGGACTATTATTATCAGATGCTTGCATAAGATTAACGGAGTATTGTTACTCAACCACAGTCACATCTAACGCACGTGCAAGGGATTCATCGAAAAAACCGGGAATAAAGAGCAAAAACTCACTCCCTTTGCCCGGTCTGGACTTTAACTCAATGTGCCCCCCAAGCATTTGGGCAAGATGTTTGCAAAGAGGCAGTCCAAGGCCATTGCCTCCAAACATCCGGGTATTGCCCTCATCGACTTGTCTGAAACGCCTGAAAATAACCTTGTGCATTTTGGCAGGGATACCAATTCCGGTGTCTTTCACAGAGAATAGCACCCATCGATTTTCGGTATAAGAAACCGTTAAGGTAATTCCTCCCTGCTCGGTAAACTTCACTGCATTAGACAAGAGATTGAGTAGAATCTGACGCAGACGGGACTCATCGGTAACTATCTTAAACTTATTGGGGAGCGCATTCTGAACCGAGACCTGTAACTGACCCTTTTTCAGCTTCTTTTTAAATACCTCTGTTTCCCCAAGCATATCATTAAGTAACTTATTCGGATGAATTTTTATCGGATGAATCTGAACCAGTCCGGAATCAATAAAGGAAAACTCAATAATATCATCCATTACATGCAATAAGTGCTCGCTGCTCTTATTGATCATATCAATATACATGAATGACTCATCACGGGTAAGTTGTTGGTCTTTGAGCAAGCCAGAAAATCCCATAACCGCATTCAGCGGCGTACGAATTTCATGGCTGATATTGGCCAGAAAAGCAGATTTCAGCCTGTCACTTTCTTCAGCTCTTTTTCGGGCTTTTACAACCTTGGTCACATCCCTGAAAAAGGTCATTTTTGCCTGATAGGCACCTTCAAACACAACAGGAACAGTCGTAATCTGGTAATCGCGCTTATTAATACGTTGCTCTAACCGTTTGCGAAAGTGCGACATATTCTCTTTGGCTGCCATACACCAGGAGCAGGGCTCTTCAAGTCCGAATACCGCCTTATGGCATTTCACGTTTTCCTTAACGTTGCCAAATCGTTTTTTAAAAGCCCGGTTAACATACAAAATTTCGTACCGGTCGTTGCTGATCATAACCGGATCCTGGAGATTTTCCATCATTGTCCGATACTTCACTTCGCTTACCTCAAGGGCCTCTTTAGCTTTCTTCGCTTCGGTAACATCCTCTACGAAAGTCACTTTTTTGTATTGACCGGAAGCATCTTTTATACGAGTTGCATCTGCCACAATCAAGTGTTCATGGCCATTTTTATCAATAACCGTCCAGTTGCCTTTAATTTCCTTTCCAACATGAATAAAGTCATCATGAAGTCGGGACAGGTATGAACG
>Ga0163225_100314_pt1 | contig 15020 bp, 9 predicted proteins | sample MSEWel2016_04_06_2_FD_113145 | JGI IMG/M metagenome (GOLD analysis project Ga0163225, IMG submission 113145) | Subsurface microbial communities from deep shales in West Virginia, USA - MSEEL Well Study Marcellus 5H_2016_04_06 ... | reverse complement strand
GTGCTGTTAACGACCTCCACCACATCCAGGCCTATTCCATATCCATAGTTGGAGGTTCCTTCAAATGCAATTTCACAAGGTTCTGAATAGGGAATTTGGAGGTTTCTGGCAGTCCATTGAGCCACATCGCCGGTATAATGGGCCATCTCTTCCCAGATACCTGTACTTAAAGGACGAACCAATACTTTTAGTTCGTCTTGTTCGGTTTCCCACAAGGGTTGTAAGTGTCTGAATTTAAGGGTGTATATTTGGTTGCTTTCCAGGTTTAGGACAGGGGATATGAGTCTGGTGGTTTTGGCAGTAAAGCCTTCCTGGAAAAAGGAGGCATACACACTTCCCGAGTATGCAGAAACTTGCTTTTCATTCATATAAAGGTAGTCGGAAGTCCAGGGGGTGGTTCCGGAAACTGACTCTTGTCCCCAGTTTTGAAGCCCTGTTTCGAAATCGTCCAACCAGGGGAACGACGATACTGGAGCTGGTTTTGTGGTGGTACTGCTTTTTAGACTTTGGGAGTAGGTAGTGCCTTTGTCACTCCATATAGCGTAGTAATAACTGGTAGCCGGGCTCAGATTGTTATGGATGAATTCCTGAACTGAATTGCCGTAATAGAGCACTGTTCCACCACCGTCGATTACCTCTCCGGCATTGTAATTGGTGCCGTCGATGGGCGTTCCAAAGGTGTCGGATGAGTTCCAGGCCAGCAATACCGGAAGTTCTAAGCCGGCGGATGAACCGGGCGTCCAGTTTAGTGATACGTTTTGGTCATCAGTGGCGACGGCAGAAAAAATTAGCGGAGAACCATCCTGAAAAGACATAAAGTCAAACGAAATGGTTTCGTTGATGTGGGAGATATTTGTTATGCTTCGATTGAACCCTCCACTATTCCAGGTAACCATTGCCGGGTCACTGGTATCTGTTAGTTCGGTTACATTGGCTGTTCCGGGAAACGGACAGGAAGCATCATTGATGGTGTGATTGGCAGCAATGGGGTAAAAACCCTGGTGCGAATCAATATTTATGGTATTGAAAGGTCTTCTTTGGTTTATTAAATCTTCATCGGCATGGTAAACCATCATTCCGCTTGAGTAAATGTAGGAATCAAAACCTGTTTTTTGACGATTTTCAATTAACAGATACTCATTTTCAACCGGACTGTTGACTCTTAGTACCGTGTTTGATGAAATGACGGGCTCCAGGGTGATGGGTACAGGGGTGTCGATGACGGTTACACCTATCCATCCCAGATCGACTTTGGAAAAGGGATTGTGATGAGCCGGGGATGATCCATAGGGAGAGCCGTTGTAGGTTCCTCCGGCCATAATATCCCATCGACCGGTTCCATCATACTGGCCGTTTGTCTCTTCGTCGATATCATAAAAATCGGGAAGACCCAGATTGTGGCCAAATTCATGGCACATGACACCTATGGTGTTTATTTCGTCAGATACATTACGCAGTTCCGGCTGGATGGTGTATTGATCTATTATCACTCCGTTGAAGGTTCGCTCAGAAGTGCTGATTCCTGATGATGAAAAGGAGTAGGAGTGAGACCAGATGTCGTTTTCATTGCCGGTTACTTCCTGTCCTGTTCCCTGATGGATAATGGCAATTCCTTCAACCACTCCATCTCCGTCATTGTCAAATTGTGAAAAGTCAATCCCACTGGCGGCGGCTTCCTGTACTGCATGGAGTGCAAACTCACTCCAATTGACTTCGGGACCGTAATAATCATGATTTCCGGGTACGTTTATCCAATCGCTAACGGTGGTGTTGATGCTCAGAGCCCCTCCACTCACTTCTTCATAATAGTCTTTGAAACTCCCGGAGCCATTGTAGCCCGGAAGATTCATAAAATTGTGGAATGTGACTTGGTTATAGGTTGGGGAGGTATCTGAAAAATTCACCAAAAGCAAAAGCAGATTGGGATTTCCGGAGGAGGGAAAATAGGTGCTCATGGTGGTGCTTTTTAATGCACCTTTATATTTTTCGTTTCTTTTATTCAGAATTTCCTTTTTTGAAACCCCTAAGTTTTTTTGTGTGGAAGAGAGGAATGTAATTTCGGAAGGGTCACGTTTATCCGGGTTAGAAGCCCTTATACCAGAGGATACAATCTCGCCCGATTTTAGCTGAGTGGCGTATTCGAAAAATCCGTTGTGGTTTTTTACAATTCTAAATCCGTCTCCGGTGGTCATCCAGTTGTACCATTCGTCTCCATGCTGGCGTATGGTCAACACCGAACCATCGGGTTGTGTGATTTCCTGAGGATGTGGAAATGCACCAACCGGGAATGCCGGGGCTGAAGAAAGAAAAAACTGAATAAAAATCAATAATGATGAGTAAACAACAAATTTGTTTCTGGTAAAAATCTCCCCCATGTTCTTCTTTGCTTAACTAATTGAACAAATATTTGTGTTTTTTATGAAGTAAAGACCCGTGGTATAAACTTTTTAAAACCATCAAATATATAGTCTTTGCAAGAAAACACCAACTACTGCGTTATTCTCGTTTTTGAATCAGTTATTTACGAAGAGTAAACTCCTTGGATTCAAAAACTTCGAAAGCCTTGTATTTGGCGCTTTCTTATCAAAGACTAAAAAAACCTTAGTTTTCTTGCAGGCACTATATACCTTTGTAAACGAATTAGCACAAAAAAAGTTCCAAAAGCTAATTGAGTGTGAGGAGGTTTAATTGAAAAAGGGAAAACTGATGTTGTCAAAAATAAAGAGCACCACTTTTTTAGCTATTGTGGCTTGTTTACTATGGTCCACGGCATTTGTAGGGATAAAAATCGGGTTGGAATATACGACTCCTATGCAATTTGCCGGAACCCGTTTCTTTCTTTCGGGAATAATGATTTTGCCATTGGTAGCTTCCTGGAAGAGGCTGTTTCTGGATTTGAAAAGGCATTTTCGGGTCTTTCTGAAAATTGCTTTTTTTCAGACTTTTGTGTTGTACACCCTTTTTTATCAGGGCATCAATCTTGTTGAGGGAGCCACAACTGCTATTATTATTGGTTCACAGCCGCTTTTTACTGCTTTGGTTGCCCATATTACCATGAAGAATGACCTTCTGACTCTTCGGAAATTCAGAACCATTGTTATAGGTATTGTGGGCATTGTGTTGGTCGCTTTGGAAAAAGGGTTGAATCTTTCGGGAAACAGCCTGTATGGTCAGCTTTTGGGGATTGGCATGCTTATTCTGGCCAATCTGGCTTCGGGATATGGAAATGTGCTGGTCAGTAAGCAGAGTGATTTGAATATTTCACCGGTGGGGTTGAGTGCTGTCCAGTTAATTATGGGGGGATTGGGGTTGTTTGCGGTTTCTTTGATTGTTGAACCATTCAATGGTTTTGTTTTTGAGTGGCCCTATTATGCTTCACTTTTCTGGCTAAGTTTTTTATCTGCAGCTGCTTTCTCACTTTGGTTTACCCTGCTCAACAGGCCGGGAGTGAAGGTTTCCGATTTGAACATCTGGAAATTTATTATTCCGGTTTTCGGAGCGATATTTAGCTGGCTCATTATTCCCGATGAGGTGCCAACGGTTTTGCAAATATCAGGCATGATTTTTATCGGGTTGTCGTTGGTATTGTATAATTTTCAAAATCGCAAAACGAAATTGTAGATTGCAGTTGTATTCAATCTTGGATACCTCTCGTATCATAAGGGATATAAAAATAAAAGGTGGTTCCCTGACCGGGATAGGAACGTAACGTAATGTCTCCTCCCAGAGCGGGCAGGATGCTTTTTACAATGCTTAACCCAAGGCCCATTCCGCCATATATTGAATCGGAGAAGTTTTCAGCTTTTCGGAATGGTTGAAAAATATTTTTTTGTTCGTTCTCCGAAATTCCGATTCCTGTATCTTCCACCATAAAAACAAGAACACGATGCGGAGGTTCGGGTATTTCCAGATTTGGAATGAATGATTTCAAATCTTTCCCGCTGAATTTTTCAACAGAGACCTTTATATAACCTTTTGATGTAAATTTCAATGCATTTCCAATGAGGTTTACAATTACCTGGCGGAGTCTGTGTTCATCGGTAAAGATAGAGACCTCCTTCAGGGATTCCGGAACATCAAGGATCATCTCCAGTTCATTGCTCTTGCGCGGTTGAAATTTCAGGGTTTTTATGATGTTGTTAAGGAACGGACCGAGTTTCACAAACTTATGATGCAGGCTCATTTGGCCGGTTTCTATCCGACTGATGTCAATGATGTCGTTGATGAGCGCCAATAAATTTTCCCCCGATTGTTGTATCATGGTGATGAACTCAGCTTTGTCGGTTTCGGACAATTCCATGTTGTTCAGAAGGGTGGAAAAGCCCACAATGGCGTTCATGGGAGTTCTGATTTCATGCGATAGATTGGCCAGAAAAGCTGTTTTTAAGCGATCCGATTCTTCTGCTTTAATTTTAGCTTTTTCCAGGTCTGCCGTGCGTCGGGCCACCAGTTCTTTCAGGTCATGTCGGTGAATTTCAAGTTCCTGATTCTGCAGCATTACCCTGCGTTGGCTTTCCCTGAGTTCATATACGGCTTTTTGAAGATTTCGTGTTTTTTCCCGAACCAGGCCAGCCAGCACTACTTTTTGGCGTTTGAGCAATTTCATTCGCATCAGGAATACTACAAGGATCAAAATGAAAACGAATAATCCGAAAGCCCAGATAAACCAGGGTTTGTAATAGAAGGGAGCCGTAACAACGATGTTGAGTGTGTCACCTTCCTCATTCCAAATATTGTGATTGTTGGCGCCTTTAACTTTTAGTTCGTATTTTCCGGGAGCCAGGTTTGAGTAGGAAATGATATGAGTGGCTGAAGCTTCCGACCATTCTTTGTCAAATCCTTCGAGTTTCCAGGCGATCATGTTTTTTTCGGGATGACTGAGGTTCAGAACAGAAACCTCAATGGAAAGGTTGTCGCGTCCGTATGGGATTTCAATGGTTTCCGAGGTAATCTCTTCCACGTCAATGGCTATTTGCCCTCCAATTGTGCTGTTGGGAATTCCTGTGTAGTAGCTTGAGATGTAAACCGGTGGTATGTAGTCGTTTAGTTCAATGTTTTGAGGGTCGAAAAAGACGAAACCATCAATACCACCCATCATAATTTTTCCTTCGCGGGTGACGTGAACCGCGCGTTCATTGAATTCCTGACAAAATGTTCCTTCATCCAATCCAAATTCATGCATCTCCTTAGTTTCCGGGTTGAAGCGGGTAATTCCGTAATCGGTGGATACCCATAAGTTATTCATGCTGTCCGAACAAACGGCATAAGTATTGGTGGATAGTGTATTGATGGCATAATCATCACTTAACTCAAGGGTATGGGTATTGAGTTGTAAAAGTCCGCTGCCAAAAGTTGCTAACCATATATAATCATCGTTTTGTGCAGTCATTGAGAGCACATAGTTGCTGCGTGGGAGGCTTTGATTTTCTGAATTGTTGAGAACAGCCGGAATTTTTTGAAAACGTTTCGTTTCTGTATCAAAAAAGATGAGGAATTCGCCTTTTGTTCCAATCCAGCATTTTTTGTGGTGGTCTGTAAAAACAATGTCAGTAACATTAACAAAGTTGGTTTCCCAGTCTTTAAGAGGGAAGGGATAGATGGTTCGGGTGTCGTCGATGGGATTAAAAACAACGATTCCGGCTTGCGATGTTAGCCATATTCTATTGTCGGGGGTTACAGTCATGCTGCTGAAGTTGTTGATTCGGCTACTGTTGACAGAGTCGGTTGAAAACCGGTGCCAGTTAATTTCTTCTCCTTCCAATGCTGTTTCCAGCAATCCGTTGGAGGTGGCCATGAAGATATTCCCGTTGAATTCCACCCCATCCATCACGATATTTTGTTTTTTCCCGTAATCTGTATTAAGTATTTTCTCGAACTTTTGCTCAGGGGCACTTTGCCTAAAGAGACCGTCAAGCGACCAAAACCAGATACGCTTAAGAGAATCTTCCATCAGAAAAAAGACGGAAGTATTTGGAGCATCGGACAATTTGCGCAGGTCGTAACTTTTAAATATATGTTTTTGGAAATCGATGAATGATAATCCTGCCGGGGTGGCAGCGAACAAAACAGGCTGGTGATCATAAAAATCCAGGTCGTTAATTTGGTTATTCAGTATATGTCCGTCTTTTTCGGAGGCGGTGAAGTGCTGAATGTTCTTTCCTGTCGAATCTGTTTTGAATATTCCGTTATTGATGGTTCCCAGCCATACATTATCATGGTCATCTGCCGTGAGGCTTGTGATTTGCTGAGTATTCAGGTTAATACTGAAAAGAGTTGGAGCCATAGTTTCCTCGTTCCATTCCCATAATTGGTTGTGGGTGGCTATCAGTATTTTACCGGATGAGAGCTGAGTTATATCTTTTATCCATTCTTCTTTTATGGTTCCGCTTTTAAGGGCAGGAATTTGCTTTATCAGGTGTCCTTCTTCATTAAAAATAAAAAGGCCCCTGGTTGTGCCGGCGAAAACCCTGTTTCCAATTTTCTTACAATTAAAAGCCGAGAAGTTTTTTTCTCCTTCTCCGGTAGTGATGCGTTTATGAGTGGTTACTTGTTTGTTTTTATCAAGATGAACCTTTAAAAGTCCATTAAGGTTTGTGCTCAGAATCAGCAATGTATCGTTGACCTCACAAATGCTAACGATATTGTTTAAGAAACGGTCGCCTTGTTTTTCGGATATTACAGGAAGCCATGATTGAAACTTCGCGGTTTTGAAGTCGAAAAAGTTGAGCCCTCCGAATACCGTTCCAATCCACATCCCGGAGCCATCAGCGGCTTGTTGAAGGGCACTCACATTGTTGTTACTTAATGACAGGGAATCTTTTTTGTCATTTTGGTATATGGATAATGTTGAACCATCCCATTTGTACAGACCGTCTGAAGATCCCAGCCAGATAAATCCTTTTGAATCTGTCGATATGGCACGAATATTTGATTGTACCAATCCGTCTGTTCGTGTTAAATTATCGAAATAATTAGTTGAGGTTGAGGGGTTATTTCCCCATACGGCTTCAAAACAAAATAATAGAATTAACACGCATAGAATCTGGAAAATACGTGGTTTTTCTTGTTGATTGTTCAGGGGCAAATACATATTGGTCTATATAAATCAGTCTGGATTGTCGGAACGTTAAGGTACAAAAAAGAATTTGATTTTTTGATGTCGGACAATTACGATAGTTCAACGATTGTTATTCCACTTCCTCCGTATTGCACGTGTTCATCATAATAACGAGAAACAAAGGTGAGGGTTGCAATATGCTGACGAATTAATTCACGTAAAATTCCGTTTCCTTTTCCATGCAGAATCTTAACTGTTTCTGCACCACATAGTAACGCTTCGTCCAGATGATTTAAGACTTTGGTTACTGCTTCTTCGGCGCGCATACCCCGTACGTCAATATCAGGACTGAAAGAGAGTTTTTTGTCCCTCAGACGGTCGGAATAACTGGTGCTGGTGACCGATGCGCTTTGTCTGAGCGTTTTTTTGTACTCGTTTTTGCTGATGCGTTGTAATCTTACGGTTTTTACGGTGGTAATGAGTTGACCAAAGGCGACAATCGCCTCTTTCCCGTTGAGTTCTATGATTTCTCCCGGCACACTTTGTCCTTCCAGCAAAACAGCATCACCGGGTTCGAGGGGTTTGTTTGCCGTTGTGTTTTCAGCTTTTGGTTGTTGCTCAGATTTTGAAGAGGTCTCATTTTTTTTGCCTGACTTCTTGTTGGTTTGTCTGTTTTTTATTTTGCTGATTTTCTGTTCCAGTTTCTTTTGTAAGGCCTGGTCATTTCCGGTGTGTTCAACTTGTTCTTTAAAATCTGTCAGGTTTTTACGAAGTGATTTTGTTTTTTCTTTTTCTGCCTGCGCTTCTCTTATCTCTCTGATTGTTTTTTCAATCTCCCGGTTGGCGGCGGTTAGGATATTCTGTGCTTCTTTTTTGGCTGTTTCAAGAATCAGGGCCCGTTCGGTTTTTAATTTTTCCAGGTCTTGTTGGTACCGGCTTGTTATATTTTCCAGTTGTTTATCTCTTTCGCGCACCGATTGTCTTTTCTTTTCCCAATAGCGTTTGTCACGAATAATTTCTCTCAGGTGTTTGTCAAAGTTGATGTGTTCTTCACCCAGTCGGTTTTGGGCTTTTTGCAATATTTCTTCCGGCAGTCCTGTTTTTCGGGCTATTTCAAAGGCAAATGAACTTCCAGGCTGGCCCATCTCCAGTTTGAAGAGTGGCTGAATATGATGGGTGTCAAAAAGCATGGCTCCATTGATGATTCCATCGTTCTCCGATGCAAAATGCTTCAGATTGGTATAGTGGGTGGTAATAACTCCGAAAACCTGCTGCTTGTTGAGTTGTTCCAGTACAGCCTCTGCAATGGCTCCCCCGAGCATAGGTTCTGTTCCGGTACCAAATTCATCAATCAGCAAAAGTGATTTGTGGTCACAATGACGGATGAAATTTTTCATGTTTAGCAGATGTGAGCTATAAGTACTCAGATCATTTTCAATGGATTGCTCGTCGCCGATGTCCATAAAAATACTGTTGAAAAAGCCCATCTGAGAGTTTTCGCTCACGGGAACCGGGAGTCCGCACTGAAGCATATATTGTAAAAGGCCTACAGTTTGAAGACAGACTGATTTTCCTCCTGCATTGGGCCCGGATATCAATAATATGCGTTGTTCTTCATTTAATTCAATATCCAGGGGTACAACGGGCTTGTTTGCTGCTTTGTTTTGCAGGAAAAGCAACGGATGCATGGCGTTTTCCCAAATAAAGGAGGTTTGATTTTTAATTGTTGGAACTGTTCCCGCTATTCGTTGTGCAAACCGGGCCTTGGTTCTGATGAAGTCCATAATTCCCAGAAACCTGAAGGCATAGAGCATTTCTTCCATGTATGGGCGGAGAAAGACCGACAAATCGGAGAGAATCTTAACCAGTTCCCTGCGTTCGGCATAACTCAGTTCCCGTATTTCGTTGTTTATTTCGACGATTTCGGTAGGTTCTATGTAGGAGGTTTTTCCGGTGGCCGACTCATCCTGCACAATTCCGGAGATTTTGCGTTTGTTGGCCGATAGAACAGGAATAACGGCACGTCCGTCGCGAATAGAAACACTGGCATCGGGATCAACAATACCTTCCTGTTGAGCTCTTTTTAGAATGGCAGACATCTTACCGGAGATGCTGCTCAACTTAGTTTTCATTTCGCGTCGAATCCGCAGTAGGTCAGGTGAGGCATTGTCACGAACCTCCCCATGTTTGTTGATGATGGTGTCAATTTTATCCAGAACAGCGGGATAAACCATTACCGGCTCGGCAAGCTGATAAAGCGCCGGGAATTTTTCTTTTTCTTTAGATTCGATGAACCGGAGAATATCGCGAACACTCCCCAGTGCTCTTCGTAAATCGAAAAGTTCATTTACTTCAAGGAACAGACCCTCTACGCGCAACTTTTTCAGCGGTTTTCTCAGATCGAAAAAATTGCTGGCAGGCATCTCCTGGCCGTCGTCGGCAATGTGCATCATTTCGTTGGTCTGCTGCAGCCACGTAACCACACTCTCATACTGATTCGAGAATGTCATCTTTTCTGCCCGCTCGCGCCCCATTTCGCTCAGGCACCCATCAATGATGAATTCTCTTATTTTGTTGAAATATAATTTTTGTTCAAATGTATCGGGATATATCACAATATTCTGTTTTGGTGCAAAATTAAGTAAAAGATTGAGCAGTTCATGCACTGCAATATGTTTTGTGGGTATAAAATACTGATATAATTCATGTAACACAGATTTAAAACCCTGAGAATCGTCTGTTTTTTTGAAAATGTGACGGCTTAAATTAGCACCGCAATTTGATGGTTATCTTTATAAAAAAAGAGAAAAGGATGGGGCCAATAAGTAAGCTCAGAGAACGTGGATATTTGGAACGCCGGCGTTACGAAGGGGTTGTGTTTTTGTTGTTGTCAGGTTTGTTTTTTGGCTATTTGGGTAGTCAGATGGGAATGGCCAATTTATTGAACACCCTGATGCGAACGGCGCATGATCTTTTGATGAACACGGTTTTGTTTATCCTGGGAATAACGGTTTTGACCGGGGCTTTCGGAAAACTGATGATTGAGTTTGGAGTGGTGCGACTGCTGGAGTTGTTGCTTGCTCCGTTAATGCGTCCGATATTTAAACTTCCGGGAGTGGCTTCACTGGCCGGTTTAATGACTTTTTTCTCCGACAACCCCGCGATTATCAGCTTATCGAACGATAAATATTTCAACCGTTTTTTTAAGAAGCGGGAATTGCTTTCACTGACCAACTTTGGAACCGCTTTTGGCATGGGGCTGATTGTGCTTGCGTTTATGAGTAGCCTCGGTTTTTTTCGAGGTGCCATGATTGGTTTGGTGGGGGCAATTGCCGGTGCGGTTGTCAGTACCCGTTTGATGCAATACCTTTTAAGAGGTCTTCCGGAGGGGGATGATGAAATATCAGCAAAAGATGGCAACATAGAAAAGGTTCGTTTCGATTCGAAGGGACCTGTATTTCAACGGTTCTTAAATGCCATCCTGGATGGGGGTAAATCCGGGGTAGATTTGGGTTTGTCAATTATACCCGGTGTGTTGGTAATTAGTACCTTTATAATGGTAGTCACTTTTTCGGTGAGCGATCCGGCTGTTGGTTATCAGGGGTTGGCTTATGAGGGGGTGCCGTTGTTGCCGCGCTTTGCCGGGTACTTTTCATGGGTATTCGAGTTTCTCTTTGGTTTTGAACATCCTGAACTGATTGCCTTCCCGGTAACTTCTCTGGGAGCTGTAGGAGCGGCGTTATCGATGGTGAAAGCGTTTGTGGCTCAAGGCATAGCAGGAGGGAACGAAATAGCGGTTTTTACTGCAATGGGGATGTGCTGGAGTGGGTATTTGAGTACGCATACGGCAATGCTTGATACTCTCGGATACAGGGAACTGACCTCAAAAGCTCTGCTGGCTCATACCATGGGAGGGATAGTGGCTGGTATTGTTGCGCACCTGATTTTTATGCTGGTGGAGTATTTTGGGTTTGGAACTTAGATTTTTTTATCGGACAAATTATAGTGCACTCATCTTTCAGATGTTTGAAAGCTTTTGCAGAAGCTGATCCACAGCAAGCAAAAGGCCAATGGCAAGGGTGGCTCCTAAAACTAAAAGATGAACAGGTTCAACTCATGAGTAGAGGGACTGAAAAGCTCCTCCCAGGTTATTGACCCATTGAAAATGGCTTTCTCCGGTAAAGAGGCCGGCATCATACATAAAACCCAAGGCAAAAAGTACGAGGACTGCGGGAACGATCCACCAACGGTTTTGTTTGTCCACAATGGGCTGGTAAAAATGGGGTTGCGAAACCCAATCGCCCATGACTTTGTTCATCACCCGACGATTGAACTCTTCAGAAGGAACAGTCTCCGGATGGAATTCGGTTTTGAACAGTTTCCTGATTACCTGCTCTTCTTGCTCTTCTTTTTCTTCTCTATATTTTTTCATGGTGTTTTTTGCTTTAAATAAGAGAATCTGCCTCTTTAGGGAGCATCGATTGCAACATTTTCAAGAGGTTTTGCCGGCCCCGGAATAGTTTAACTTTAACATTCGAAGGTGACAGCCCGGTGATTTCTGCAATCTCGTCCACTTTTTTCTCTTCATAGTAAAACAGGGTCAGGAGGGTGGCTTCATCTCCTTTGATTCTTTTTAGCGCTTCTTTTAAATATTTGCTTCTGTCGTCTGCTAAAAGAATTTCACCGGGGGTCTCATTTTCCGGGTATTGTGCCGTTGTGTCTTCGAAAGAGACCTCCTTGTTTTTGGCTCTCCTGAGTTTGGATATTGCCTGGTGATAGGCGATTCTGTATATCCATGTTGAAAAAGCGGAGCGTCCCTCAAATGTTTCCAGAGCTTTATATGCTTTAAAAAAGGTGTCAAACCAAATTGAGTTCGTTGAAATACGGAATTTTTTTGGTAGGTCTGGCAATTGGATTTATTGTGGGTGATGTTTTAGCCGTTGCTGGAACGGTGACTGATTGGGTCGCTTACATCTCCATGATTTTTCTTTTCGGGGGTGTTTCATTACTTGTTTTTTACTTAATTGCCCGAAAAATATCAAAATCAATTGATAATCAGTTGGTGACTCCCGGTTCGTAATGCCTGAGATTACAATTTTCTGAGATTAAGGATGAAGATTTAGAGAGGTTGTTGGTGGAAAAATTAATGAAAAGAGTGGATTTTTCGACAATTAGAAGATTATTAACAAATATTAACTTTTCAAATTGTACACTTTACACTCAATTGGTCATATTTGCAATAGGGATTTTTTCATAAAACTTGGATTTAAAATGACTGGATTTAAGAAAGGAGTTTTCTTCTTTCTTGTCCAGTTGTTTTTTTAACTTCATTTAACCAGTATTGAGTCTTTTTAATTGATTTATAGCTTAAGTTTGTAGTAGATTTTTTTTCATAGATTTGGATTTGGTTAACAAAGCTGATTTAAGGGAAAAGGACAGGCGAAATTATTTCACTGTCCTTTTTTTTATTTTCTAAATTGAAAGTTTAACAAGCTTTAAGGCTGTTTCAGTGTTGTTAATACTAAAAATGCTGATATTTGCAGTGTAGATTTTTTTCATAGACTTGGATTTGGTTAGCAAATGCTGATTTAAAGGGAAAGGGCAGAGAATTCTGCCCTTTTTTATTTTATTTTCTGAGGAAAAATCTTTAATTTTAAAACAGATATCAGATATTCTGTTTTTAGCAGAGCTGACAAATAACTAATGTTATGGATAATCTGTTTTTAAAATACATGCGTGAACGCACCGGGCGAAAAAAAACTGCCCAGGAACCAACCTTTGATTCTCCGGGGCCTGTAATTTCCATTTCCCGTGAATATGGTTGTCCCGGTCGCAGAATTGCCCGTCAGTTGGCAGATACACTTACCGCTAAAAACCAGGCACAAGGCAACAGCCGTAAATGGCGTTGGATTAGTAAAGAGATAATTGAAGAATCTGCCAGGGAACTGAAACTTTCACCCGAAATGATGCAGGATTTGTCGGAATATCGGGAAAGAGGGTTTTTCGAAAATCTGGCTCTTTTTTTCTCTGATGAATACTATCCCAGCGATGTCAAGATTAAAAATACAATTGCCAAATTTATTTTCAATGCTTCCACCGAAGGAAATGTCGTGATTGTTGGTCGTGCCGCTGAAGCAATCACGAAAAATTTCGTCAATTCTCTTCATATAAAGCTTCAGGCACCTTTGGGCTGGCGTGCCGAAAGAGTTGCTGAAACTCAGGGCATGACAATCCAGGAGGCTCGGAAAGAGGCTGTGGAAATGGATAATCGCCGGACTTCTTTTCGCAATTATTTTGAAAAAGAACGTCCTGATATTGACTACTTTGATATTTTCTTTAACTGTGCCACACTCTCTGATGAAGAAATTATTGAATCCATCGTGATTCTTGCTGAGTCCAGAGGTTTTGTTGTCTGATGATCGGCCTGTGGTCACTGTAGTTGTTTGAGTAAATGTACGGTCTGGCTGTAATAGTTTAAACCAAAAAGATTCAGATGATTTAGTACGTGGTATAACAAATATGCCGGTTCCCGTCTTTCGAACCCGGGTTTAAGGGGATAAGTCTCCTGGTAGGCTTCATAAAATTTTTTTGAAAAACCGCCAAACAGTTTTGTCATGGCCAGGTCAGCTTCCCTATGACCATAATATACTGCCGGATCTATCAATACCGGATTTCCTGATTCGTCGGTCATGTAGTTTCCTCCCCACAAATCACCGTGTAGAAGGGACGGAGGTTCTTCACTGTTTTCCAGGATTTTTTCCAGACGGTTTTCCAGTTTTGATATCAAAGATGTTAACTGTTCATCGGCGTAACCGTTTTTTTCCGCCAGACGAAACTGAAAAAAAAGTCTGTTGTTCCAATAAAACAATGGCCAGTTGGTGGCTTCTGCATCCGAAGCAATGTTTTTTTGGGGGGTGGATCCAATAAAATTATCCTCAAAAAAACCGAATTTTGGAGCCGAATATTGGTGGAGCAGGGCAAACTGGTGTCCAAAATCTTCAAAAAAGTCTTTTTTTCGTGCTCCTCCCTCAATATGTTCAAGTATCAGATAATCCTCACCTACATCAATGACTTTGGGTATTCTGATGACTCCCGGAAGAGTCAGTTCCTGAAGTCCGTGTGCTTCCTTTTCAAACATTCCGTTGGTGAACCCTTGTTTCAGGAAAAATTTTTTACCCGAACGCGTGGAAACGATTTGAGAATCGGCAATGCAGCCTCCTCCAGCCGAAGACATGCCGGTCGGTTCTTCTCCAAGAATCTTTGTAAGCCTGTCTTTGTTCATGAATTAATGTAATTCGTTGTTTCTTAAAAAGTTGAGTAGTCCTTCACAAGCGGATTTCAGTAGGTCAAGAACCAGTTCAAATCCCTGGTCACCACCGTAATAGGGGTCCGGAACTTCATCGTGTGGACAGTTACTGCAGAAGTCTGTCATCTTAAATATTTTGTTGACCGCTCCTGATCCGGCAGCCAGTTGTTCCAGATCGCGCATGTTTTGATTGTCCATCCCAACGATCATGTCAAATTCACTGAAATCGGTTGCGGGCTCCAGGGGGCGGCTGATGCTGGTGAGATTGTAACCTCTTTTAATGGCATGTCTTTGCATTCTGGCATCAGCAGGTGCTCCTGCATGGTAGTCGGTTATTCCGGCCGAATCGATGAAGAATTGCTCCTGTAGCCCTTCTCGCTCAATAAGCCCCTTAAAAACTGCTTCTGCACTTGGGGAGCGACAAATATTTCCGAGACAAACAAATAGTATTTTCTTTTTTTCCATACAAAGGGGGTTTTTGCAAATATAGTTTTTTTAGATTTAGGTGAATGGAACTAAACCACATAAGAAACCTTAGGCGCTTAGCGCATAAAACTAACCAACATGTTGTTTAAGTTGACTAAATCCCACGTAGGGGCTTTTTTTCAGGCTTGCCCTGAAAAAACGTAGTGTCTTACTTCTAATATTCGTGTTTTT
>Ga0163225_100313_pt1 | contig 15024 bp, 18 predicted proteins | sample MSEWel2016_04_06_2_FD_113145 | JGI IMG/M metagenome (GOLD analysis project Ga0163225, IMG submission 113145) | Subsurface microbial communities from deep shales in West Virginia, USA - MSEEL Well Study Marcellus 5H_2016_04_06 ... | reverse complement strand
CCCTGAGCTGAGGGCATCAAAATCCCCCCGTATCACCAGGGTGCTCTCGCGGAGATAGTATCTCATCCGATATCGTAATGGGCGCGATCTTTAAGTTCCTGCTGTTTTGCAGCATTCCATCCGGTGACATCCGAGAGATAGCCGGTGATCCGCGATATCTGGGAGACATCATGGGATCCGCACTCAGGACAGACCGGGGCACCACAGAGGGGACAATATTCAAGAGATTCTACGATATCATGCGGGCAGTGGCAGTGATCTACCGGGCACATCAGCTGGAGCTTCGCCTCGCCGCAGGCCGGGCACGGCTCCTCATCCACAATATGGTGGCAGGTATGGCATTTGTACTTCCGCTCTTCCGCCGGGATATCGTCAAGGCTGGGATACCGCTCGATCGCCTTCTTCTGTTCGTCACTCAGGTGCATGCGGAGTATTAGGGAGAAGGTGGATAAAAGGATGCGGGTTGATGCACGGCGTCTACCAGCGTGGCAGGGCGATCCAGATGATGATAAGAAGAAAAATCAGAGCAAGCACCCTGATCCAGAGCGGGATAGTCATGCCGGGAGACTCCTTCACCGGAGCCTCCGGATGCGGCATCTCCTCTTCGGATTCAACAATAAATGCTCCATGGTACCCGCACTGCTTACACCGGTACTCGGCACCGAGATACCCGCCTGCCAGCTGGAAGAGATCGCTGCTTCCGCATTGTGGGCACCGCCGCATACATCCCATATACCCGGAGAGGCTATCAATATTCCCCTGATAGACAGGGAGAAGATACTGACACCACGGGATCAGTCTGCCTCAGAGTGACTCATAGGGTTCATCACCCACCACAAAACGGTGTCAGAACGAATTTCTCATCATCGGCAGCGGCGGGCGTACTCTGCTGCGGCAGCCGCCGGATCCTCTGCCCCATAAATTGCTCGGCCGACGATCACACCATCCACAAGCTCTTTTACCTCTTCAGGGGAAGCGCCCTGTGCACCAACACCGGGAGAATAGATCTTCATCGTACCCACAAGCTCCCTGAGTGCCGCAATACGGGCGGGCCGGGTTGCCGGTGCAATGATCCCATCAGCCCCTGCAGTAGCAGCCATCCTGCAGAATGACTCGGCCACCCCCCCGGAGAACCATTCCGCCCCTCCGGGGTGGCTCATCTCGCAGACGACAAAACACTCTCCGCCATGAGCATGTGCGGACCCGACACAGGCGGCAAGCGAGTCACTCCCCGGAAATGCATGGCAGATAACAGCAGAACAGCCGGCATCAAAGACAGAATCGCAGATGAGCATGTTGGTATTTGGAATATCCGCCACCTTGAAATCCGCAATCACCGGAACACCGAGTGCAGCAATTTCACCGGCAACCGATAATCCTGCTCCAAGGACAAGTGGATAGCCGATCTTTATCGCATCAAGATACCGGACAGTCGATTCTGCAATTGCGAGTGCCTCATCCCGTGAGGTGGCATCGAGGGCGAGGATCAGGTCACTCATGTTACCAGCCTCTCAAGGGTGGCGGCAATAAGCAATGGCAGCGTGATGGTTGCATCCCCATAGACCGTCATTGCACGTGCTTCCTCGTTGATCTTGCCCCAGGAACGTGCCTCATCAAGAGTTGCCCCGGAGAGGCCGCCGAGATCGGGGCGATCGCCGGTGAGCTGAACTGCATAGGAGAAGCCGTTTTCGGTCATCAGCATGCTCTGGAAGATGAAGTTCTTTGGAACGCCTCCACCCACAAGGAGTGCCCCGGCACGCTCAAGAGAGAAGCACCGGTTCATCAGATCCTTCATATCCAGGAACGCATCGATAACAACCCGGTCAGACTGTGAGAAGAGCCAGTACTGGAGCCCTATCATCGAGTCCTGGATCGCAGGGCAATAGACAGGAATATCTTTCCTTGCTGCTGTTGCAAGGATCCCGGAGTCCAGCCGCTCGCCGATATGGCGGAGGAAGGCGGATATTGAGATGACTGAACCCCCGGTGAGTTCGGAGCAGACCTTCTGCATAAACTCCTCAAAACACTCAAATGCCTCTGTGGGAAGGTAAACATCATAGATCCGGTTAATCTCCTCGTGCCTGAGATCGATATCATCGCAGATCTCGGTTCCATGATAGTGGTGACACCCGATCGCCTCGATGATATCGTGCGTCAGGTTGGCTCCGGTTGATACAAGAATATCAATATATCCACATTCAAGGAGATCCGAGACGATCCCCCCCATACCGGCAGGCACCATCGCCCCGGCAAGACCGAAGAACCGGGTTGCCTTTGGATCAGAGAACATCGCCTCGGTAATAGAAACAGCTTCTGCAAGCGATCCCCCGTTATATGCACCAGCTGCACCCATTGCATCGACAAGCTCCGCTACCGTCATCCCCGGCCTGAGATGGATCTGCCGGACTGGATCATTACATTCGTGCTGCATCCTCACTCAACCATATACAGGTTAGCTTCCCGCATGATTAAGCCCTTAGCTCTTCATGCAACAGGGGATTTTATCGAAAGAGAATGGAAGGGAGAACGTCTCCCCCGTCCTCACTTTTCACTTTTTACTCAACTCTCACAAAGAACCGGACAGCAGCAGGCGCATGCTTCTGTATCTCCTCAAAGAAGTAGGTGCCAAGTGCCGGATCAGAGTCTTTGATCGCAGCGTTCATCGTCCTGACAAGCCACGGAGAGAGCTCCGGACTCTTCTCAAGTGAATTCATCACAACGACAACTGCTTCATCAACCTCGATTTTGTTCTTCCATCGATATGCCATAATGCTCACCAGACCGATGATTGGAGGCAGAATATATAAATTTTATTACCGTACCTTCAACCGCCCATCCTTGCCTCTGATCCTCCCCGCAGACCGAAGTGCATCCACCAGCTGCTGCACCATCTCCTGTGATACATCAAACCTGAGAGGATAGTCTTCTTCATCAAGGGGTATCGTTTTTTCAGAGAGGCCACTGGTAATCTCAGCTATTGTTGCCGCTCCGTCCTGGATTTTCGATACGATCTCATCAGCCAGGGTGAGCAGGAGGAAGAACTGCTCAAGAAATGCGACAAAACTCTCTTCTTCAGGATTCGTTGCCTGTATCGAATCAATGAGATCTGTCGGATCCGAACAGAAGATCACATCGATCCCCGGCTGAACCGAGAAGAGCGTCTCTGATGAAACAACCCGCTCACCCCTCAACCCTGCCTCTTCAAGTGCTTCCTTCTCAGGGAAGAGGAGGAGCGGGAGCGGCACTGCAACCATATGGCTCCCGGGATCGACCTCCCTGACGAGATGAAGGCGATCATCTCTCTCCTCAACATACCCGTCCCTGACAAACTCAAGAACCCGGCGGGCATCCTGCATAAGGGAAGCCAGTTCCTCCTCAGAAAGTGAATCGGTGTCCTCATATGCAGCCCTGAGATAGCTGCCCCCGTCAGCCTTGATCGCTGAAATGATCCGGGAAAATGCTTCCTCTTCAAGCCTGATAATCTCAGAGGCGATCCCAAGCGCCTCTTCATCCCCCTCATTCTCATGAGACAATGAACTGATAAACGCCCCAAACGAATCTATTGTGCCAAATGCAACCTCCAGAGAGCTGAGGGTCGTCTCAACAGCGAGTCGGGCAGATGATCCTGACATTTTCAGGATCCGAACAGACTGCTGGGCATCCTCGCGGGAAGTATAATGAAGGGTAAGTTCCTGTGACATGCAGATGTTTTTTTCATTCCTGATGAGATGAACCCTCGCTTCTGCTCGAAGAATGCCTGCCAAAAAAAGTGAGTCGATTATTAATCAGATGAATCGGAAAGCCCGGATTCAAAGACGAGGGTGAAGTACCGTGCAGCAAAGACTGTTACCATTGCATAAATGAAGAATGCCGGGATATACCCGATCAGGGAGAGTTCCATCATGTATCCTGCCGGGAGTGAGACGAGAAAGGCGATGATGGTATAGAAGACAACTGCAGCGAGATATGAGACGCCACCAATCCTTCTGATATGAGCCAGTATCGCAGTAAATGCAAAGGCATCTCGGATCCTCCTCGTTCTGGCGGTTCGGATCACCCCGATCATCGAGAAGAGGATGACAACAGCATACAGGAGTATAATCCCAACAATCAGAAAGAAGACAACACCGATCTCTGAGAAGAGAAGACCGGATTCAGCATGGGTGATAAGATTCAGCAGGAGATCCCCCTGTGATCCGACGATGATGATCGCCCCGATAAACGGGAGTGCATAAGTGAATGAGACGATTATCAGCCTGATTCCGCCAATAAGAAGTTCGAACGGCTTTGAAAGATCAGGGGGTTTCGATCCTCCACGGTAAATTCGTGCGGTATATCCATATATCAGGGGGAAAATCGCAACCATAGCCATCAAAAGAGGAATCCTTACCGGATGATCCCGGATCGTGGCCAAGGTAAACGCAGCCGACTCCTCAGCAGATGCAAAGAGATCGATCATATCAGCAAAGAGTCGACGGGATCAGATATAATCCTCACGACAGGAAATCGTTTAGAAAATCCAACGTAACAGGCTCTCCCCGGCAGAGAGGGCGGGCAAGATGCCGTCTGGCGGAAGGAGGAACCTCATACCACCCCGGATGAATTGTCCTCTCCTGATAGCTGATAGCGGGCTCCCTGCTCCTTGCCCCGCAAATCCGGCATTTATATCCTTTATCTTTCCCCGCCGAGGTCATCTTTTTGCCACAGGACTCGCAGAGGGGGGCACCTGCAACCCGCATCGGAGGTGCTGAAAGAACCCGGATCTTCTCAAGATTCAGGGAGTTCTTCTTGAAACTGCCACAGACATACACACGGTCTCCCGGCATAAGTGCACGGATACTATCGCGGAATCCCCTGGTCGGCTCATATGCCATGCAGGTGAGATGATCTCTGCCATCTGAAATCCAAAGAGAGACATGACCACCAATGCCTGTTTCTGGAGGGGATGCGACAATGCCGGGGACGCAATAGGATCTCCCTTCTTCAAGGGCTCCAATCGATCCATGAAGCAAATGGGCATCAGTTCCCTGATTTGTCTCAAAGATCGCTTCAAGTACCGGAGCCTCGGAGATGACCAGATGCCGTGCCAGCGAGACGTGAACGGGATCTGCACCCCTGATCCCATAGAGGACCGGATCCGGGGTATGCGGAACGCAGACGATCAGGTTATTCCCAGCATCACAGGTATCCCATGTCCCGGGATATGTCATCTCTTCTGCAAGCCTGAGGCTCACTGGATCAACATACCGGGTGTCCGTATGGAGGCTGACATCACGATAGACGAGATACTCGGATGTGGCATCTGAAAATTCCGCTGCCACGGCGGCAACAGCACCTATGATCCCCCTTCCATTTTTCCAGAGAGCATAGCGTGCCCCGACACCTTCACAGGCTTCAATTGCGCCTTCAATTGTACAGAACCCGGTGATCGCCTCTTCTGCAAAAGCAGCAGGAGGGCGACTATCCCCACAGATGACAAGACCGGGATTGGTCTGCTCGCATGAGAGATCGGCAAGCTCTTCAATAAGCCCTGATGCGATCGAAAAGGCGGAGTCCGGGTTCCCTTCAGCTTCGATTGCAATGGCAGCATTTCCACGGGTCTTCCAGATGATATTCGGGTTCAGCCTGACAAGCCGGAGGGAGCGGATCTCCATCCCGGATTCCTCAAGGCGCCGGGCAAGGAGAGCGCCAAGGTAGGTGGTACACATACCATGAGGAGAATCCGTATCATCGATCCCAATCCACATAAGTATAGATCTGCTCTCCCATCCCATAAGGGGACATCGTCAGATCCTTTATTATCCTAGATTCACCATGTAGGTTGTAGAAGACATGGTACAGGAGCGGCTTATCCAGACGGTGATCAGTATTCTCCTTACCGGAGGGTATGATGTTTCTGAGCGTTGCCTCCTCAGACCCCGGAGCTTTGATCTGCTTGCTTCAGGTAAAAGGGGACTCGTAATCATCAAGATCGTCTCCCAGATAGACTCGGTCTCCGAAGAGATCGCATTCGATCTCGAGGCGATGGGACACTATCTCAGGGCTGTGCCGATCATCATCGGTGAGAGAGCCCGGGATGCTCCACTGGAACGGAGTGCAGTCTATCTCAGGTACGGTCTCTTTGCAGTCGCACCATCAACCCTCTATGATTACCTTGTTGAAGGGATCCCACCTCTTGTCTATGCCTCACCCGGCGGCCTGTATGTCGGCATTGACGGGATACGCCTCCGCGAGATGAGAGAGCGGCACAATCTCTCGCTTGGAGATCTTGCCCATATTCTTGGCGTATCCCGGCGAACCATCAGTAAATACGAAAGCGGCATGGGAACAACACTTGAGATGGCATTGAAACTCGAGGAACTCTTTGACGAAGCGATCGTCCAGCCAATAGACCTCTTCATCGACCGTCCACATGATCTCCCGGAGAGCATCTTTCAGAATGAGATCGAAGCAGCCTCACCCGCCGGCCATCTCAAAGAGATGGGGCTGGAACTTCATCCCTTCAGGCGTGCACCATTCCAGGTTGTTGCCCTCTTTGAGAAAAACACAATATTTGCCTGCTTTGGTACGGCACAGAAAACCGTCAAGCGCGCGGCACTTATCGGGAACCTCTCCCAGATTGCCCATGCCCGATCACTCTGCATACTCTCTGACTACCATAAAGAGAAAAAAATTGGAAAAACTCTTGTTATAGGGGAAGAAAAGCTCTATTCTCTGGAAGAGGGATCGGATCTCATCAATCTGATACCCGAATAAGCTTTATATAGAACTACAAAGCAACTTTATCAACAAACACTGGTGATATTACATGTCAGCACAACTTGGAGGACAACCGATTCTCATTCTAAAAGAAGGCAGTTCCCGGACACGGGGACGCGATGCACAGGGTATGAACATTGCAGCTGCAAAAGCAGTGGCATCAGCCGTCCGGACAACCCTCGGGCCAAAGGGCATGGACAAGATGCTCGTTGATACCATCGGCGATGTAGTCATCACCAACGATGGTGTAACTATTCTCAAAGAGATGGATATCGAGCACCCGGCTGCAAAGATGATGGTTGAGATCGCAAAGACACAGGATGACGAAGTCGGCGATGGAACCACCACAGCAGTCGTCGTCGGCGGCGAACTCCTCAAGAAGGCAGAGGATCTTCTTGAGCAGGATGTTCACCCGACCGTCATCGCTCAGGGCTATCGTCAGGCAGCACATAAAGCCCAGGAGATCTTAAAGGAGATCGCCTTTGATATCACACCCGGCGACACAGCGATCCTTACCAAGATTGCAGAGACCGCAATGACCGGAAAGGGCGCAGAAACTTCAAAAGAGAAACTCTGTGAACTCATTGTAAAAGCGATCACAATGGTCACAGATGAGGACGGAACCGTCGACACCGAGAACGTCAAGATCGAGAAGAAAGTCGGTGGCTCAATCGACGACTCAGAGATCATCGAAGGCATGATCATTGACAAGGAACGTGTCCACTCAGGCATGCCAAAGCTTGTCAAAGACGCAAAAGTCCTCCTTCTGAATGCAGCAATCGAATTCAAGAAGACCGAAGTCGACGCTGAGATCAGCATTACAAGCCCGGACCAGCTCCAGATGTTCCTTGATGAAGAAGAGAAGATGATCAAGACGATCGTCAACAAGGTCATCGCATCCGGTGCAAACGTTGTCTTCTGTCAGAAGGGTATCGACGACATTGCCCAGCACTACCTTGCAAAGGCAGGTATCTTCGCAGTCCGCCGTGTCAAGAAGTCCGACATGGAGAAACTTGCACGTGCAACCGGTGCAGCCCTCGTCTCATCCATCGATGCAATCTCAACCGAAGAGCTCGGCAAAGCCGGCAGGATCGAAGAGCGCAAGGTTTCAGGCGAAGAGATGATCTTTGTTGAGGAGTGCTACAATCCAAAAGCAGTCTCGATCATCATCAAGGGCGGAACCGATCATGTCGTCGACGAACTTGAGCGTGCAATCGAAGATGCACTTCGCGTTGTCGGTGTTGTCGTTGAGGACAAAAAGGTCGTTGCAGGCGGCGGTGCACCTGAAATTGAACTCTCACTCCGTCTCCGCGATTACGCATCCAGCGTTGGTGGCCGTGCACAGCTTGCAATCGAAGCATTTGCAAGTGCACTTGAGATCATCCCAAGAACCCTTGCAGAGAATGCAGGACTTGACCCAATCGACATGCTCGTCGACCTCCGTGCAGCTCACGAGCAGGGTAAAAAGACCTTCGGTCTTGATGTCTTCGCTGCAAAAGCCGCAGATATGAAGGCAGCAGGCGTTGTTGAGCCTCTCCGTGTCAAGACCCAGGCAATCTCCTCAGCAGCAGAAGTCGCTGTCATGATCCTCAGGATCGATGACGTCATCGCCTCGTCCGGAAAGGGTGGCGGTGGAATGCCAAGCGAGGAAGAGATGGCTGCAATGGGCGGCATGGGTGGAATGGGCGGCATGGGCGGAATGCCCGGCATGATGTAAGATCCCAGCTACAACCCCTTTTTAACCAGAATAGCATATGACCTCCTTTCAGGAGGCGTACTTTTTTCTTCTTGTGCGTCTTAAACCTCTTTTGTGAAGACCGGATTCATCTATACCAAATATAAGACAGATTGCTACAATTGTCATGCAGATGCCGATCAGGTGATCAAAGTGGTGCCCCAGCAGGCACAGGTGATCTGTTCGAACTGCGGCGCAACAAGGGTCTTCATCCCCCGCATCCATGAGGTCGAAAAGACTGGAGCATTCACTACTCCCATATCCTGTTATGATGTATGGAGCCTTGAACCGACAGCAGAATGCAGAAACTGCCATACAACCGGAACCCATGACCTCTTTGTCGGATGCAGCCATTTCACAGTGCGGTGCAGGAACTGCGGGTTCACCCAGTTCTACAAGTTTGATCTCCAGTATATAGGAAAATGCAATATCGAAGAGGAGATCTGCGATCCGGTGATCAGATAGCCTGTACCCCGAACACCTTTGTTTGAACACGGAGAAAACCTGCCATGCCTTCCAAACGATATACCCTGCTCATCGCTGCTGTTATTATAGGAGTGATACTCTTGTCGGCACTTTCCTTTCCTCACCCTGTCCAGGAAAGAGAGGTACACCTTACGATCCTGACAACCTCTGATCTCCAGAGCAGAATCTTTCCGCCAGGGATCGTAGAGGGAGTGGAAAGTCCCGGTATGTCAGCGATCGCTGAAACAGCCAGCAGAATACGATCTGATGAGGAATATTCCCTCCTCCTGTCAAGCGGTGATGACCTGATAGGTGCCCTCTACTCTCTCTTTCACGGAGAGCCTGAATATCTCAGTATGACAAGAGCTGGATATGATGCTGTCGGTCCCGGAAACCATGAATTTGGGTTTGGAGAGAGTGGATATGCCAGAGCGGCCGGTTATGCAGGGTTTCCTATCGTCTCGGCCAACATGATCTTTAGCAATGAAACCCTGAGCCATACCATCAAGCCATGGGTGATCATCAGCCAGAAAGATCTCAAAATAGGCATATTCGGCCTGATGACACCAAAACTACGTTCAATAGCTCCAACCGGCCCCGGCATCACCGTCACCGATCCTCTTGTGGCAGCAGAAGAGGCGATCCGATCCCTCAGGGATGCTGATGTTGACGTTATCATCTGCCTCTCCCATATGGGAGAAGCGGAAGATACCCGTCTTGCAGAGAATGTTGCCGGGATTCATGCAATCATCAGCAGTCATGATCATAAGGTTCTCCAGAAAGAGGTACGGGACCCGGAGAACCGGATTGTTCCTGTCGTGCAGGCTGGCCAATATGGAGAGGATCTCGGGATACTCAGGCTGACACTCAGGGACAGAGAAGTGATCAACTGGAGTTTTGAGACAGTCAAGCCGGAAGGGGAGGACGCAGCCGTCTCTGCAGTACTTGTACCCTTCATCACTGAATATGGGGAAGAGATGAAGAAGTCGGTCGGGGAGATCAGCTTCCCGCTCGATACAAGAAAGATGATCGTCAGAGGGGGCGAAGCCGCAGTTGGAGATCTCATCACCGATGCATGGCGGGACTGGTTCCCTGAGGCTGATGTTGCGTTTATAAATGGAGGATCGATCAGGGGCGATCGGATCTTTTCTGCAGGTCCTGTATCCTGGGGGATGATGCAGGAGATCCTCCCATTTGGTAGCGAGCTTGTCCTCGTGAAGATGACAGGAGGAGAGATCAGGGAATCACTTGAGATCTCAGCATCAGCACTCAGATTCACAGGGGATGAAGCTTTTCCCGGTGAACGGCCGCCATCCGGAGGATTTCTTCAGGTCTCTGGCATCCGGTTCACCATCAATACGGAGGGAGAGCCCTTTACCGGAAAGTACGATGGCAAGAATCTGGCAGAGATCATTACTCCCGGCAGACGGGTAAGCAGAATAGAGGTATCGAAAGCCGGAGAGTGGGTGGAACTGAAGGAGGATCAGCTTTATACCGTCGTTGTCAATAGCTGGCTTGCATCAGGCGGCGATGGGCATTATGCTATTGCAGAGGCAGCAGGACCGGAGTTTGTGGGAACAACGGTCCGGGATATCGACCCGGTTATCGTAGCTGTCAAGTGGGGAGGGGTGGAGAGGACTGGCTGGGGTGAAAGAATCCGGATCCAATAGAGAAAATAACAATCTGATTTGACCCTTCGAACGATTATAATAAAATTGCTTTAAGGAGGGGAAGAGCTGTCGGATCAGAAACCGCTCAGTCTGAGAACCATGCCAAGGGTGATTCCGGTGATTGAAACGGTGATTGTCATAAGCCCAAGGACAAAAAGGTTCATCACAGCTTCGGAATAAACCGGAAAATCTGTCTGGTTCATCATAAGCCTCCGCACCCTCCGTGAAGGCCGTACCTCAGTAGTTATCACAGGTTTGGCTGGTTTTATTCGGATTGTCATGACTTCACCTCCAGATGAGTATGAGAGTATACTAGTCCTGAACATATTTGATTGTTTTGTTCATACCAAAAATCAATAAGTTTTCTCAATTATTGAACCATAATTATATGGATGTTTCAGATCGAGGCGGCCCTGGGATGATTCAACCGGCAGTTCTGCTGTGACCTTCTTAATATTCATCGGATATATCGTCGTTTTCCTGATTTTATACGGAATACCGGATGCCCTCACCTCTGCCTGCGTCTGTGGGAGATAGCCTTCAGGAAGATCCATCAAATTGTACGCAAAGAGTGTCACATACAGATCGATGCCAGGACCTGTTGTGACACCCATGGTATTGGTCTTGTCAAGTGTCACTGTGACAAGGAGATTTGTCCCCTGCTCCTGGGCAGTGAGAGCAGCTGTCATCCCGTAGATGTCTTTTCCTTTGACGAGATATGGTTCTGAGATAATTGGAGAGGGTGCCGGAACCACCGGTTCCGGTTGAGGAGTTACAACCGGAGGGGGCAATGGCTGCTGTACAGGTGGTTCAGACTGGATACACCCGGCAGTACAAAGAAGGGCAATTGAGATAAGAGTACAACACAGAGAAAGACGGAGCATACAGAACCCTTATACGATCAGATACTTAATCCTTGTTGATACCCCAGAGGGAAAAAAACTCTCTATCCAATGAAGAAGAGAATCTTTCGTATCGTATTTTTCAGGAGAGAGAAAGAAAGATACATTTATAGCATCTTAGATAAAAAACCAAAGATATTAGCAAGCGCTAAAGCTATTCAAAAACATTAAACCATCATTACCTGAGAATAGCAGAGGAGTTGGAGAGTACACATGACAATACCAGACCCAAACGATATTTTTCGTCAGGTTCTTGAAGCAACCCATGACTGGGAATTCCTGATTGGAGCAGATGGAACATTTTTGTATGTATCACCATCCTGCCAGCGGATCACTGGTTATTCCCCTGAAGATTTTCGAAAAGAAAAGGATCTTTTCCGCAGGATCATCAAATCCGAAGATTATGAATCCGTCAAAGCTGCCCTTGCCGTCCGGGAACGTGAGGAGAAAGAGGTGAAGGTCCGGATCAAGCATAAGAACGGAAGTGAGCGATGGGTTGGACTCCTCTGTACGATTGCGAAGGATAAAGATGGCAGGCATCTTGGAACCCGATGCAGTGCACGCGATTTGACCGTTGAGATCAACCGGAAGATGAAGCAGGATACCTTTGTGGTTACAGAAGTCACCCGGATGGTTGCAAACCTCAGAAAAGCCGCAAAGGGAGATACCTCATTCAATCTTCAACCCGCTCATTTTGACGAAGATACCAAAAATTTTGCCTCTTTAATCTCCAAACTCGATACAAGCCTTGCCACCCTCAAGGAATCGCTTGATCATCTGATGGGAGATGCAAAGATGATGATGAATGGTCTGACCGAGGGTAATTTTGAGATCCGCGCAGATGCCGGACGTCATGAAGGAGAGTTCAAGGAATGCATGCTTGGAATAAACGGCATGCTCGATGCAGTCACGAAACCCGTTCATGAGGCAATGCGTGTATGCGGGGCTTTCGCACAGGCGGATTTCTCTGCGACATTCAATACAAATATCCAGATGAAAGGCGAGTGGGAAGAGTTCAGGAGATCCCTTGACCGGATGGGGAAGGTCTTTAATAATACTGTCAAGGAGATCACCCGTGTCGCAAGCGCATTTGCAGACGGCGACTTTACCGCCCATATCGATGAGAAACTCAATGTCCGTGGGGACCTTATTGCCGTAAAAACTGCCTTAAACAAAGTTTCAGCAGATGTCTCACGCCTCATTGCAGGATCGAACCGGCTGATGGAAGCGATGGTGGAAGCTGCGAACGAAGCCGAAACAAGCATCGACGAGGTCTCAACCGGCACCCAGCAGATCGCCCGAAGCACCGGAAACGTAAGCGGCCATATCGAGAAGGCAACCCATTCAGCCCAGCAGGTACTTCAGGCAATGGAAGATCTCTCTGCAGCCGTTCAGGAGGTTACCGCAAGTGCAGAATCTGTTGCTACACTCTCACGAAATGCCGACGAACAGTCTCAGGAAGGAACAAAGATAGCCAGGCGGGCAGATGCAGGAATGGCTGAGATCACCACCGCAACTGCTGAGATCGATGGGATCATCAGGGATATCAACACCCAGATGGTCGAGATCGGAAAGATCGTCGGGGTCATCTCGGATCTGGCAAACCAGACAAACCTGTTAGCACTCAATGCAGCAATCGAGGCAGCCCGTGCAGGTGATGCAGGACGCGGGTTTGCGGTTGTTGCCGCTGAAGTCAAAGCCCTTGCAACAGAATCACGATCCTCTGCCGAGCATATCACCGAGATGATCGGCAATCTCAGAGCCGGAGCTGAAAAGGCTTCTTCTGCGATGAAAACCGCAAATACTGTTGTCGGGGATGGATCTGACCAGATGCAGCAGACGATTCTTGCTTTCAATGAGATCGTCGACTCGGTCGGAAAGATCTCACGAAGTATCGAAGAGGTTGCAAGTGCAACAGAAGAGCAGGCAGCTACTGTTGAGGAGATCACTGCAAGCATTCATGAAGTTGCCGCCCTGATGGAGAGGACAGCACAGGAGGCAGGCGACACTGCAGCCGGTACAGAAGAGGTATCGGCAAGTATCGATGAGGTTGCCAACATGGTGACACGGGTCACCGAGATCTCACAGGAAACCCTTGAAGCAAACAGGAAATTCAGGGTAGCCTGAATAACCAACCTTCCTTTTTCTCCTGTTTTATTCACGTACTTCTTCTGACAACTCCACCAGCACCTCCTGCATCAGGAGCATCCGTTGCACCGGAATAGTGCACCATGCCGGGGAGAGAACAATCCGCTCCCGAACACTCTGAGAGGGGAGAATCCCCTCGCCTTCAAGCGTACAGGCGAGATCCATCTCATTGGGAATGGCATATCCAGACACCGTACTCATTCTTCACTCACCTCAGACAGCAGCATCAATCTCAAAGACGTATGGGTACTGGCACAGAATCTCCCGCAGAAGGGGTATGTTACAGCTGATACGAAATATACCATAGATTTTCCTCATGTTTCTTCTCAAGCGCCAAAAAAATATGAGGGCGGGGCGGCCTTACGCCGGCACTCCTCGGGAACGTGAGAAGATTTAAGTTCGCATATTCGCGAACTATACAGGTATAGACGAACCAATACTATTTATATTCATCCTTTGGAGCAAAAAGGTAAGAGAAAAGGAGAGGATGGAAGCGAGAGATCAGCGCTCTTCCCGATCCATTTTTATTGCTTTTTTCGGGCATTCCTGAGCACAGATCCCGCATCCCTTGCAATATTCGAGATCTATTTCATGCTCTTCATCGATACATCCATCCGGGCAGTACATGGCACAGAGTCCACATGCATTGCATGCATCGCGATCGACCACCGGACGGAATGTCCGCCAGGAACCGGTTTTTCCGGCAGCCCCCTCTTTTGGCCGGCTCATTGCAACAGGATCGGTCATATAACCAGCTCCTTGTAGGCAGCCTCTGCCGCCTTTACATTTCGTTCATCTGAAAACATATCACGGATGGCAGTTTCTGCTGATTCCCGGGAGATAACACCCATCTTTGCAAGCGCTCCAAGAACCGGGGTATTCAAAATGGGACTGCCGGATACGACGAGATCGACTGAGAGTGCAACCCCGGTGAGATCGATGGTGAGGACCCTGACACCGGGGAGATCAACCGGGTGCGGGCTGTTGATTAACACGATTCCACCTTCCTGTATCCCTTGCAGGACATCGACTGCATCCATGATGCTCGCATCAAGGACGATAATCAGGTTTGGGGATCGGATCTGTGAATAGATCTTGATCGGCTCGGAATCGATCCTTACAAACGAGGTGACTGGCGCGCCACGCCGCTCAGCACCATAAAAGGGTGCGGCGGTTGCGTGTTTCTTATCGAGGAAGGCGGCCATCGCAAGAAGTCTGGCAGCGGTTACGCCACCCTGTCCCCCGCGGGAATGAATCCGGATCTCAAACATCAGGCATCAACCCCAAACCAGTACTCTTCACCCATCCGCCTGTTCCTGACAAACTCAGCGATATCATCATAGGT
>Ga0163225_100310_pt1 | contig 15137 bp, 16 predicted proteins | sample MSEWel2016_04_06_2_FD_113145 | JGI IMG/M metagenome (GOLD analysis project Ga0163225, IMG submission 113145) | Subsurface microbial communities from deep shales in West Virginia, USA - MSEEL Well Study Marcellus 5H_2016_04_06 ... | reverse complement strand
GTAGTTACAATATAGGGATTACAAATATAAAGATCTTTTGGTCAATTCGAACTCATTTTAGAATTTTGAAAGAATAGAGAAGACTTGATGTGATTATGGGCACTAAAATTTCAGGAGTTTAGGCTGGAACAGAAATCCACTTTACACCACCCGGTGTTTTGACTTTGTTGCGATTTCGCCAATCTTTATGAGTGTATTGAACATCATCTAAAAAAACAAACAGATCGACATCATGAATGATATCAAAATACCCTTTCCAGGGGAGATAATTTGATTGGATTATTGCGGCTTTCATCATTTCACCGAAAAATATCGTGAATATTGAGGATAAATAGTCTTAATAAAATCTTCCTTATAAATATAAACAAAAAATTCATACAATGGAATATCATGATCTAATGAGACAAAACGTGAACAATTTTCTACAACCCAATTCAATATGAACCGTGGTTCAGCATAGTACAAAGATTCATCATAATAATCGGAATAAGCCGTTAAAAAATTAATGCAAATACCTTTTTTTGCAAATCGGAACATATTTTTCATTGATTTGAAAATAAACTCCTCCCATAATCCAGTAGCATTATCTTCTTTTGTATGAAAGGTCCCATTTAGACAGTAATAATCATAACCTTTAATTTTATCATCGATATTCTCATGATTGTTTGAAATCGATTCTACACAAAATAAGGTGTCTGGATATTTTTCTTTGTTGATTTTAATAAAATCCTCAACTATGTCACTTCCTGAATATTCTATGCTCCATTTTCTTGAATCAAGGAATGCTTTAAAATGTGCCAATCCACACCCAACTTCATGTACAGTAAACTGCGCCGAATTCTCGTATTTGAACAATTCAGTAATTTTTTCAAATCTTAGATGTTGACTTTTCTGGTCATTCCACGATAATGATTTTGGATCATCGCCAAAATGACGAAATTTCGCACCATAGAACTTTTTTTGACTCTCTTCAACTTGACTCATGAGATATCACTACTATCATCCTTTATGGAGAATGGCATATCCAAATCCAGATCTCCCATACCCATTGCCATTATACAACATGTATGTACCCCCCTTATGGGAAAAAACAAACGGATACTCAATCATTTCAGAGTCCCATCCATTCTGTGATACATCTATACCAGCAAGATGATCGAGTCGTCTCCACTGAATTCCATCCTTTGATTCAGCGTAGCCAATTCTATAGGTTTCCTCTCCTCCTCTATAAGAGAACCACATTTTATACATATCATCCTCTTTTAAAACACATGGACGTGAAATGGCATATTCTTCAGAATTTTTAAAAGGGATACAAATTATTCCCTCTCTCTGCCAATTAATACCATCAAAAGATACAGCATATTTTATGTTATAATAATGTTTTAACGATCCTTCTGGATCCATCTCCCATTTCTCACAAGATAGATACCACATTCTCCATTTATCATCTTCTCGAAGTATGCATAATGAGGCAACAAAACAAGGATCATATATAGACCGATCTATTATTGGCCCGTTTGAAATCTTTTTAAATGCAGTGTGAGGTGTTTGCTTTGATATTGCAAGACCAATTGCATTTCGAAATGGAACCGTAACTCCAAGATTCCATCCGATATAATAAATATATTTTTTATCTTGATGATACACTATATAAGTTGGCATTGTACCACTATCATCAAAAGAACCCAAAGGTCCTGGTGAGATTATAGGGTCTAAAGAAATATTTAATATATTTTTTGGATTTGTGATATCCACATCAATAAATGCACCGTGGGATCTGTTTTGTTTGTCCCGTGTGGTAAAGTATATCCGAAATATATCCTCTTTGAGATGCTCCGCAAATGGAACTGCTGCATGAGAATACATCCAATCTGAATGTTTATCCACAGAAAAAATAAGTCCTTCTTTCTTCCACTCCATGTTACTCGTTCACCCCAAAAGCCTCATAACTACTTTTTTCTGTTGGTTTCGCCGGATTTCCGATATATACTCGTCCCTGTTCAGTATTTTTCACAACAACCGCTCCAGATCCAATAACATTGTCTTTTCCAATTATAATATGGTCATTAAGACAAGAATTCACTCCCAGAAATGAATTCTCTCCAATAACACAATATCCTGAAACAACAACATGAGATGAAATAAAACAATTCTCTTCTATTTGAGTTCTGTGTCCGATGTGATTGCCACTCCAGAGAATTACATTATTCCCAAGTTGAACATGGTACTGAAGAACATTGCTCTCGAAGACAAAACAATTCTCTCCGATTTTTACATTTCTCCAAACAAAAGCATTTGAGCTCACATAGGAGGCAACTGGATATCCCCTCTCTTTAACAGTTCGATAAAGACGTGCTCGAAGCCTGTTCAACTGAGTATAGGTAGTTGCCACAAACACATAATGATCAGAAGGGCTGTATAGCTTATCGATATCTTCAAACGGAACAACAGGAATGTTGAAAAGTTCTTTCTTTGTCAAATAATCTTTTTCTACACTGAATGCAATAACCGTGTATGGGGAGTCGTATGTGAAATATTCATATGCGATCTCGGCAAACTCGGCGTCACCAACAATAATTAGCTTTTTCCCATTTTTTTTCATCATTCATCACCAAAAAATAATACATTCTCATCAGTAACAGAAATTATAATGTTCTATTAAACAGGGGTGAATACTGCAACAGACTTTAATTCTATATCCTTGTATGATACACTACCTTTTGTTCCGATTGTTAGATTAGCACCATTTTTCTCTTTAATTTGAACTACAATTCGTTCATTCCTATCATTTTCAGCAATACCAATAGAATATTGTTCAGTAAAAGGTTCCAAAGGAATGAAAACCTGAGTAAAACTATATAGAGTCCAGATCATAATTTCACCTCGAAAAAATACTTACCACTGCCGTTCCTCCTGTCCCCCCAATATTGCAACATAAACCTACATTTGCATTTGATATTTGATTTTTACCTGAATTTTCCTGCAACTGAGTAACCGTTTCCACCACCTGACTGATTCCGGTTGCACCAATTGGATGACCTTTTGCCTTAAGTCCCCCACTTGGATTTATAGGGATACGACCCCCGATTTCAGTTTCACCATTTTCTATAAGTTTTTTCCCATCCCCTTTATTGCATAATCTGAGATCTTCTATTTGTATCAATTCTGCAATAGTAAAACAATCATGTACTTCTGCAAATTCAATATCTTGCGAAGATAAACCACTCATTTGATAAGCTTTCTGTGCGGCAAAACCAACTGCAGGGATAGAAGTGAGATTCTTTCTTTTATATAATTCTATGCCCCTGACATCATGTCCTATACCGATTAGATGAATAGGTTTATCAGTAAACTCTGAAGATTTCTCTTTTGAACTAAGAACAAGTGCTGCAGCACCATCAGTTATGGGTGAACAATCATATACTTTTAATGGCGTTGCAACATATTTTGAAAGCATTACATCTTCTATTGTAATTTTTTTATGAAATTGTGCATTGGAATTATTAAGGGCATTATTATGATTTTTTACCGCAATTTTTGCCAGGTGCTCCTCTGTTGTCCCATATTCAAAAAAATGGCGTTGTGCCATTAATGCATATAAGCTTGGAAAAGTTGCACCATGGTCCATCTCCTCTTGACTCGCAGCTCGCGCAATAATACGTGTAGAATGGTTTATTGGTGTCGTTGTCATCTTTTCTACACCAAGGACTAATACATTATTATACAAACCAGATCGAATCGCAATTGCAGCTTCCTTAAAGGCAACTCCACCACTTGCACACGCAGATTCGACCCGTGTAATCTCTTTATTAACTTTTATTTTTGAAGCTAGTACAGAAGGCAAGTGACATTGGTTAGCAAAACTACTTGAAAAATTTGATATATATATTGCATCAATTTCATCCATTGGCACTGTTTCCAATGCCTGATTACAGGCATCGATCATAATATCACCAATACCTCTTGGATCTTTCCCAAATTGTGTATGCCCTGTTGCAACAACACTAACGTTCATAATTTCAAACTCCCTTTATTTTTGTAGTAACTAAGTGGAAGATATATATGTCATATGTTTGATGCATATCAATTCACCCTTTTTACATATCGTATAATCCAGTATACGACCATTCTCACATCTTCCTCTCCCAGTCCATAATACATCGGCAACCGCAACAACCTCCTGCTCAAATCCTCTGTAATCGGAAGGGATACATCACCAAAGGTCTGTTTGTAATATGTCGATCCATGCAGTGGAATATAATGAAAAACAGCATACACACCATTCTCCTTCAGATGGGCAAGAAGATCATCCCTCTCCCCCTCAGAATTCATAAAAATATAAAAGAGATGATGGTTTGACTCTGCATAATCGTTGATGATTGGCAACCTCAGGAAACCTTCCTGCTCCAGTTCGCTCAATCCCTCAACATATAGATCGTGAATATGCCTTCGTTTCTCCTGGATCTCATCCAGATGCTCAAACTGTGCCCAGAGAACCGCAGCTGAGATCTCAGATGGAAGATAGCTCGACCCGATATCCACCCACGAATACTTGTCGATCTCCCCGCGATAGAACTTGCTCCGATCGGTTCCTTTCTCCCTGATGATCTCTGCCCGCTCGATGAACCGCTTATCATTGATGACAAGAGCACCGCCCTCACCCATCGAGTAGTTCTTCGTCTCATGGAAGCTGTAACAGCCAAAATGCCCGATGGTGCCAAGATACCTGCCCTTATATCTGGCATTCACACCCTGAGCCGCATCTTCGATGACATAGAGGCCATGCTTTTCTGCTATCTGCATGATCCGATCCATCTCGCATGCGACACCTCCATAGTGAACCGGAACGATTGCCTTTGTCCGTTCGGTTATGAGCGCCTCAATCTTCTCCTCATCAATATTCAGGTTATCCGACCTGATATCGCAGAAGACCGGCCGGGCACCGCGTAGCACAAATGCAGTCGCTGTCGAGACGAAGGTATATGATGGCATGATCACCTCATCACCTGGCCGGATATCAATCAACAGGGCGGCAAGCTCGAGTGCGTGCGTACATGACGGAGTGAGAAGTACCTTCTCCGCTCCAAATTTCTCCTCCATAAATGTTGAACAGAGTTTCGTATATTTCCCGTCACCTGAAATTTTCCCCTGATCATATGCGTCCTGAATATAGGCAAATTCGGTGCCGAAGAGGTGTTGTTTATTGAATGCGATAATCATCTCCTCCTAGAATAATTAATTATTCTGTTGGATTTTTACAATTGTCAGAGTTATCTTTACTATATTTTGAGTCTTTTACCGCAACACATATAAGACTACTTCCAAATGGAAAATTCAGAAAACGAATAATTGGGCATTCCAAACTAAATATAAAAAAAAACACAAAATTAAGTAAAACATTGGGTTGAAACTCCTTATGATAGTTTTTCTCGATTTGCTCTTTAAAACCAGATGTATCTTTTTTATGTAAACCGGATAAGAATCGTCTTGTCAGAAGAAGAACAGGATAAAGAAACATCATAAAATAACTAATTCTTTCAACTTGAAAACCACATTTTTTTAATTTATTTTGTAATTCGAATTTTGAATATCGCCTTTTATGTTCTTCATAAACATCCATACCAGACCAAATTCGCATATCAGCAGGGACGGTTATGAAGAGATAACCATCTGGCTTGAGTGCGGAATGAAGATTATAGAGAACTGTCTCATCATCATCAATATGCTCCAGGACATCAAATGCACAAATACCCTCATACTCTTCAATAATAATTCCTTCCATCAAATTAATTTGATAATACTGATCTCCAGCACCTCGTTTTCTACAAAAATATAATGCTTCCATTGAGAAATCCGCACAGTTGATATGATATCCATTGTTTTTTAAATATCGTGAAACATACCCTGTTCCACATCCAACTTCAAGAATACGGCATGGGGGGGGAAGGTAACGGGTAATAAAAGATCCAATGATTTTATTCCGAACACGATACCAGAAATTTCTCTCTTCTGATCGATAGATAAGATCAAATGCATCATCAGGAAAAAAACACTCTTCACTTACCTTTTCGCTGATAAGGTGATGAATCCCACCGATAGTAGGATAATTTGATCCACACACTGTGCATAGATATCCTTCATCACCGTTTATAAGTTTGTTATGGCACTTTGGACAGAGAAACATGTACTTTACCGTAAGTATTGATTATTGTCACTGAATCTGAGCCCCAGAGTCATAAGCTGTCGGCTACTCTGGCGTATCTTAATATGCCAGCAATGATCTCGATGAAGAGAACACATATAATTGAAGAGATAGTGTTTTTGAGAGGGAATCACAGAGTCCCCTCCTCTCCATCTCCCGCAACCTGCCGAAGATACCTGCCGTATTCCGTGTTATTCAGCTTTTCAGTTATCATCAGTAATCTATCCCGGTCAATATATCCCATATGATATGCAATTTCCTCAATACACGCGATATATAATCCCTGCCGCTTCTGGATTGTTCCAACAAAGTTGGATGCCTCAAGAAGACCATCATAGGTACCGGTGTCAAGCCAGGCAAACCCCCTGCCCAGTTGTTTCAGTGTGAGTGTACCTCGTGCAAGATATTCACGGTTCAGATCGGTTATCTCAAGTTCACCTCTCTCTGAGGGACGAAGACTTTTTGCAATCTCAACAACAGACTCATCATAGAAATAGAGACCCGGGATCGCATAATGGGACTTTGGATGAACAGGCTTCTCTTCAAGTGAGATGATCGCTCCCTTCTGATCAAATTCAACGATGCCAAACTCCTGTGGGTTCTGGACATAATACCCAAATATAACTGCCCCTTCCTTAAGTGAAGCTGATTCCTGGAGGATCGGTGAGAAACCCTGTCCATAAAAGAGATTGTCACCAAGGATCAAAGCAACCTTACTGCCATCAATAAACTCTTCCCCGACAAGAAATGCATCGGCGAGGCCACGTGGCTGGTCCTGAACTGCATACTCTATTTTGAGACCCAGCCACATACCATCCGAAAAGGTTCGCTTATAGAAATCGATGTGATCACGGGATGATATGATAAGAATCTCCCGGATGCCGGCCAGCATAAGGACAGATAGCGGATAATAGATCATTGGTTTATCATAGATGGGAATGGCATGTTTGCTCATTGAGAGCGTAATCGGATAGAGGCGTGAGCCGCTCCCCCCCGCAAGAATAATACCTTTCATATCAGTATCTCCCTTCTATTTTCGATCTGCATACCATTGTTGAACAAACTCCTGATACTCCCTATCATGCTCAATGATCGCCTCCCACCAATCCCGGTTATCCAGATACCATTGTATGGTACGGGATAATTGTTCTTCAAATGTTCCCTGGTGCTCAAACCCAAGGTCACTTCGGATTTTTGTATCATCCAGGGAGTATCTCCTGTCATGCCCCGGCCTGTCAGTGACATGGCGTATGAGTGATTGGGACTTATCTAACGACTTTAAAATGAACTGTACGATATCGATGTTCTCCCGCTCATTTCTCCCGGCAATATTATATACCTCTCCAATGATCCCTTTCTTCACAACAAGATCGATTGCGCGCACCGTATCTTCAACAAATAACCAGTCACGGATCTGTTTTCCATCTCCATAGACAGGTAAGGGTTCATCACGGAGAGCTTTTATGATCATAACCGGAATGAGTTTTTCAGGGTATTGATATGGACCGAAATTATTGGATGGACGTACAATATTGACCGGAAGCCCATAGGTCTGATTATAGGCATACACTAGCCGATCAGCTGCCGCCTTGCTTGCAGAATAGGGGTTGCGGGGGTTGATTGAGTCAGATTCGGTAAAACTTCTCTCTGTGGCAACACCATATACTTCATCAGTAGAGATATGGACAAACTTCTTCAGATTCGGACTCTTTCGAGCAGCTTCAAGGAGAATATATGTTCCATACATATCCGTTTTTATAAACTCATCAGGACTGAGAATTGACCTGTCTACATGGGTCTCTGCCGCGAAATGAATGACGACATCACACTGATCGACAACTGACTGAACAATCTCAGGATCGACGATACTCCCATAGACAAAAACCAATGAATCTTGGAGAGTTTCAGAGACGACAGTATTAATATTCTCTATCGATGTGAAAATTGGCTTTCTTCCCTCCAATTGGTTTTCCAGACGTCGGGATTCGATTGAGAAATCAAATCCTATTTTTCTATTGAGTTTATTATTATAATGAACAGGGGCCAGTCTGGTATACTGTGTTGGAATGAGGATATTTCGTTCATTTAAAAAGGGCGATATATTGTTCAAATTTCCTGCATAGGTTAAGGAATCCAGAATTATTACTGATTCCTTCTGCTTTATGAGGTATTTGACAAAATTACTCCCAATAAAGCCTGCTCCGCCAGTTACTAAATATTTCATATTGATGTTTCACCTATTATTCATTCATCTTCATTCACACCATCCGGTTTCAATGCACGTTATCATTTTTAGAGTACCGAACTAAATTAGAGTACCGAACTAAACAATTATTTGAGGTTTCAAATTACAGATGTGTTGCTCCGGTGGATCTTTCCACAGTGTGAACAATTGAGAGATCAGCACCGCAGGCCTGGGTGGAGGGTCGAACATATCTCCCACCAACACCTGCTATCTTCATTCTGTGACTACCTTTTGAATAATATCTTTCTTAAGAGATCAGTTAACTCTACCTGTTTTATCCGGGAAAGAAGAATATTGCATGGACAATCTCCCACCTCTCCCACTTCACACCCTCCGGTAATCATCCTCTATCCTGACAATGTCATCCTCTCCTGTATACTCGCCGATCTGCACCTCGATCAGCTCAAGCGGCAGGAGGCCGGGGTTGGCAAGCCGGTGCACGGTGCCGGCAGGCACATAGGTGCTCTGGCCGTTTGTCAGGAGGAATGGCTCGTTATCGCTCCCAATCGTCACCTCGGCGGTGCCGGAGACGACAATCCAGTGCTCGCTTCTGTGATGGTGCATCTGGAGCGAGAGGCGGCGGCCGGGCGGGACTGAGACGCGCTTGATCTTGTATGTGCCGCCCTCTTTACTGCCCTCTTTGTCACCAACCCTCTCCCCGTCCTCAAGAGTCGTATACGATCCCCAGGGCCGGTGCACCTGTGTATGAATGAGTGCACGTTCATCACCGGCTTCTTTGAGCTTTTTTGCGATTTCGCCGACATGCTGGGCATCATTTCTGTCTGCAACAAGGACGACATCTTTTGTCGCGACGATTGCCAGGTTCGAGACCCCGACAGTTGCGATGAGGCGATTTCCGATGATCAGGTTATCGTGGGAGTCAACTCCGATATGCTCGCCCCGAACGGCGTTCTGGTCCCCATTTTTTGGAGATACGGCATAGAGCGCATCAAACGTGCCGAGATCGCTCCACGATGAGGCGAAGGGGACAACAGCAGCACGATCGGTCTTTTCCATGATCCCATAATCAATTGAGATTCCGGGTGTTGTATGGTATGCATCTTTAAGAGGTAGGCTGAATGCCCCGGCAACTTCCGGCGCATGGCGGGCACATTCATCCAGGAAAAGTGGAGAATCGAAGAGGAAGATCCCGGAGTTCCAGAGATAACCATCGCGAACGTACTCTTCAGCGGTTGCAGGATCGGGCTTTTCACAGAAGGCACCAACCGTGTGGCCGCCATTCAGTAGATCGCCGGGACGGATGTAGCCGTATCCGGTGTGGGGGGAGGATGGATGAATTCCAAAGACAACGAGATGGTCTCTGGCAAGCGCCTCCCCGGTGAGAAATGCCTGGCGATATGCATCGTCAGCCTCGACCAGCTGGTCTGATGGAAGTACGGCAATGGTACCATGCCCATGCTCTTCAACGATCGTCTGTACACCATAATAGATCGCTGGGAGAGTATTCTTTCCCTCAGGCTCGATAAGCACCCGGCACTGACAATCGATTTGAGCGAGCTGATCAGAGACGATGAAGGCCTGGTCGGTGTTGGTGACAATTACGATCTCATCCTGTGATGAGAAGATCAGGGATCGACGAATGGTTTTCTGAAAGAGTGATTCACCTTCAAGAAGCTTTATGAACTGCTTTGGGTACTGCTCCCGTGAGAGTGGAAACAGACGGGTGCCGCTCCCTCCGGCAAGAATAATCGTTTTCATTGTCTGGCGCCTCTTCTTCTATCTGAGATGATATATTCTGCTTCAGATACCTTGAAAGTGTCTACTGATCTGTTTTAGCTGGATGTATATGAGAATTATGTATCATAGCCCATATATAGCGGGAGAATCTAACGTAAGCATTAAGTGATGAACGTTCAGGCTCCAGATATTTCAGTCGTACTTCCTGCACTCAATGAGGAGAAGACGATCGGAGAGTGTATCCGAAAGATCAACACGGTCTTCTCCGAACAGAACCTTCTGGGCGAAATCATTATTGCAGACTCATCAACAGACAGGACCGCGGAGATCGCACTATCACTTGGTGCACGAATTATCCACCCGGAATCAATTGGATATGGGAACGCCTATCTCGCCGGACTTGCAGAGGCCCGGGGGAGATACATTGCAATTGGTGATTCCGATAACACCTATGATTTTGGAGAGCTCCCCCATCTCATCAAACGCCTTGACGATGGTGCCGATTTCGTCATGGGTTCCCGGCTGAGAGGGGAGATTAAGCCCGGAGCCATGCCCCCCCTTCACCAGTATATCGGCAATCCTTTCCTCACCTGGCTCCTAAACCGCCTTTTTGGAACAGATATCTCGGATGTACATTGCGGGCTCCGTATTATCCGGCGTGATGCACTGGATCGGCTGAACCTGAAGACAGGAGGTATGGAGTTTGCCTCAGAGATGTTCATTGAGGCAGCAAAGGCGGATCTCCGGATAGATGAAGTGCCAATCACCTACTGGCCCCGTGTTGCCCCTTCCAAACTCCAGAGCTTTACCGATGGCTGGCGTCATGTCAGGTTTATGCTCCTCTACCGCCCTCTCCCCTTCATTGCAATCCCGGGACTCATATTTGCACTTTTTGGGCTTACCTTGATGGGTTTTTTCTTCTTTAAAGGAGGTATCGAAACATCAAACCTTCATTCATTCATATTGGCTGCGATGGCATTTGTAGGTGGGATACAGGTGCTCCTGATGGGGCTTACCATACAGGCTTACTCAACGATCCATGGGTACAGTGAAGGGGGAAGTTTCATGAAGGCCTTCTTTAACTATCATAGGCTGGAACGGGAACTCTGTCTTGGTGCCCTCCTAATGATTGCTGGAATAGTAATTGGCCTTGGTATAGTCTGGGAATGGGTCGCTTCTGGTTTTGGGTCACTTTTTCAGATCTCAAATGCGGTCTGGTCACTGGCACTTTTCCTCTCGGGTATGCAGATCGTCTTCTCAGCCATTTTCATCTCGATGATGCTCCTTGAGTATGGGAATGGAACCGAAGAGGAATCAGCATAATTTCTTCTTATCCCTGCATCATCTTCGGGACCTCTTTTTCTGGCGATTCATACCGGGATACCAGGATCCATTCCGGCTGGAGAGCTGCAAGAATCCCGCTCACTCCGGCTGTCAGGATCTTTGTCGGGGGAGGAACCTGAACTGCTCTTCCAGCTCCTCTCCGCATCGCTGCAGGACGTTTGAATCGGCCAGATGGTGAATAAACTCCTGCATCCTGATCAGGCCGTCAGCATCAGCGGTTGCTTCGCGAATAATTTGATCGGTAAATTCTTTCATACTTTATCCCTCCCGTGAGCAGCTGTCTCCTGGCCTTGTCTCGCCATTGCAATAAAGACTATTCATCTGAATCAAAAAATGGTTGATTCTCAGAGGGAAAATACCCAGAGATTCCATGAGACTATCCACCAGAGCATCGCAACCGCGGCAGCAGCAACAACCGTGTAATGGATTCTGTGCAGGCGGTTCCAGTACCCCTCTTTCCATGCAATGGCAGCGACAGACTCTACGGAATTAATATTTGAGAAGATGAGATTGGTAGTAAGATGGATTTTTAGATGAGCCTGGTGGATCAAAAATAAATGAGCGAAAACAAACCTGCTCGGCTCTTCTGATATCTCATTAAAACTACATTAACTACCATTTTTGACATCTATTGAATCATCATGATTATGGTTTTTTCAAGTTAAAAGTGTCGGAAATCAGATTGACATGTGGTGTTGTGGGAAAAAGTGATTATATAAGTTTTGAATTTACCATATCGGCGAGCATTCTGCCCAGTTCAGTGAGCCGTATCGAGATATTACGCCCTTTCTTTGCCTTTTTAATGAATCCCGCCTCTTCAAGCTTTGAGAGATGGTGGGAGAGCCGGCTCCGCTCGCTCCTGAATTCCTTGCTATCCTTCTCAATATCAGGGGTGATCATGAAGATAAGGCTGTCAAGTGATTCGACTCCCTCTCCAATGAGAGTAATGATATGTCGCTGCTCTTCACCTGGATAATCTACCGGAATGACCGGGATCTCAATAACTTCCTCAATTCCGATCTCCTCTCCAATATCATCATATTTTGGGATGGCTGTTATCATCTTCGATCTGGTCATGCAGGCGGCGATATAGGCACCAACCGAAAGGGTATGGGTTGAGCCGGATGTATTGAGGAAGACATCATTTCCATTCATCTTCTCTTCAGTGATCATCGTGAAGAGCTGGTTTGCTGCTTTTAGAACAGATTGCTTGTCAACTGCCCGGATATCTATATCCCAGAGCATCTTCAGCTCGGTCTGAATCTGTTTTGCAATCTTTTTGACATTCTGCTCACTGGCTTTATTTTTATCTTCTCCGACAATAAGAAAGAGTTTTGAGAAAGGAATCTCACGAAGGGCACTGATCGATTCGATCAGGCGATCCTTCTGGTTTCCCACAAAAACAATGTGTGTAGTTGGCATGTACGTATAGCTATCACGTTGAATCGTGTATATAACTTTCTATGGATCAACCTCTTTTTCGATGTCCCTATATTTAAGTTGACTTTTCGTCATTTCACTCATCAATTCGTTTTTCAGGCAATAGTTATACATATCCTCTGAAAATGCAGGAATTGTGTGGAGCATTAATCAGTATATTTATGGATGGAGTATCTCTTCCATAGCAAGGGTGAAGGAGCCAGAAAAATCCCAAAATCACAATATTAATCTATAGGAAAGAGATTAGTATATGGAATCCACAGCTCCCTCCGGTATCAAAACAGGATACAGGACACCCTCAAATCCAAAGATCACAGTTTCAACCTTTGTCGTTCTCACCTTCATCTTCTCTTCACTCTTCTGGTACCTGATCTCAGGGACACCTGCACTTGCAGACAATGCGACTCGCCTCTATCTCTATACGGTCGCAGTGATGTGGTGCCCGGCGCTAGCTGCCGTACTCACCCGCCTGTACTTCCAGCGGAACCTGAAAGGATTTGGAATAGGTTTCAAAAAGCCGATCTGGCTTCTTGTTGCCGTGCTCATTCCTGTTGGAGCAGGGCTCCTGATGTTTGGATCGGCCTGGCTCTCAGCTATCGCCCCCTTCAGCCATGATGGAGCAGCGATGATCTTCTCGATCAGCTTCATCCCTGCATTCTTCACTGCAATTGCATTCAATCTCTTCGCAGCAGCCGGTGAAGAGTTCGGGTGGCGGGGATTTCTGGTTCCGGAACTTGCCCGGTTCCAGAGCTTCACATCTCTCGCACTGATCTCCGGCGGTATATGGACAGTCTGGCACTTCCCACTAATCCTCTTTGGCCCCTATCATGGGGTCGGTTCTCTTGCCTTCTCCCTTGCCGTCTTCATCCCTTCAGTGATGGGTGCCGGACTCATCCTTGCCTGGCTCCGCCTTATGTCGGGAAGTGTCTGGGTTGCCGTACTCTTCCATGGCTTCTGGAACTACTTCATTCAGCAGTTCTACCCGGCACTTACACAGATGACTGATGCCGGGGAGATGATGCTTGGGGAGTTTGGCTTGTTTGCTCCTGCCCTGTACGTGGTTCTGGCACTCATCTTCTGGCATTACAGAAAGGTACTGCCGAAAATGCCAGCGGAGGGGGTCTGAGTATGGCTTATTCTGTGAATCAGATTCCACAGATCTTTTTGTGGATTATGTGACTGTTCTTCCTCAGTCCCGGTTCCCCTCATCTACCCCGGGAGGATACTGGTATTCCCCCTTTGGAACAAGGATTTCAAACCTCGCCCCCTCTCCGGTCACCCCGGTCTCGGAAATGGTAATTCCGGTAATATCAAGAATTTCCCGGACGAGGAAAAGGCCAAAACCCGTATGTCTCCCATACCCGCTCTCAAAGATCTTCTCTTTCTGATCATACGGGATACCTGCCCCGTCATCCTCCCAGGTGATCAGGAGGCCCGCTTCTGTCTCCATGCATCGAACACTGATACCTGTTGCTCCTTCTGCATACCTGATGGCATTATCATAGAGGTTCAAAAAAACCTTTCCTATCATCGGATCCGCATGGATCCGGATTGAATCGCAATCACAGTTTATGGGCAGTTCTGAATCATCAAGCTCTTCGATGAGGGTGGATATTTGTGTCCATTCCGGCTCATGGACGCCGAGCTGTTCATAATGGCGGGAAAACTCAATCTGTTTTTCTATAGCATGAGCCGCATTTTCTATATGATCGATATATTCTGAAAGGCTCCTGTCTTTCTCAATATCCTCTGCAACCTCCAGGTAACCCTTGATCGTCATAATCTTATTCAGGATATCGTGGCGGGTGATGCTTGAGAGGAGGTTAAGTCTCCTGTTTGCTTCCCTGAGTGCATCTTCAGCCAGTACTCTCCCGGTGATATCAATCCCTACACTGACAATAAAGTTCGGTGCCATCTCCTCAGAAGATGCCCGCCGTCCATGCCACTCGACGAGGAGGCGGTTGCCGGTTCTGCTGATTATGTGGTTCAGGTTGGTTGTTGTCTCTTCAGTATTCATAATCCGGGATAAAATCTCCTCGATATAGCAATGCTCTTCTTCCGGAACAATCGTAGTGAGGTACTCCTTTCCGATTAGATCCTCTTCCCTGTATTCAAGTGCATTAAGGAGTGCAGCATTCATCTTGAGAATGATGCCATCTTCTCCAATAGCCACAAAGAATGCAGGTGATGTTTCAAGGAGGGTTT
>Ga0163225_100309_pt1 | contig 15153 bp, 15 predicted proteins | sample MSEWel2016_04_06_2_FD_113145 | JGI IMG/M metagenome (GOLD analysis project Ga0163225, IMG submission 113145) | Subsurface microbial communities from deep shales in West Virginia, USA - MSEEL Well Study Marcellus 5H_2016_04_06 ... | reverse complement strand
CCCAATTTCCCCGACTGGTGAAACCTCTGGTCGGGAAAAATCTTTACTTTTATACGTGGGAGGCCGATGGCTTACCACTTAATAGTAAACTGCTTGTAGGAGTAGCCAGCTTTAACAGATCGTTGTTATTCCAATCTCTTTCTAAACATGCTTCTTTCATACTAGATTCCTCATCTTTAGTTTTTACTCATTAATAAAGACGAAGAATCCTAAAAAGGACTCAAATCAATTGCAAACAACTCTTTTATTGGCCATTACACAAACAACATTCTTTGGGTTTTACCCCAATCACAGTACCATATTTATCGAATTCATAGTGACAACAAGTCATTAACTTATCTTGAATCATTTTGCGGGCTCTTTGTACACGCGATTTTGCACCTGATGGTGAAATCTTTAGCCTTTTTGCCAGCTCTACCTGCGACACCCCCTCATATTCAATCAATAGAAGAGCCTGGGCATATTTGTGTGGCAAGGTTTCAATAAGAGGTCTTAAACTCGATTTAATCTCATCGGCTAGATCTCTTTCGTTTTCATCTTTAAATTCATCCGGGTAATCGAAATTCGAACTCTCAACTATGTCGATTTTGTCTTCTTCTTCGAATTTTATTTTATGTTTCCGGTAATAATCTGTAATAGTGTTTCTGGTTAACTGAAAAATCCAGTTATTTATTTTTGATTCATCCCTGAGTGTGTTGATATTCATGTGAATTTTGATAAAAACTTCCTGAAATATCTCCTCTGTGATGTATTCATCCGACACATGTTTTAAAATGAATGATTTTATTTTACAGCAACATGCATTCCAAATAGATTCTGTAGTATGTTCCATTTCTATTTATTCATTATAAAATTCATACATTTTCAATGTCACAATATTTTTATGGCCTTGTTGTCAACTAATCTATCATCAGCCCCCAATCTCAAACCCTTCAATTCCCTGCTTCAAATCGGTACCTGTCAGACTTCTATCTCAACTTTTCAGAACCTCTTTAAAAGCGCGATTGAAAACATCTTCAATGGTTTCGGAGAGTATTTGTTCTTCCACTGTATCCTCAACAGAAGTCTCAATTGAAGCATCCCAATGCCTTAGGTGCCAGTCCTCGTTTTCATATTCAAGTGAAGTCATGTGGTCAACCCAATCGCCCGAATTAAGATAAGTAATGGCGCCGGCAGGAGATTTAATACGCTTTTTGGCGGGCCGGTGTATATGTCCGCAAATCACATAGTGGTAGCCTTTGCGAATACCCAGACGGGCCACCATGGCTTCAAACTTTGTTACCGGCTCCTTTTTCCCACCTTTGACCTTATCCTTTATTTTAGCAGCAAGTGAGATGGGATTACGTCCAAAGAAACGAAGCACTGAATTTACCATGCGATTGATACCGGCCAGAATTCCGTAACCGGCAGCTCCCATTTTTGCCAACCACTTGGAGTGATGCATCACCACATCAAACACGTCACCATGAAAGATCCAGGATGATTTCCCGTCAAGAGTTAAAACCACTTTATTATCAATACGAAGATGCCCAAAATCAACCCCGGTAAACCGGCGTCCGACCTCATCGTGGTTTCCGGGAATAAAAATAATCTTTGTCCCGGTTTCAGCCATCTTAAAAAGATAACGAATCACCCTCAGGTGAGAAGCAGGAAAGTAACGTTTTGAGAAACGCCAAAAGTCGATAATATCACCATTCAACACCAAAGTTTCCGGCTGAATAGTCTTCAGGTAAGTATAAAGTTGGTTGGCTTTGCTGCTGATCGTTCCCAGATGAGCATCGGAAACGACTACAGCTTTTAGTGATCTTTTTTCACTCATATATCTGGCTTATAGCAACAAATATATAAAACTTTTAAGCAGGGAAAGACCCGATGAAAGGAGTTAACAAATCTATAACGATTTATATGCACCAAGAATTCTGTCCACCAACTGCCCTTTAGCCGGATCCATCTGCATGCGTTCGGGTTCCTCCTCAAACCAACGGATGGTCCGTTTGATGCCCTCGCTGAATTTAATGGTTGCGGTAAAACCTGGCACAAAACGTTTGATCTTGGAGTTATCGAAAATCACACTCTGCGCTTTATCTCCCAACAGGCCACCATACGAATGTTCATCATACCGGGCAATGAAATCAGATGCAATATGAACCGCCTTAAGCGGAGCCCCTGCTGCTTCGGCTACCTGCTCAAAAATCTGGTTCCAGTTCATGATTTCATCAGATGTAATGTGAAAACTATGCCCGATGGCTTGACGATGTCCAAGCAGGCCATTGAATCCTTTGGCAAAATCCACGGAATGCGTAACCGTCCACAGGGAAGTACCATCACCATGAATAATCACCTCTTTGCCTTTACGAATACGATCGATAATTGTAAAATCGTTCCACCCACACAAGGGAACCGGAATAACTGTATCATAAGTATGGGAAGGCCTGACAATGGTTATGGGGAATCCCTCTTCCCGATATTTCCGCATCAGGAAGTCTTCACAGGCAATCTTATCGCGTGAATATTGCCAGTAGGGATTGTAAAGAGGTGTTGACTCGGTAATTAAAGGATGTCCGCCGGGTTTTTGATATGCAGATGCTGTACTGATAAAAATATATTGTTTGGTTTTGCCGTGAAACAACTCAAAATCCCGCTGCACATCTTCCTCTGTAAATGCAATCCAGTTGACCACCACATCCCACTCATAACCTTGAACGGCTTGTTTAACAGATGCCAGATCGGAATGGTCGGCCACCAGACTTTTGGCTCCGGGAATTTCAACTTTTCTGGTTCCGCGGTTCAATAGATATAGATCAAACCCCATCTCAAGAGCCAGATGGCTCGATGCTGTACTAATATTTCCGGTACCTCCGATGAAAAGAACTTTCATGACAGTAGATGTTAGTTTTTAGTCAGTATGGAAAAGAAAAAAGCGACGAATTCCAGCATTGGAAGTTCGTCGCTTTAGAAATTATTGAACCTTGTTTAGTGTCAGGATGCTGATATCCTTTTCAGGATCCAATGTTTCACTGGTTTCCAGTTCAACCACCACACTTTCGCCGGGGAGCAGATCAAAGAAGTTATCAGTAAAAAACCCATTGCCATCCGGGGTATCCAAAAATACATTTCCGGCCAGCACATCAGATGAAAGGGTCAGCTGATAACCTTTTTCGGTTTTTCTGGCTGAGAGCTCTACCTCAGCCTCCGGAAGTTTCAATTCTTTGGGACGATGGAGATAATAGAGATTATCTGCCACGACCTGACCTCCCGAAACAAACTCAATGACAAAAACCAATTCACGGCTGTCGGCTTCACCCACCATATCCTCGATATTTTCGTTGAACACCAAACCGGAAGAGTTGCCAGCAGCGGTGACATCAGCAATCTCATTATAGATTTCGTTTCCTGAAAAATCCATCACCCTGACACTCAACTCTCCATTAACCTCAGAAAGCAAATCATTTACCGCATATACTTTGAACCGTCCTTCCTCCTCAACCGGAGCAACAATAATGGCTTCATTGGCATCCCTCACAGCATAGTGGGCAGCTTTCCAGCGACCATAATAGTCAACGGTTGACCAGGAAATCGTAGGCCAGCTGTCATTTAGTTGCCAATAGAGAGATCCCATAGTGTGCGGCATATTGCGACGATGGGCCTCCAGGGCCATCTTATAGGCTTTGGCCTGCAATAGCTGACTCACATAAACAAAATCTCCAAAATCTCCGGGAATATTATAGTATTGATCCATGTACCAACGAATCATGTCATTTCCGTCAAAATCAGGGCGTACATAAGGCATTTTGCCACGCTGACGATGGCGCATTACTTCCGTATCCCAATCCCGGTCGCCTTCTTCAGTAAAAGATTCAATAGTGTGGATGGATGGAAAAGATTGCAAACCATACTCACTGACGAAACGCGGCAAATCTTCGCCATAAGCAGCAAAGGGCTTTTGCCCGAACCAGATGGTCCAGTCGTGCTCATCACCCGATTTCCGATCGGCTTTGGTACCGTCAAAAGCCAATGGAGAGGAAGGCCAATAAGTGGTTTTGGGGTCAAACTCAGAAACAGCATCAGGCAAAATCTCATTAAAGATGGTCTTGTAAGTATTCCAGACAAATTCCTTCACATCGGGATCGTACATCTCGCTCCATCCCCATTCGTGCCAGCCATGATAGTTCTCGTTGTTCCCGCACCAAAGGGCAAGAGATGGATGATTGCGCAGACGTTTCACATTGAACTCTGCCTCTTTCCTGATATTTTCCAGATGAGCCTCATCACCAGGCTGTAGCGCACAGGCAAACATAAAGTCCTGCCAAACCAAAATCCCGTTCCGGTCACAAAGGTCATAGAGATAATCTTCACCATAAATGGCACCACCCCAAATACGCACCATATTCATATTTGCCGCCACGGCATTGCCTATTAACCGGTCGTAACGAGCCTTATCAGCAACAGGCGTCAGTGTTTCGGGAGGAATAATATTGGCTCCTTTCATAAAAACCGGCACTCCGTTCAATTCAAAATAAAAGGAATGACCAACCTCATCGGGCTCCTGCACCAGTCTGAGAGTACGAACACCGTAATTCAGGTGGTGATAATCAAGCACTTGATTTTTGGAAGACAGAGCGAAGTTAAAATCGTACAGATAAGGCTCGCCCAAACCATTGGACCACCATAATTGAGGATTCTGAATTTCAAACTCAAACGACACATTGTTGGTTCCGGCATCAAGATTTACAGTTTTCTCTATAACCGTACTATTCTCATCTATCGAAAGAGAAAGATGGTATTCGCCTGCTTTTTCAGCCTCCAGCGTAACAGTTCCGGAAAGTTTGGCTACGTTATCACTAACCTCTTCCGTAACAACATAAACATCATCGATAATGGCTTTATTCCAGGCCACAAGTGTCACTGGTCGCCATATTCCGGAAGTCACCAGACGCGGTCCCCAGTCCCAGCCATAATGGAAAGGAGCTTTGCGTGTAAAGACGTTGGTTCTTTCCCCTTCTGGTGCCTGCTCATTGATCGCAGGAATGGTATAATCAAGCTGGTTGAGTTTCTCCATTCCCTTTGCTACCGGAGAATGAAAATATACTCGAAGATGATTGGTTCCTTCAACAAGGTATTTCTTCACATCCAGATCGTAACCAACAAACATATTGTCGGCTTCCAGAATTTTTTCATCGTTCAGGTAAACATCTGCATAAGTATCCAGACCTTCAAACTGAAGTTCGATCACATCAGAGGCCAGCAACAGATTCTTTTCCACCTCAAACGAAGTTCGGTAAACCCAGTCCTCATCTTCAATCCACTGAACATCGTTTTCGTTCATCCGGTAATGGGGATCTTCTATTTTGTCATTGGCCAGCAGATCCGAATGTATCGTACCGGGGACATTGGCTGGCATCCAACTGTTAGAACCGGCTTTGGAAAATTCCCATCCCTGATTGATTTCAATTTCGACCGGTGGATTTTCCACCCTGGACTGACAGGAAGTAAAACCCAATAGTCCCATAAAAAACAATGTTAGTGTTAAATAAATTTTGTTTGAACCCATCATAACCGCAGAATATATTTTATTAGAATATAGATATTTATCAGAAACGAATGGCATAATACCATTAGCGAATGATTGCCACCACCTTCTTTTTATTTAATAAAGGCTAAAATATCAACACTAAAATTCGTAAACAAATATGATAATTGCAAAACATTACACTATCCGGTACAATCCTATTCTGTGGTTTATGAGTATAATCGACAAATATGTCAAACGCCACGGGCTATTGTTCTTCAATTTCTTTTATCATTTTCAAGGCGGCATCACGAAGAGGCTTATAACGGTAACACCAATAAACCAGGCCTATGCCGATGGATATCAACATTAATCCCCAGAAAGTTATTTGAATCCAAAATAAATCAGTATGATCAACTGCTTTTAAGCTAAGCCCAACATTAATGCAAATGATTGCCATTAAAATCCAGATTGTTTTCAGTTGAAAAGGCTGGTATCTGTAGGCAGCCTTTTTCAACACAATAAGAGTAGGTAAAGAGTAATCCACATTTTTGTACTCTTTGTAATAATTCCTAAAGAATAAAGCAAAAATCACCATTGCCACAAGAAAAAAAACACCACTAATAGTATCATTAAAGGAACTTCCTTCCGTTGCATGACGAAGAATCATAATCAAATACACAGGGGCAAGCACCCAATAAACAATTTGCAACCCTTTACTTAAACGACTGTATCGTTCATCTTCCTGTTTCAGCTTATGAGTTAACTGATCTATTCCGGAAATTGGATTATTATTTCGAAACATAGTGATTTGGTTTTAGTTTGTTTTTTAACTGCATTTTGATGCGGTGAATTTTGGTCTTCACATTAGATTCGGTAATTCCTATCACCTCTGCAATCTCTTTCATCGACAGCTCCTCAAGCATTAGGGATATCAATGCTTTGTCCACTACCGATAACAAGTTCAATTCCCGTTGAAGAATCTCAAACTGATCTTCCTCCATCATTTTGTGAATAAGATCTGCATCATCAAGAACATTACTCAAATGAAGAGAGTCCGCCGAAACCAATAATTTCATATTCCGGTAAGCTTTTCCGGTGTATTGCAGGGAGGTATTCACAGCGATGCGGTATATCCAGGTACTTACCGCAGACTCACCACGAAAATTATCCAGACTCTTCCAGATGTTGACGAGCACTTCCTGGCACATATCCTGCTGATCGTGAACATTGGGGTTATAGTAGGCACAAATACGACGAATACGGTCGCTGTTTTCGGCAACTATTTTATTAAATAACTCTTCCTTTTTCAAAACTCATCAAATTGGTTTTCTTATTTAGTTCCTAAAATTGGGAAAAGTTACAAATGAAAGCGTGATTTTTTATTTATTTTTAGAATCGCAATAGATTGTATTATTCAATTCTTAGAAATGAAGAACTTAAAAATAGCGATAGTAAGTTTCGAAGCCATTGCCGGTAATCTTGAAGAAAACCTTCGAAGAACGGAAGAGATTGCAAGAAAAGCTACCAAAGAACATGCAGACATCATTTTCTTTCCCGAAACGGCGATTACGGGCTACTCGTCAAACAACAACATCAAACCGCAAGAAATAGAAATCCATTCAGCCACAATCAATAAACTATGCAAGATATCAAAAGCTAACCAGATGCATTTATTTCCCTGACTTCTTGTTTTTTCTTTTCTTTTTATCCTCCAGTTCATCAGCCTCGTCCATCAGCGCCTGCCAATCCGTGTCCTCTACCCCTGACATATTGAGTGTTTCCTGGTAGGCTCCTTTTTCTATATCAATCTGTGTAATTTTCCGGTTCAGGAAACTTTCGATGGCATCCAACCGCTCTTTTTCTTCAGGACTGCAAAACGCAATGGCCAGGCCTTTTTTCTGCCCCCGCCCGGTTCGGCCTACACGATGCACATAATTTTCAGTCTCTTCGGGGATATCATAATTGATGACAATATCCACATCAGGAATGTCAATGCCACGTGCACTTACATCGGTGGCTATAAGTATTTTATTGTTACCTGACGAGAACTGCTCCATTACCTGGTTTCGTTCTTTTTGATCCTTGTCACTATGAATGGTCTGGCTCTTCAAATTCACACGCTCCAGGGCTTTCATCACCCGCTCGGCACGTACCTTGGTCCGCACAAAAACCAATATTTTGCCATCAGGGTGTTCACGAACAATGCGTTCCAGGAAAAAACGCTTATCATCCATATCTATAAACGCCACCGAATGATCAATATTTTTGGATACCGGATCGTTGGGAGAAATCTGTATTCGAACAGCTTTATGAACCAGCGAGTAGGCCATATCTTTTACATATTTATTGATGGTAGCAGAGAAAAACAACACCTGTCTTCGACGAGGTAGTTTTCTGATCAACTGATTCATATCGTGCTTAAACCCCAGTTCAAGCATGTGATCTGCCTCATCAAGAATCAGGGTTTCAACAGCTTCAAGGGACAAGTGGCCCTGGCTCTCCAAATCAAACAACCGGCCCGGAGTAGCCACAACCACATCCACACCCTGCTTCAGTCTTTCAATCTGGGGATCCTGATCTGCCCCACCATAAATACCTGCTATTGCCAGTGAAAGACCGGAAGCCAGTTTTTCAAAAACACCGCTTACCTGAATGGCCAGTTCATGGGTGGGAACCATCACCACACAACGAACTGCTTTTTTGTCCTGCTTCCTGCTTCTGGTAACCAATCGCTGAATTACCGGCAGCGCAAATGCAACAGTTTTGCCGGTTCCGGTTTGTGCTACTGCCAGCACATCCTCACCCCGCATAATCGGAGGTATAGATTTATACTGAATATCTGTAGGCCGCTTAAAACCTAACTTCCGAAGGTTACTTTTTATATCTTCTGAAAAATTATATTTTTCGAACTTCATTCTTTATTAATTATTTGATATTGGTATTTGAACCCAAAAAGCATAAACGATTATGGGTCATAGCTATACCCCCAATGGTCAATGCTCCATGCCCCGTGCGCCTTTTATCTCCTTCACGCGTCCAACTTCTCCGGAGGATAACCGGACTTTTATACCATGAGGGTGAAATGCACTTTTTGTAAGAATTTGTTTGACGGTTCCGGATGTTATTTTTCCCGAACGCTGATCTTCCTTTTTTACAACACCCACTTCTAAACCTGGTTTAATATTCGCTCTGTGCTGTCCGTCCATCAATTTTTATCTTTTTTAGTAGAGTGCAAAGGTAGGGTAATTTATTTTGCACTAATTTTCATCCGTATAAAATTAATTTTTCAAGGTCGGATGGAACTCGCATGTAAGAACTTATACATATTCTTTTGAGGCAATCATTGCCATGCTCGTTTCATCAGTATAAAATTTGTTTAAGTTATTGGTCTGATGGAACTCACATGAATGGGGTTTATACATGTTCTTTTGTGGATTCCTTGCCATGCTCGTTTCATTATACTTTTCATGTAAATTTAAAAATATGAAATACCAAAACTCTTCAAAGACTGATCATTAAGGTCATCTATATCGGACAATAATTTCACAAACCTTGGCGTCACGGATAACTCAGACCGTTTTTTCTTTAACAAGTTTCTTAATTCAAGCACTTTAAAGTAAAACGATGGAGAAACTAATTGGAATGGCAATGTATCAAACTGTTTTTCAATGGCAATCTTCTTGTGTTTAAAAACACGTATTGCTTCCAGAGCCGAATCCAGATCCAATTCGTTTTTTTCAATAGATTTCAAAAGTCCACACTCAAATTTTCCACACTGCTTGGGTCTTTTGGAATATATTTTACACCCATCACAACCAAGATTAATACAGGGAAGCATAAAAAAGCCTGCCTCCTCAAACTTTTCTATTTCCATCAATAGGCTCAGGCTTGTCTGCTCATCCTTACCGAGTTCTACAAACCCAATCAGGCTACCATCGCAACACAAACCGCAAGACAAACAAATATTTTTTGATTCACTGATAATTTCCGATTTTTAAGTAGTTGAACAAAAAGAGTTTTCACATTAACAGGTCACGAATGTAACCAAAAAAATGGTCGTTCCTGCATACAATGAATATTGGTTAAATAGTGTTTGTCAATAAAGGCCAACTCCTGCGTTGTTGCTCAAAATCTAAATCCTCAAATACATTAATATTCTGAGGTTTAGATTTTTCACACGTCTTGAATTTGAACTTTCTATCTCAAACACGCGAAAAGCGCTTAGTTTCTGAACAGACACAGCTCCATCCAGAAACTTTCCCGACTTTATAGACGGGCACTAAATAGCCCGTTAAAGAAATATAAATGCAATGAACGCATAGTTGTTTTATGAGAAAGTGTCACCCCTGCCGGGGCTTTTCCTTTCATTGCAACACAATTGATACCATACTGCCGCCCCGCCGGGGCTGATCCATCATGAAATTGCTCCACCTCTCATTTCTCATAACTCATCTCTCCATGCCCCATGTCCCATATAAGTTTTCCCGAAAATTGTGTAAAACACATACCGTGGTCTGTTGTTATATTTGTATCTGTTTAAGACAGGATCTTTTACAAAGTCCGAACGAACACTTAAAAAAACATTTTACACGCGGATGCTCAGAAACGTCACAAATATCATAATGACCTGCCTGTTGTTGATTTCAACAACGGGTTTTGCTGTTTCTAAGCATTATTGTGGCAATGAGCTTATCTCGATAGCGCTAAAAACTGAAGCTGATCCATGCTGCGACGATGGAATGTGCTGTCATACCGAAACGCAGTTTCTTCAACTGGACAATGATTTTTTAGTCGTAGCCACGCAAACAAATCTGGAGCATATTTATGCTTCTGATCTTATTTTGACAGCATCCGAAGTTGAGATTTCATTACCCGAAACCAACTTCTTCACTTCATTTAATTATTCCGATCCACCGCCCCGCTGCCTGGGCACGCGACTGGCATTGCATCAGGTATTTCTGTTGTGATAATCTAAACACAGGGATGCCAAAGCACAGAACTCCAGCAGAATAAAAAAATTAACCATATCAGGCATATAAGTTCATTTCAGATTCGATTTCTGTTATGGTAAAAATAAGTCAATAAAAAATATTCTCAGTGTTTCTCTGCGTCCTCTGTGGTTAAAAAATATTGGGACCCATCACACCCATTTAGCTTCCAATCATTAGCAAACATAAGCCACAGAATGGCAACAGTTTGGTAAGCGCCATTAAAAATCAACAGACTAAACGGCGGATCAAATCCGCCGCACCTGCAAATTACATCACACATGCTAAACAGAATTATTAAATACTTCCTGGAAAACAAGCTGGTCACCATGTTGGTACTTATCAGTCTGGTTACCTGGGGCGTGGTTACTTCCCCCTTTGGATGGAAGATAGACCCCCTGCCATCCGATCCGGTGCCTGTAGATGCCATCCCCGATATTGGTGAAAACCAGCAAATTGTTTTTACCGAGTGGAAAGGGCGATCGCCTCAGGATATAGAGGACCAGATCACTTATCCACTCACCACTTATTTACTGGGAATCCCGGGTGTCAAGAGCATCCGAAGTTCCTCTATTTTCGGATTTTCCAGCATATACGTCATCTTTGAGGAAGACGTTGAATTCTATTGGTCACGCTCCCGAATTCTTGAGAAACTCAACTCCATACCGTCGGGACTGCTGCCGGAAAGTGCTCAACCTACACTGGGGCCCGATGCCACGGCACTGGGACAAGTTTACTGGTACACCCTTGAAGGCCGCGATAAAAATGGCAATCCCACCGGCGGCTGGGACTTACACGAAATCCGAACCATTCAGGATTACTATGTGAAATATAGTCTCAATTCAGCCAAAGGCGTATCAGAAGTGGCTTCCATCGGCGGCTTTGTCAAGGAGTACCAGATTGATGTCATTCCAGGTGCCCTGAAGGCCTACAACATACCATTGTCGAAAGTCATGATGGCAGTTAAAAAATCGAACCGCGATGTGGGGGCCAAAACGGTTGAAATCAACCAGGCGGAGTATCTGGTACGAGGCATTGGCTACATCAAAAACATCGAAGACATAGAGCAGGCGGTAGTGGCCGTAAAGGATAATGTCCCGGTACGGATAAGCGATGTGGCCAAAGTGTCGCTGGGGCCGGCTTCGCGGCGCGGAGCACTGGACAAAGACGGTGCAGAAGTGGTCGGTGGGGTTGTTGTGGCCCGTTATGGCGCCAATCCTTTGGAAGTCATCAACAATGTAAAAGACAAGATAAACGAAATTGGCCCCGGATTGCCGAGTAAGACTTTAGCAGACGGCACCGAAAGTCAGCTTACCATTGTGCCGTTCTACGACCGGTCTGGACTGATTTATGAGACTCTTGGAACACTGGAAACTGCACTCTCACTACAAATACTCATCACCATACTTGTCATTATTGTGATGATTTACAACCTGAGGGCTTCGGTAATGATATCAGCATTGCTGCCCATTGCCGTGCTGATGGTCTTCATTGCTATGCGTTACTTTGGGGTAACCGCCAACATCGTAGCCCTTTCGGGAATCGCCATTGCCATTGGTACGATGGTCGATTTGGGGATTATACTGTCCGAGAACGTGATCAAAAATATTGAAGAAGCCCCGCCCGAGCAAAAGCTAATCACCACTGTTTACAAGGGTGCGTCAGAAGTTTCTTCAGCCATCCTGACAGCAGTATCCACAACCATCGTAAGTTTCATCCCGGTATTCACCATGCAGGCTGCCGAAGGAAAATTATTTGGTCCTCTGGCCTTTACCAAAACTTTTGCACTGGTTGCTGCTTTATTGGTTTCATTGCTGATTCTTCCTACCCTGGCACATTGGTTTTTCGGATTCCGAATCAAAAACCGCAATGTTTCCAAATGGGGCAATGTGGCACTGGCAGTGATAGGATTAGTGGCACTATTTTTTGGAGCCAATTGGGGAGGAACTGTACTACTGCTTTTCGGGATAACCGGATGGGCGAGACTATATTACAATGTATCTTCCCGCGAAAATCAGAAATGGTACTACTACATTCTGAAACATTCAGCTCTGATCATTTCGGTTCTGGCAGCTATCTGGATTCTGTCCACTTACTGGTTACCACTGGGGCCGGGTAAAAGCATTGCTACCAACATTTTATTTGTGGCACTGTTGGTAGCCCTTGTTCTGGGATTCTTCATCCTTTTGGAAAGATTTTACAAACCAATTCTGCGATGGACACTGGAACACAAAGCCATATTCCTGTCCATCCCGGGCTTCCTGATAGTACTCGGACTGACCATCTGGATGGGCTTTAACACTATGTTTGGATTCATCGCCAAAGGTTTTGATAATCTGGGATGGAATGTTCGCACCACCGCAGTTTGGTCAGGACTCACCCACTCCTTCCCCGGCATTGGAGAAGAATTTATGCCATCGCTGGACGAGGGAAGTTTCCTTCTGATGCCCACATCCATGCCCCACTCGGGAATGGAATACAACCTGAAGGTATTGAAGCAGCTCGACATGCTGGTTACCAGCATTCCTGAGGTGGAACTGACCGTTGGGAAGCTCGGACGTGTAGAGTCGGCTCTGGATCCGGCACCGATTTCTATGTATGAAAATGTGATCAACTACAAACCGGAGTATGCACTGGATGAACGCGGCCATCGCACAAGATTCCGTACTGATGATGAGGGCAGGTTCATCACCACTGACGGCGACACCTTAAATAACACGGAGGCCCTGGAGCAAGGCATCACCAAAGCCGATTTAATTGCTGATGAAGACGGGCTGTTCTTCCGCAACTGGCGGGAAGAGATTCAGACTCCCGACGATATTTGGGACGAGATTGTGAAAGTCACCAAAATACCCGGTGTCACATCAGCGCCTAAGTTACAGCCCATCGAAACACGTCTGGTAATGTTGCAAACAGGTATGCGGGCCCCCATGGGGATAAAAGTTTACGGTCCCGATCTCAAAACCATTGAGGCATTTGGAATGAAACTGGAATCAATTCTTAAAGAGGTGCCCTCGGTAAAAGCCGAAGCAGCCTTTGCTGACCGGGTTATCGGAAAGCCATACATCCACCTGGACATCAACAGAAATGAGATTTCCAGATATGGTTTAAATGTGGAAGATGTTCAGCAAACCATTGAAACAGCGATTGGAGGAATGAAGATTTCCACCACCGTTGAAGGGCGTGAGCGATTCCCGGTACGAGTGCGTTACCCCAGAGAGCTGCGGGAAGATCCCGAATCATTGGGTAAGATCCTGATCTCCACCCCAACCGGAGCACAGGTTCCGCTAAGTCAGCTGTTAGATGTGGAATATGTTCGGGGGCCCCAGATGATCAAAAGTGAAGAAACCTTCCTCACCAGCTATGTCCTGTTCGACAAGCTGGAAGGTTTTGCCGAAGTGGAAGTGGTCAATGATGCCCAAAAAGCCATTCAGTCCAAAATCGACAGTGGCGAGCTGAAAGTTCCTGCCGGGGTTAGCTATAAATTCTCCGGTAATTATGAGAATCAGGTAAGAGCTGAAAAACGGCTCTCCATCATTGTTCCCGTGGTGCTGATCATCGTCTTTATCATTTTGTATTTCCAATTTAAGTCGGTGACCACCTCACTGATGATCTTTACCGGTATTGCCATGGCTTTCAGCGGCGGATTTATACTGCTCTGGTTTTACGGACAGGATTGGTTCATGAATTTCCCGGTCTTTGGTACCAATTTGCGAGAACTGTTTCAGATGCAGACCATCAATCTCAGTGTGGCCGTTTGGGTGGGCTTCATAGCCCTGTTCGGACTCGCCACCGACGATGGAGTTGTTATGGGAACTTACCTGGATCAGAGTTTCCGTCGCCATAAACCCGAAAGCATTGGTGCCATTCGTGGAGCCATTGTGGATGCAGGCCTGCGTCGTATTCGTCCGGCAGTGATGACCACAGCAACAACAATTATTGCGTTGCTTCCGGTACTCACATCCACCGGAAAAGGCTCCGATATCATGGTGCCAATGGCCATCCCGGCATTTGGAGGGATGATTGCGGCGGCAATAACGTATTTCATTGTGCCTGTGTTGTATAGTTTGAGGGAGGAAAGGAGGATTAGATGATAGATGCTGGAAGTTAGATATTAGAGATTAGAGATTAGACGCTGGAGGTTAGAGGCTGGAGGTTGGAAGTTAGAAGTTAGGATTTGGAGATTGGAAGTTGGAGACTGGAAGTTAGAAGTCGAAAGTTAGAATGAGTTCGATTATATTGGAATCAATTAATCATAATTTTCCACTAACCATCAAGACAATGATCAAATCTTACAAAGACCTCACAGTTTACAATCGATCTTTCAAAGCAGCAATGGATATTTATTGGATGACACGCAATTTTCCAAAGGAAGAGATTTATTCCCTAACATCACAAATTGTACGATCATCCAGGTCAATAAGCTCCAATATTTTAGAAGGATGGGCCAAAAGAACTTATGATCTGGTTTTTAAACAACACCTCATAAATTCATTAGGGTCCTGTTCTGAAACCGAAACATGGCTGAATTTTGCCCTTGAATGCCAATACATAAACAATGAAACATATAACCGATTCATCATTGAGCTTGACCAAATCGGAAAGATGCTAAACAAACTACACCAGAATTGGACTAACAATGAAAAAAGAAAT
>Ga0163225_100306_pt1 | contig 15198 bp, 10 predicted proteins | sample MSEWel2016_04_06_2_FD_113145 | JGI IMG/M metagenome (GOLD analysis project Ga0163225, IMG submission 113145) | Subsurface microbial communities from deep shales in West Virginia, USA - MSEEL Well Study Marcellus 5H_2016_04_06 ... | reverse complement strand
TTTATAAAAAAGTTAAGTTAGAAGATATCAAAGAAGCATTAGAAAAAATAAATATATTAACTAATATTATTCAAGTTCCATCAGATCAAACAACTAACTTTTATGTAGATTTTTGTGAAATGTTTGATATACCAATTGGTAATGTATCTGATACGTTTTTGGATTACATATACAATACTTTTCGAGATGTACCAGTTTCTCCAAAAGAATTTATTGATTATTTTAATAAAAGTAAAAGAATAGTCTTTATGAACAGTGTAGATTCTTATGAATATATAGATAGTTTAAAAAAGGGTATTGACTTAAAGATGAATTTGAAAGATATAAATGAGTTTATTAAAAATGATATTAATTAATAAGTGTATATTGTCTGTACTTCAGATAAAATGGGATTGACGTTAGGCTTAAGAGCAAGTCTACCCCTCGGGACATGATTTTTGTCAAAAAGCTTGCAATAATAGCAGCAAGAAATATAATGGCAAGATTTCGGACATGCCTAAGGTCACAGGTGCTTCGGAAATCCTAGTAACGTTATATTAAATTTAGAAAAATAAACTAAATCTTTTTTAGAATTTTAATTATCATTTTAACATAAATTTATGTCAAAATTAAAAAATATTTATGATCTGAAGCTGGCAAACAAAATTCCAGAGTTGGGTAGCAATACTGTTAATTTACTACATCCAATCAATGTAGATTTATTTAAGGTTTTTTTATTACTAGTCATTTTAAACTGGATGAAGTCAAATTTAATAGAGTTAAAAGTAAGGGAGAGGATAATGATAAGTGAAATAAGCTCTCTTTTTTATTTATTATTCAATACAGTATGGCAAATTGTTGTAGAAAAATTAACAGTTTGTCTGCCCGCTTGAGATTATAAGTAATTACTTGAAAATTTGAACTCCATATAACATGAGATTAAAGATTTCGCTCCATATAAATTCGTTTGGGAAGGGCAGACGCCCTAAGCCTCATAAATTTCTCAAACCCCAGTAACGTTAAGTGAAATTGCAAGCTAGATTTAGATTATAGGGATAGGGAGATGATAGTATTGAATAAAAATAAATTGAAGAATTATTTAAATCAAACTAAAGCATTAGAAGATTCTTTAAAGTTCATTTATGAAAAAGACAAAAATAATATGTGGAGCTTTGGTAGTTATAAAACATTTATGAGAAAATATAATACATTAGCTAAATTTGTAGCAAAAGAATTAACCGATGTTAGTTCACTTGACTACTTTGATACTGAAAATATAAAAAGTTCTGCTGATACTATTCCTATAGTACAAAAAAATTATTTTGATTCTATATTAGCAAATGTTACTATTTTAAAGTCTTTGCTAGAAAATGAATTAAATATTAGAAATGATGAAATAGAGGACTTAAAAAACTTTTTACAAAACAAACTTAGGAGAGCAATTTTTGATAAACCAGATAATGAATATCAAATACAGGATGCTGTTGAACAATTACTTATTGGAAGGGGACTTTCAAAAGGTTTAGATTATGATAGAGAAACTGGAAGAGTTAAAGTTTCAGTTAAAGAAGTGATACCTGACTTTATATTTTCTAGATTAAACTTAGCATTAGAATTAAAATTTTGTAAAAACAAAAACAAAAGCAAAAGATTGGTAGATGAGATAAATGCTGATATACAGTCATATAAAAAGAAATATAATAATCTGATATTTTTAATATATGATTTAGGGAATATAAGAGATGAAGTTGAGTTCAAGAATGATCTAGACAATAAAGATAATACATCAGTTATTATTGTTAAACACTAATAAATATTATATAAAACATTGTAACTTCGCCTAAAATGAGATTGTTGTCATGACTCCTGTCATAAAGCTTGTATGATAAACAATCACGGATACGAACCATGTCCTGAGGGAATCAGATACGAGAGCAAATCCCAGAAGAGTTATTTGCTATGCTAAGAGGAGGATATCATGAAAATAGAAAATATAATTATTAAAAATTATCGTTCTTTAAAGAGTATTGAAATTAATCCACAAGGTATATTGGCACTTGTTGGACAAAATAATAGTGGGAAATCTAATATTCTTAAAGCTTTACAATTGTTTTTTGAATCATCCACAAAATATGTTGATGATGAATGTTTCTATGATCATAAAACTTCAAATCCTATTAAAATATTAATTTCATTTTCTAATTTAACGCCTTGGGAAATTGATCAATTTAAACCATGGATGAATGATAAAAAACTAATTATTGAAAAAGAAGTAGTAAAACAAAGTGAAGGAAGTTACATTTTCAATAACTACGCAATATTAAAAGTTCCAGAAATTGAATGGTTGCAAAAGAATAAAATTAATGGTAAATCTATTACAAAATGGTGGAAAAATAAAGAAGAACTTAAAACTAATGAGTTAAATTTTATTGATTATATTGGTACGACTAAACCAAATGTTGGTGATTGGAAAGAAGCAGCAAAAGACTTTATAAAAGATCATGATGAAGAAATTAAGTGGAAAGAAGTTAAGGTAAGTAATCCTAAAGGTTACTCTGGAGTACTAAAAGGTTCATTGCCAGAATTTATATACATACCTGCAGTTAGAGATATAACTGATGAAACTAAGGTTGCAAAAACTAATCCGTTTGGACAATTAATAAATTCGGTTTTAGAAAAAATATCTGAAGAAAGAAAAAAATTAATATCTACCAAATTATCAGAAATTGAAAGTATATTAAATAGAGGCGAAAATGATGAAAGAATAGAAGAGATTAAAAGTATTGAAACTAAATTAAATAAACTTCTTGATGAAATAATGGATTGTGACGTTGAGATAGAAATGGATATGCCCAAAATAAATGATGTATTTGGTGGAGCAAAATTATATGCAAATGATGGTATTAGAACTGCCATCGAAACAAAAGGACACGGTCTACAAAGAGCAATGATCTTTACAATTTTAAGAGCATATTCTGAATTTGCGAACTTGCAAACGGCTGGTGAAAAAGCATCTGAAAAAAGTGTTTTATTTGCAATTGAAGAGCCAGAATTATATTTGCATCCACAAGCTCAAAGAACTCTTATGTCAGTAATCAGAGAAATTGCAAGTGGCAAAGATCAGGTTATATATACTACTCATTCAAGTTTATTTGTTAATATTAGTTTTTTTGATGAAATTTGTATAATGCGTAAAAAAACAAAACAAAGAAAAACTTTTAGTAATCCTACCCAACTTCTTATTAAACAATTAAAAGATGATTTAAAAGTAAGAAAAGGAGTTTCTGCTAGTGAAATAGGTATACGTGAACAATATTCTCATGTATTTAATCCTATGATCAATGAAGGATTTTTTGCTAATAAAGTAGTTATTGTTGAAGGTCCTTCAGAACAATATTTGTTACCAATTGTGGCAGATACTGTAGACTATAATTTAGATAAGAATAATGTCTCTGTAATTCATGCTGATGGTAAGGGACAAATGGATCGTCTTTTAAGAATATTTAATGGGTTTAAAATACCAACTTTTTTATGGTTTGATGGTGATAAGAATAATAATGATAGTGCAACAAAAGAAAAGACTCTAGAGTTATTAAAATTAGTAGATAATGAAAAAAGTAGTATTGATGAAGTTGAAACAGAAATTGAAGCAACCCATGCAGTTCTAGAAGATAATCTTGAAAAAACTATACAAAAAGAAATAACTTACTTTAATTATGACTCATTAATTGATGAAGCAACTGAATCATTAGGACCAACGGGAAAGCCTTTGAAAAATAGATTTATAGCAACAAAATTAAAAGAAGCTGTCGAATCAGGTCAATCACCTCATGACATTATACCAGATACTATTATTAACATTTTAGAAAGTATTAAAGAATTGAAATATGAAAACTCAATTTTAGAAGAACTATAGATTTGTGAATCCGCACAGAGTATAACATGTGATTTAAAATTTTGCTGACCTCCAATAAAAACCCAGGAATATTCGAGGAGATACATTTTTCAATACTATATAAGTTGGATGTATATTAGTTATGAATGATAATATTTCGTAGAAATCTTATGCTAAGAGACAGTTTCTTCTTCATCCCGAAAAAAAGCTTTTTATTGGCATATAAACTTATTCTAAGTAATAGTCTAGTATCTTATATTGGTTTTTTATAAAACAAGATAAAAGGTTTTTCTCGTGACTGAAGTAACTAGAAACCATTTCATGTTTGATGATCTGTAAAAAACCTGGGCACTATATTTAAAGAACTTAATTGCGGGCTTTGTTACAAATAATTTAATTTTATTGTTATGGTTGATTTTGAAAGTTATCAATGGGAATATACATACTATTATTATTAATAATCTTTACTAGGAGTTGAGATAAATGAGCATAAATTATCAAGTTGGAAATCATTATACAGCAAAGTCATATAGAGAAAGTGGCTTTAATTTCCCAGAAGATGAATATAAATTGAAGATAATTAGAGAAGGTTTTCCAAAAGATTTTGTTAATGATGAAGATGAGTTAGTTATTGCAGAAGAACAATGGCTGGAAGGATTAGAGGGCAGTGATCAATACAAGACAGACTTAGATGGTAACTGGTATTATTTTGAGTTTCCCATTAATGATGAGGGAATTGATTATATGTGGATTCCTGAATCAGTAGTCATAGAAGTTTTTGAGTGATTTAATTATCTATGACAATACGTTGTTAGTCCTTAAAGCTAGAATAATTATAGCAAACTAATCTAAAATGATTTAGTTATAGAAATAAATTAAATGTTAATTTTAAACGGGAGGCAATTAATATAATGAACAATTTTGGAGAAAAAGTAAATTTCATTTGGAATATAGCAAATTTATTAAGGGGTCCATACAAGCCAGAAAAATATGGAGACATAATATTACCTCTTTCAGTTCTAAGACGCTTTGACTGCATTTTAGAACCGACTAAAGACAAAGTTTTAGAGAAAGCAAAGGAAGTAGATATCCCTGAACTGTTGAATGCAGCAGCAGGATTTAAATTTCACAACAAAAGTAAATATGATTTTGAAAAACTGCTTGATGATCCAGATAATATAGCAGAAAATTTAAGAGCATATATCAGAGGTTTTAGTGCTAACATTAGAGAGATTATGGAAAACTTTGATTTTGATAAAGAGATAACTAAACTTAACTCAAATAATCTGCTCTTTCTCGTGGTTAAAGAGTTTAATAAATTAGATTTACATCCTGAGAAAGTATCCAATCAGGAAATGGGTTACATATTTGAAGAATTAATTAGAAGATTTTCTGAAAATGCTGAAGCTGGTGATCACTATACACCACGAGAAGTAATAGAATTAATGGTCAATATTATTTTTAATGGTGAAGAAGATGAGCTGACTAATCCAGGTAATATTTCTACTATAGGAGATTTTGCTTGCGGAACTGGTGGTATGCTTTCAGTAGCTGAGAACTACATTCACGAGATGAATCCTAATGCTGAGGTTGCCTTATATGGTCAGGAGATTAATGATCAGTCCTATGCTATCTGTAAAGCAGATATGTTGATTAAAGGTGAAGGAGAAAATGCTGATAACATTGCTTTAGGAAACTCTTTAACCAATGATTTACATAAAGGTTTACGGGTTAGATATGGTTTAATGAATCCTCCCTTCGGTGTCAGCTGGAGAAAAGACAGCAAGGAAGTAAAAAAAGAGCACAAGAATCAGGGCTTTGATGGTAGATTTGGTGCTGGTACACCAAGAACTTCTGATGGATCTCTTCTCTTCCTGCAGCACATGCTTTCTAAGATGAAGACTGATAAAAAAGGTAGTAGAATGGCTATTATCTTTAATGGTTCTCCTCTCTTTACTGGTGATGCCAATAGCGGTGAGAGTGAAATCAGACGCTGGATAATAGAGAATGATTTATTGGAGGGTATTATTGCTCTGCCAGAAGAATTATTTTACAACACTGGGATCGCTACTTATATCTGGGTTTTATCCAACAGAAAAAATGATGATTTAGAAAAAGGACCAGTTAGAAAAGATAAGATTCAGCTGGTTGATGCCACTAGTTTTTATAAAAAAATGAGAAAATCTTTGGGTGCCAAAAGAAACAAAATTTCTAAGCAGCAGATAAATAGAATAACTGAAATCTATGGTGCTTTCCAGGAAAATGAATACTCTAAAATATTTAATAAAGAGGAATTTGGTTATCTTAAAGTTCGAATTGAAAGACCACTTAAATTAAACTTCAAAATTACTGAAGAGAGAATTGAAAATATTTATGCTGAAAATACTTTCTCCAAATTATTTGATGAAGAAAAATATAAAAAGCTGAAGAAATTATCTGAAGCACCTGAGTTTAAGTCTAAGGATAAAAAGAAACTTGAAAAACTTGAAGAAGGAAAGAAATTACAGGAGAAAATTTTAAATAGATTGAGAGAACATACTGATCAGAAAAAAGTCTGGAAAAACAGAAAAGAATTTAAAGAAGTACTGAAAGATATTTTAGGTGATTTAGATTTAAAGCGGTCCTTAATGAAAGCTGTAAGAAATGGACTTGCCAAAAGAGATGAAAATGCTGATTACTGCAAAAAGCGAGGTAAGATAGAATCAGATACAGATCTTCGTGATTATGAGAGAATTCCCTTCAGTCATAAAGTAGAAGAATATAAACAGGATTATTCTGATTTTGTGGAGAAAGAAAAAGATAATATTACAGCTTATTTTGAAAATGAAGTTAAGCCACATGTGCCAGAAGCCTGGGTTGATTACTCTTATACCAGAGTTGGGTATGAGATTCCTTTTACCAGATATTTTTACGAGTTTGAAGAGTTAGAGCCTTCTCATGAGATTAAAGAAGATATAGAAAAGCTGGAAGCAGAAATCAATGAGATTATGCAGAAAGTTTTAGGGTAGTGGTTATGATGAGAGAATATAAGAGATATGATGAGTATAAGGATAGTGGTGTTGAATGGATAGGTACGATTCCTAATGAGTGGGATGTTGAAAGATTTAGAACCTTAACCAAGAATATTCAAAATGGAAAATGGGGAGAAGAAGCTCAAAACAATAGTGATGATATATATTGTGTAAGAGTTGCTGATTATAATAGAGAGAAAAATATAGTTGAAGATCAAGAATTCACCATTAGGAATTTAGATAAATCAAGTAGAGAAGAACTATTATTAGAAAAAGATGATTTATTACTTGAAAAATCTGGTGGTGGTGATAAACAACCTGTTGGATTTGTTGCACAATATAAATCTGAAAAACCAGCCATTTATGCTAATTTCATGGCTAAGATAGAACCAAGAAAAGAATATATAAAAACTGATTATTTAAAGTATGTGAATGTTTCTGTTTATCAAAAAAGAGAAATTTTAAAAGTTATTAATCAAACAACAGGAATTCAAAATTTAGATACAAAAAGATATTTAGAAATTGAATGTCCTTTACCTTCCAAAAGTGAACAACAAAAAATAGCATCATATCTCGACCAAAAAACAACTGAAATAGATAAGATAATAAATAAAAAAGAAAAGCTTATAGACAATCTTGAAAAATATAAAAAATCAGTTATAACTGAAGCTGTAACTAAAGGTAAATTAGGAGATAAATATCTTAGTGAGGATGGAGAATTAGTTGATGAGATTGAGATGAAAGATAGTGGAGTTGAATGGATTGGCGAGATACCTGAATATAGTGATGTAATACCATTTAAAAGAATCTCCATTATTACTTCAGCTAAGAGAATTCATGAAAAAGATTATAGAGATAAAGGAATTCCATTTTATCGCTCAAAAGAGGTCGCTAGGTTGAGTAAAAGATTAAAGGCTGAAGCAAGGAATTACATTTCTAAAGAACTTTTTAATAAAATAAAAAATAGATATGGTATTCCTGAAAAAGGAGATATTTTGATTACTTCTATTGGAACAATAGGGCAAGTTTGGGTTTGTGATGGTAGAGATTTTTATTATAAAGATGGAAATATTACTCAAATTATTTTAGAATCTAATAATTATATCAATTCTAAGTTTATAAAATATTGTTTTGATTCAAATTTAATAAAAAAGCAATATAAAAAAATGTCAGCAGGATCAACTTTGCAAGCATTAACAATTGAAAAAATAAAAGAATTAATTATCATTCAAAGTAATAAAAAAATAAAAACAAATATCGTAAATTATCTAGATAATAAAATTCAAGAAATAAACAACCTTATCAATAAAACAAAAGAATCAATAGAAAAGTATAAAGAATATAAAAAGTCTCTAATTTTTGAAGCTGTTACAGGTAAAATAGATTTAAGAGATTACGAATTAGAAGGGGGAGAAAAACTTGCTGAGCACAATAACTCCAGCGAAACTGAAAGAAAACGCCTTTCAGCAGTTGATTAAAGAATATCTGATTTATGAGAATGGTTATGTTGAGAGTAGCAATTTAAACTATGATAAATATCATGCTTTAGATACAGAAATGTTATTTGAATTTCTGGAAACAACTCAGGAAAAAATCATGCAGGAACTAAAAAATATTTATGGACCTGAGTATAAACAGAAAATAGTTAAAAGATTAAATGAAGAATTAGCCAGGAGAAGTATGATTGATGTAATCAAACATGGTATCAAAGATTATGGCAAGAAATTGGACTTAGCATATTTTAAGCCCCCGACAGATTTTAATGAAAAATTAAATAAACTGTATAATCAGAACATCTTCTCCGTGATCGATGAATTAAATTATAAGGATAAGAAAAGAATTGATGTTGTTCTTTTTCTAAATGGTTTACCTATCATAACAATGGAGCTAAAAAATCAAGATACAGGGCAGGATTATAAGAATGCTATTTACCAATATAAAAATGATAGATCACCTAATGAAAAATTATTTAGATTTAAGCAGCGTTCAATAGTAAACTTTGCTGTTGATAAAGATGAAGTCTATATGACAACTGAACTTAATGGAAAGGATACTTTCTTTCTCCCCTTTAATAAAGGAAAAGGCAGAGGTAAATCCAAAAAAGCTGGTAACCCTGAAGTTGAGGGCAAATTAAAAACACATTATCTCTGGGAGGATATTTTCAAGAAAGATCAGCTTTTAGAGATCCTGCAGAAATTTGTCTTTATTGATGTTGAAGAAGATATTGATGAGCAGGGAGATCTACATAAAGATGAAAAGTTAATATTCCCTCGTTACCATCAGTTGGATGTAGTATCTAAAATATTGAATGATGTTAAAGATAAGAAGGCTGGCCATAAGTATCTGATTCAGCATAGTGCAGGCTCAGGTAAGACCTATTCAATCACGTGGTTAGCCCATAGATTGTCCAGTTTACATGATAGAGATAATAATCCTATCTTTAGCAGTGTGATAGTTGTTACCGACAGAGTTTCTTTAGACCAGCAGCTGCAGGAGACTATTTATCAGATAGATCATAAGCTGGGTGTAGTAGCTCCCATCAAAAAAGATTCACATCAATTAGCTGATGAATTAAATTCAGGTACCAATATTATTATCAGTACAATCCAGAAGTTTCCTTTTATCCTGGACAAGGTATCAAATACTAAAGACAAAAACTTTGCAATTGTAATTGATGAGGCACACTCTTCTACCAGTGGTAAAAATATCTTAGCTTTAAAAGAATCCTTATCCTTAGAAGAGGCAGCTGAATTGGATAGACAAGCAGAAATGAATTCTGATGATGTTGAGGATAAGATCAACAAGGAATTAATGCGGGTTCAGAGTCTGGATTCCTTGAGCTTCTTTGGTTTTACAGCTACACCTAAATCTTCGACACTAGAACTCTTTGGTTCTACTAATAAGGTAGGTAAAAGGGAGCCGTTTCATGTCTATTCAATGCGGCAGGCAATAGAAGAAGGTTTTATTTTAGATGTTTTAGAAAACTATATGACCTACAAAACTTATTATCGGGTTAATAAAAAGATTAAAGATGATCCAGAGTTTGAAAAGTCAAGAACTTCAAAAGAGATTGCCAGGTTTGTAAGCCTTCACCCTCACAACATATCACAGAAAACTGAAATAATGATTGAACATTTCCGTGATAAGACAATGCATAAAATTGGTGGAGAAGCTAAAGCAATGCTTGTTACCTCTTCTCGTCTACATGCAGTCAGATATAAGAAGTCTTTCGATAAATACATTAGAGATAAGGGCTATAAAAACCTAAAAAGTTTAGTCGCTTTTTCAGGCACAGTCAAAGATGATGGTTTTGAATATACGGAACCCAAAATGAATGACGGCATACCAGAATCTGAAACAGCTAAAGAATTTGATAAAGATGAATATCAGATCCTTTTAGTTGCTAATAAATATCAGACTGGCTTTGACCAGCCAAAACTGCACACCATGTTTGTTGACAAGCGGTTGAGAGGTGTTAATGCTGTCCAGACTTTATCCCGTTTAAATAGGACATATAAGGGAATTAAAGAGGATACATTTGTCCTTGATTTTGTCAATGAAGCTGATGATATCAAGAATGCTTTTGAACCTTATTATGATGTAACAAGACTGGATTCAGATAATATAAATCCAAATGAGATGTACACTCTTTATGATGAGATAATGAATTCCATGCTTATCAATAAAGATGATATTTATGATTTTGCTCAATGCTATTATGAGAATGACTCTACAGAAGAGATAATAGCCGCTGGAGATAATGCTCTATCTCACAGTGCAGATAGAATAAGAAATTTATCGAAAGAAGATAAATTAGAATTCAGATCTAAAATGAAACGATTTATTAACCTCTATAATCTAGTGCTGCAGGTTCATCCTATTAAAGATGCTGATCTGCACAAGATGAATATTTATTTAAGATTCCTGCTTAAAAGAATTGATATTGAGACTCCAGGTAATGTAGATATTTCTGATAAAGTTGTATTGGAATACTATCAGCTTGAGAATAAAGGTCAGCAGAGTATCGGATTAATTGGTGAAGAAGAGCTTACTGGACCATCTCTTGGCAGTGGCAGCTATCACGAGGAAGAAAAAGAGTATTTGAGTGTTATTATTGAGAGATTGAATGAAAAGTTCCAAACTGACTTCTCAGAGGCAGCTAAAGTTGCCACCGAGCAAATGACTAATAAGTTAAAGAATGATGATGACTTAAAGAAAAGAGCTCAGGCTAATAGCTTGGAAGATTTCAAGATTGCTGTTAAGAAGAAGTTTACCGACACAGTTGTTGAGTCGTATAATGAAAATACTGAGTTCTATGGTAAGATTCTTAATGATAAAGACTTTAAGGAGCAGCTGATGGAGTTGATTATTATTGATCTTTATCGGAGTTTGAATGATAACTAGCTATTATTTTGCAGGATAAAATTATTTGCCATAGAAGTAATATAATATGCTCATTAATTCAAGATTAATGCAGGAGGTTTGCTAATGGCTGATATCTATTTTGATGAAAAACACTTTTTAACATCTGATCCTAATTTAACAGAAAATGAGGATTTAAGGGAACCTCAGATTGAAGCCTATTACAAGGCATTTAATCATTTTATAAAATATAATAAAACTTCTCATGCAATTATAGTTCTTCCTACAGGTGTAGGCAAAACAGGCTTGATGGGTATTTTGCCTTACCATATTTCTGAAGGTAGAGTTTTAATTATTACGCCTGGAACCACAATTAGAGATTCTGTTGTTGACTCTTTAAATCCTAAAAACCCTGAAAACTTTTGGCTAAAAAGAAAAGTGTTTAATCAAGTTGATGAGTTACCAACTCTAATCGAATATGAGGGAGATAAAACACCTAATGAGATACTTGAAAATGCTAATATAGTGGTTTTAAATATCCATAAACTTCAAGAAAGACTTGAATCTTCACTTATAAATAGACTTAATGCCGATTTTTTCGATATGATTTTAATAGATGAAGCTCATCATTCTACAGCAGATACCTGGGTTGAGGCAACTAATTATTTTTTAGCTGAAAAGGTTGTCAAATTAACAGGCACACCTTTCAGAAGTGATGGTAAACCTATAGTTGGTGATGAAATATTTAGGTATAAATTAAGTGCTGCTATGGCAAATGGTTATGTCAAGAGTCTGGAAGATCTTGTACATATACCAGAAGAATTGCATCTAACTGTTGATAATGATTCTTCTGAAGTGTATACTGTAGAGGAAATATATGAAATGGGAATAAAAGATGAAAACTGGGTAAGCCGCTCTGTTGCATATTCTAAAGAATGTTCACAAAAAGTGGTGAATAGAAGTATAGAACAGTTGGAGGAAAAAGCTAAGTATAGTGATTTGCCACATAAAATCATAGCTGTTGCCTGTAGTATTGAACATGCTGAGCAAATTAAAGCTTTATACGAGCAGATGGAATATACAGCAACAATTATTCATAGTAAATTGAAAGAAGAAGAATTACAGATGGCATATAAAAATATTGAAAATGATAGAACACAGGTAGTTGTTAATGTTGCAATGCTTGGTGAAGGATATGATCACAAATATTTGTCTGTAGCTGCATTGTTTAGGCCCTTTAGAAGCAGATTGCCTTATGCTCAGTTTGTAGGTAGAATTTTAAGAAGAATACCAGATTCTGAAGCTCAAAGCGCTCAAGACAATGTTGGAGTTATAGTTTCTCATGAACATTTATATTTAAGAGATTTATGGAATTATTATAAAAAAGAGATTCAAGAGAGTAATACAATTCGTTTATTGGATGAATTGGAGAAATCAGAAATAGATCTTGGGTTTGAAGGTGAGTCCAATCGTGATTACTCAATTGGTAAAGCAACTGAAAAGGGTGAAGGGGAAACCATTATAGATTCTTATATCACCACAGAATTGATAGAAAAACAAAGAGAAGAGAAAGCTAAAAGGAAACAGGCCATTATAGAATTACAAAATTTATTAGAAATCAAAAAAGAGGAAGCTGTAAAAATTTATGATCAAAACCAAAGTAAAAAGTCTAAAATTAAAAGGCCAGATCAATATTTTAAGGATCAAAAAAACAAAATAGATAATTTAATCAGATATGAAATAGTACCAGAAATAATTAGTGATTTTAAATTAGATGCTTCGGATAATGACATTAAGAACTCTAAACTTTTCGAGGGGGAATTTTCGTGGATCAAAAAAATTAATTCTAATGCAGGGATGCTGGCAACTTATTTTAATAATGCTTTAAAAATGAAAATTGATAAAAAGAGAAAAGACTGGAAGTTAGCTGATTATGAACATGCTTTTGAAAAGGTAAAGCCAATAAGGGAATATGTTGAAAATGTATTGAAAAATTATTTAAGTCCAGGAGATGAAAAGAATGAGAAAAGATATTGAAAAATTGTACGACTTGTTTTATTCATCTATTTTAACTCCGCACAATTTATTAGATAATATTGAGTTAGGTAATTACCGCTATATTAAGTATTATCAAGAGAACAATAAAACAATAGCAGAGATAGAATGTGAAGTTGAGGGTGAATTTGTAGTTTTTTATTATAAATTTGATCAAAAAAATAGGTTGGACAGTGTTTTTATGGGAGAAAACAAAAAATTAGTTTATGATAGAGAGCTGGAAAAACAGTATCAACTTGCTGAAGTTGTTCAAAATCAAATAGAAATAAAAAATAGTTTGAATAAAGCACAGTAGATTAGGAATTTATTGAAGTTGCAAACTCTTGATTTTTCCATTATAATATAACCTAGAAACTACGGAAGGTTTGCAGGGTCAAAAGTGTTAATACCCAAAAAGTCAAACGCTTTTCAAATTTTTATACTGGAAATCTTATTTAAATAACTCTAAATATTTTCTGAAAATGGTCTTTTTTATTGTCGTCAAGACACTTAAATCAACATTAAAAACAGCTCACAAAGGCTGTTAGTTCAATGAATATAATTTTTTCTCAAAAATCACTTGACGATAATAAGAGTAACTGTTATAATATTTATTGTTGCTTAAGAAAAGTTTTAGCGTGCGCCTGTAGCTCAACTGGATAGAGCGTCTGACTACGGATCAGAAGGCTAGGGGTTCGACTCCTCTCAGGTGCGCCATTTTAAATTTTTAATTTTTTGTTTTATCAGGAGATATTCTATGGAAAATGATATAAAATATATGAAGATGGCCCTGGCAGAAGCCAGGAAAGCTTATCAAAGAGCTGAAGTACCAATCGGTGCAGTTGTTGTCTGTGATGACCAGGTTGTTGGCCGTGGGTTTAATCTCCGGGAGCAAACTCAGGATCCAACTTCTCATGCCGAAATGATTGCTCTAAGAGAAGCAGCCAAAAATGAGGCTAGCTGGCGCTTGGAAGATTGCCAGCTTTATGTGACTTTAGAGCCCTGCCCAATGTGTGCAGGTGCAATTCTACAGTCTAGGATTAAACGCCTTGTTTATGGAGCCAGTGATCCCAAAGCCGGAGCTGTCAAGAGCCTCTATCAGCTTTTAGATGATGACCGTTTTAATCATCAGGTAGAAGTTGAAGCAGGAGTAATGGAAGCAGAATCAGCTCAGCTTTTAAAAGATTTTTTCCGTGAGTTAAGACAACGGAAGGATGGGTGAGTCTGGCTGAAACCGCTCGACTCGAAATCGAGTAGACAGTTTTGCTGTCTCGGGGGTTCAAATCCCTCTCCTTCCGCCATTATATTTTATCATCCATAGTTTATATATAAATTTTCAAAGTAGAGACTGAGAAGAGAAGTGTTATTAAATTTGAGTATTCGAATTTAATCCTACTTCTGACTTCTTACATCCTACTTCTTTACGGAGAGGTGTCCGAGTCTGGCTTAAGGGGCCCGCCTGGAAAGCGGGTGTAGGCTCAAACCTACCGAGGGTTCGAATCCCTCCCTCTCCGCCATTAAAACTTTATAATTTTTGAATAAGATTTGGCCGCACTAGATGGGGTGGTAGCGGTACCCTGTAACCTGCAAACCGCTATAGCAGGATTGACGCCGTGGCTGAGGATTTTTTCTTTCAGGGTCTGGCCCTGATAAGTAGTGTTGACAATTGGGTCTCGCGCAATGGAGTCTTGTGAACCCCGTCAGGTCCGGGAGGAAGCAGCGGTAAGCAAGTCGCTCCATGTGCCGCGAGGGTGCCTGGTTCGAGCCAACTGTCAGGGTAACGCCTGGGAGAAGATCTTCGAAGCTCGGTGTGCGGCCACTATTTTAAAACACCCGGAATAGGGTGTTTTTGTTATATAATACTATTTTTGAGGTGAAAAAAATGTCCTTTCTCTCTCTTTATCGAAAATACAGGCC
>Ga0163225_100303_pt1 | contig 15303 bp, 15 predicted proteins | sample MSEWel2016_04_06_2_FD_113145 | JGI IMG/M metagenome (GOLD analysis project Ga0163225, IMG submission 113145) | Subsurface microbial communities from deep shales in West Virginia, USA - MSEEL Well Study Marcellus 5H_2016_04_06 ... | reverse complement strand
CTCACGCATCCATGCCCTTAATCGGTCTAAGACCCCGATGACAGTCCGCCTCGCGGTTTCCTGCCACGCCCATGGGATACGAAATCCGGGCGATTGGTACACTTATCCCGGGAGCTTCAACCGTTAATGGTTCACCCTGTGAAAATACTATTTTACAGGGCAAGCCATACATCCGTTGTCCCGGTAGGATACTATTGGAAGAACAATAGGTCTTATCAGAGGCGTAAGTCTCTGTAAAACAATTATATAGAGCGACTTCGTATCGCAACAACGTTAACGGGTATGGCATCGGTTATACCAATGGCATCTATACCTATCCCAACTGTATATATGCCAAGGACAAGCCCGCCATGCATGCCATCCCTTCCTGCTGGTTCGATTTTGACCCCAATGATACCCGCCGCGATGTGACCATCTGCAACTACGATATTGCTTTGGATGATGTACGTCGCTTGAGTACCTATACCGGTATGACCATCGGTAAGTTCCGCGTTGACTGGAAATCGGAAATCGGGGTGAAGGTGAATAAGCGGAGCATCAACTGGCCAGTGCTGCGCTATGCCGATCTGCTCCTGATGTATGCCGAGGCAGAGAATGAGTTGCATGAAGGGCCCACTGCCGAAGCCACCACAGCGCTGAGAGAAGTGCGGATGCGGGCATTTAGTCATGATGCCTCGATGATCGGAACTCTTCCCACCAGTTATGAAGCGTTCAGAGAGGCCATCATCAAAGAGCGGCAGCTGGAGTTGGGATTTGAGAGTCTTCGCCGGACCGACCTTGTCCGGTGGGGAATCCATTACGAGATGGTGTCGGGAGCCAAAGAAAAAGTGATACAAATGGCCAACCGCACGGGACGCTACCAGGATATTGATATCTACAGGGCTTACCAACCTGTGGCAGCCACCGAATTTGAAGATCCCATCGTGGCAGTGGATTACATCGGCTATCAGCGGGAGCTCACCGACGCTGAGATAGCAGACCTGGAAGCCCGCGGTTATACAGTCCTCAATATGTTTGGCGATGATGACCTCTCCAATTCCAAGAACCTGAAAGCAGGTGAGGTATGGATCGGATCATTGTTCCGGGGACTGGAGAAAGAAAAAGTGGAGCTGTTGCCGCTTAACCAGAAGATGATCGACGTCAATCCCGGCCTTGAAGGTCAGCAGCATCCGGGGTATTGAGGGCAGAGAGCAGAGGGTATGGGGCCTGGAGCCAGGAGGCTGAGTCTGAGACTGAATTTAAGGTTGAGAAAATTGAGAGAAGGCAGAAGGGAATCTGGCAAGTAGGCGAGTAGGTGAGTAGAGAAAGAGACTGAGGTTAAGGCTGAAGTTAAGGCTGAGGTTGAGGCTGGGAGCGTGTGTCATCTCTACCCCTCGTTTCCGAACGAGGGGTTTCCCATCCCTCGTCTCCTGACGAGAAAACATTGTGATCCATTTTTCATTTCACCATGGTATCACCCCGGTCCCTGAAAGAGGCCGGCAAGATTTGACAATCCCTCATCCGCAAACATACGACACCTATAGCGTCGGGTTTTCTATTTTTGGAGCCCATCGGGGCGGAGAACAGTTGTCGACCCGGGCCATTGCCATAGCCATTGACCAGTGTCACGAGGCAGGAGGAGGACGTGTAGTGGTGCCGGCCGACACTTTTCTGACCGGTGCCATTCACCTCAAAAGCAATGTGAATCTGCATATGGAGGAGGGAGCGGTCTTGCTTTTCAGCACCCATCCGGAGGATTATCTGCCCATGGTATTCACACGTTGGGAAGGCATAGAACTGATGAACTATAGTCCGCTGATATATGCCAGCGAACAGGAAAATATTGCCGTTACCGGAAAGGGCAAACTCGACGGCCAGGCATCGGACCAGAACTGGTGGTCCTGGTGTGGTAGCAAGCGCTACGGATGGCAGGAAGGAATGCCCCGGCAAAATTCCGCCCGGGACTCTTTACAGAAGCTCAACCACCGGGAGGTGCCTCCGCGGGAAAGGATTTTTGGGCCCGGCTATTCACTGCGACCCAATTTTGTGCAGTTTGAAGCGGGGACACGGCGGTGTGGTAATAGGCAGCGAGATCAGTGGCGGATGCCGCAATGTGTATGCCCTCAACTGCACGATGGACAGTCCCGAGCTCGACCGGGCACTCCGCATCAAGACCAGTTCGAGCCGTGGAGGGGTTATCGAAAATGTCTATTTTAAGGATGTGAAAGTGGGCACCTACAATGAAGCAGCTGTCAGGGTCAACATGTTTTACGAAGCTCCCGGAGATTATATCCCGGTGGTGAGAAACATCCTGGTGGAAAACCTGGATGTGAACGATGGCGGCAAGTACGGTGTGCTCATCCGGGCCTATCCCGAATCGCCTGTTCAGAACTTCAGAATGGTCAACTGTGTCATCAACAGCGTAGACCAGGTGGCAAAAGCCGACCACGTAAAAAATGTGAAACTCGAAAATGTGACAATCAACGGAAAGGAGATTACTGCGGAGGAGCTGACGGGAGAGGGAAATTAGGCAGTAGTTTATAGCCAGTTTTCCGATTACCGGATAAAAACAAAACAAAAAAACAGATGCAAATCTAACAATCGAAGAATAATGAAAAAACTTCACTTAATTACATTTTTCCTTCTTTGTGCGGTGGTGGCTGCCTGTCACCGGCCGGCAAAGGAAAGCGGTCAGGCACAGCAAATCGATCGCCGGGATCTGGTAGAAAGAAACCATCCGCACAACACGGCTTTTGATTCCCTGGCCTCCTTTACCGTTGGCAATGGAGAGTTTGCTATGACAGTAGACGCCACCGGACTGCAATCATTTCCCCGTTATTATTCCAACGGGGTGCCTCTGGGAACTCAGTCGCAATGGGGATGGCACAGTTTTCCGAATACCGAAAACTTCCAACATGCCGAGACTCTCAAAGAATTTGACTTCGGACGTGGACGAAAAGAGCCTTACTCCGTGCAGTTTGACGAGGGAAGACCACGGGCGGCGGCTAATTATTTCAGAGAGAATCCCCACCGCGTGCACCTTGGTATCGTGGGCCTGGAGTTCCGTGATGACAAAGGACAGGAGCTGGGTATTCAGGATATTACGGACGTAGAGCAGACTCTGGAACTGTGGAACGGAAGTGTCAACAGCTTTTTTTCCGTGGCAGATGAAGCTGTGGAGGTCATCACCGTCTGTGATCCGTCCAAAGACATGGTGGCAGCCTCTGTTAACTCGGCGTTGATGCCTGCCGGACAGATGAATATCAAACTGCATTTTCCTTATCCCACCGGTAAGCATGCCGACGATGCTATGGACTGGCAAAGCGAAACGAAGCATGTGTCCCGGGTGGTGGAGCAATCGGATAATTCTGCGTTGATTGAACGGACACTGGACGACAGCACTTATTATGTATGGGTGAAATGGGAAGGCAAAGCCCGCTTCAAAAGTAAGGGGCCTCATTATTTTGTGGTGGAGCCGCAGGTGGGTCATTTTGCTTTCTCCTGCCTGTTTACGAAAGAACGTCCGGTACTGGTGGTCGACAGTTATGACGAGACAGCGGAGGCCTCCAGCCATTATTGGAATAATTTCTGGCAGCAGGGCGGAGCGGTTGATTTTTCACAGTGTACCGATGCCCGGGCTCCGGAACTGGAACGCCGGGTGGTGCTCTCGCAATACCTGATGGCCATACAGAGTGCAGGCAGTCTGCCGCCCCAGGAGACCGGGCTTACCTACAACAGCTGGTTTGGCAAGCACCATCTGGAGATGCATTGGTGGCATGCCGCACACTTTGCGCTGTGGGGGCGTTTAGACCTGCTGGAACGCAGCATGGATTGGTACCAGAAGGTCGCTCCCGTGGCCCGTGAAATTGCCGGTAGGCAAGGCTACGAGGGAGTTCGCTGGATGAAGATGACCGATCCGGATGGGGGCGAGGCCCCCTCGGGAGTGGGTTCCTTCCTGATCTGGCAGCAACCCCATTATATCTATTTCTCCGAACTGATCTACCGGCAGAAGCAAAACCGCGAGACGCTGGATAAATACAAAAAACTGGTATTCGAAACTGCAGAGTTTATGGCCTCTTTTGCTTCCTGGGATGATGCCGGGGACCGGTATGTGCTCAAGGGAGTCATTCCTGCCCAGGAGACTCTGAGAGCCTCAGAGACGGTAAACCCGCCCTTTGAGCTTGCTTACTGGCACTGGGGCCTGGCCACAGCGCAAAAGTGGAGAGAGCGTTTGGGAATGGAACGCAACGCACAGTGGGATGATATTCTCCAAAAAATGGCCCCATTGGCTCAAAAAGACGATCTTTACCTGGCAGCCGAAACAGCCCCTCAAACCTATGAGGATGTGCGCTTCACGTCGGACCACATGGCCGTGCTGGGCGCTTTGGGAATTTTGCCTGACAGTCGCCTGGTAGATCCTGAGATCATGCACAATACCCTGCATTGGGTGTGGGACAACTGGAATTGGGACCATACCTGGGGATGGGATTACCCCATGACGGCAATGTGTGCTGCCCGCCTGGGCGAACCCGAAAAAGCCGTGGGCGCTTTGCTGATGGTTAAACGTACCAATACCTACCTGATCAATGGGCACAACTATCAGGACAAGCGCCTGAGGGTGTATCTGCCCGGAAATGGCGGCCTCCTTACTGCTGTGGCCATGATGGCTGCCGGCTGGGATGGCTCAAATAAAAAGACCCCGGGGTTTCCGGATGATGGCACCTGGAATGTACAATGGGAAGGATTGGAGAAAATGCCGTGAAGGAGTATGGGCAGAGGGCATGGAGCTGATAGCGAGGAGCATGAAGCCAGAAAAACAGGCAGGAAGAAATTTGGCAAGTAGCGCTGTAGAGAGACCACCATGTTGTTTTAAGTGGATTGGTGTTTTGAAAACCATATCCATTTTCTTCGGACTGAAAGCCCGGGGCAAAGCGAAGCGTCGTCACGGGATCATTGATGTTGAAAATGGATGCGCCCTGTAACGGCAGGGTGATTATGGTTGTTTTTTAATTATATACAATTATTTAAGTTGCCCTTACAGGGCGCCTGTTGCTGTTTGTTTCCTATTTCCGGGGCGTTGCCACCGGACTGAATAAAATTGCCCTTTCGGGGCGTAAGAATGCGCCCTGTTTAGTTCTTAATATGGATGATCGGTTCGACCCGCCTGGGGGGCGATTTTTGAGGAAATATTAAAGTCATTAAACCTATGACCCACGTTGGGGGCAGGCATTTTTATTTGAAGAAAAAGTAGCCTGAAAGGCTCCTATGGTTATAGTTATTTGCAAAATATAAAATATCGACGCTGAAGGTGTCGTATGTATAAAAAGTTATTTGAGATGTCTTTTTAAATGAATTATCACTTATGTTTAAATTGAGAATATCAAAAAAGCTCCTTGTCTTCACCGGCTTAATCTGTTTTGTGGCAGGTGTGGATGCCACTGGGACAGCTTCTGATACCCTGTCCATGTGGCACGGAGGAACCAGGAACATCCAATACTGACCCGATGGACAGGATTTTGTGAGTGTCAATGGGAAAAACAAGTTTACTCGAGCATTGTATGGTACAGAGTCTGACTTCCGGGTGGAGACGAGTGATGTGCCGGAGTTTGGATTGTATATGCCACTAATGAGGGGGGGATATTCACTTTGGACTGGTAAGGGGCAAACAGAGCATCTGGATGAACGATTGCCATTATATTGAATCTCGTTACCGACCTGGAACACGCCTTTATACCATTAAGGATTCCATACTGGAAGGTGGGGTGATTGAGATTCAGGCACTGGCCATGAGCGATGCTGAAGGCATGGTGTTGAAAATGTCGTTTACTGCTGTCCCTGCTGACCTGGAGTTGCTGACTGTTTATGGAGGCGCTGTCAACCGTCGTTTTCACCGTTCAGGAGATTTGGGGGTTGATCCTAAAAACAGTTTTGAGCTGCAGCCCGGCTACTGCGAAGGCAATGTGTATGTGGTAACAGATAATGAATTTGAAGTGTTTTACGGAGCCTCTGAAGAAGAAAACCGAAAAGCCTCCGAAGGAGTTAATGTGGATGGGGTGAAGGTAATTGCAGGGGTGCTGCCCGACGGTGCTCTGCTCCGCGGCGGAGATGCACAAGACCGGGGAACACCGCTGGAAGTCTGGAAGGCCGGGAATTCAGAACGTTACCCTGTTTTGTTGGGAGAGCAAATGGTGAAACCGGGGAAAACGATTTATTTCTCCTTCTACAAACCAGCTTCGGAAGGAGCGCTGCACTCTGCCGGTCTTCCGCTGGTGTTCGAAGAAGCAGAAAAAAACCGGGAAGCACTGGCTTCGCGCATTCAGATCGACACCCCCGATCCCTGGCTCAATACCCTGGGAGGTGTGCTGGCAGTAGCTGGAGACGGTATCTGGGAGTCGCCGGTGTACCAGCACGGAGCCGTGGGATGGCGCATGCCCCTGAGCGGATGGCGGGGAGCCTATGTGGCCGATGTGCTGGGCTGGCACGACCGGGCCCGGACGCATTTCAACGCTTATGCTCATTCGCAGGTGACGGAGGTATCGCCACTATATTCCCATCCCGCCCAGGATCCTGAGCTAAACCTTTCTCGCGCCCTTAAAAAATGGGGAACCCAAATGTACAGCAACGGTTATATTTGCCGCAATCCTAACCGCAACGACCAGATGCACCATTATGATATGAACCTGTGCTACATCGATGAGTTGCTGTGGCATTTCAACTGGACAGGCGATCTGGAATATGTGAAAAAGATGTGGCCGGTGATAGATGCACATCTTGAGTGGGAAAAACGAAATTATGATCCCGACGACGACGGACTTTACGATGCTTATGCCTGTATCTGGGCCAGCGATGCGTTAATGTACAACAGCGGTGGCGTTACTCATTCATCAGCCTACAATTACAGGGCCCATAAAACCGCAGCCCGCCTTGCCGGCCTTATCGGAAAAGATCCTGAACATTACCGCCGGGAAGCTCAAAAGATTCAAAAGGCTATTGCTGACCATCTTTGGATGGATGATCTTGGATGGTGGGCCGAATACAAGGATTTTATGGGGCATCAGCACCTGCATACCAGTGCAGCTGCCTGGATCATTTACCAGGCCATCGATTCGGATGTCAGTGATGCTTTTCAGTACTATCAGGCTGCCCGTTACATCGATAAGGAAATTCCTCACATCCCGGTAAGGGCCGAGGGGCTGGACCAGGAGTTGTCTACCATCTCCACCACCAACTGGATGCCTTATTCATGGTCTGTCAACAATGTAGCTTTTGCCGAGGTGAACCACACAGCGCTGGCCTACTGGTTGGCCGGACGATCCGGTGAGGCCTGCCGGCTCTTCAAAAGTGCGGTGATGGATGGCATGTATCTGGGCGATAGTCCCGGAAATATAGGTCAGATCAGTTTTTACGATGCAGCCCGCGGGGAGTGCTATCGTGATTTTGCCGATCCTGTGGGTGTTACGGCTCGTGCTGTTATTCAGGGATTGTTTGGCATCCTGCCCGATGCCCTGCGTCATAAAATGGTGATAAAGCCCGGATTCCCCGAAGCTTGGGATCATGCCTCCCTTACCACTCCCGATCTTGCGTTCAGTTATCAGCAAAAGGGAACGGCCGACAGCTATGAGGTAAAACTCAGGTTTCCAGTCCCCATGGCTCCTGAACTGCATTTGCCGGTTCGTTATTCCGGAGTTAAAGAGGTGCTGGTCAACGGGAAAAAAGCCGCATGGAAGATGGATGAGAATGCCGTGGGGAGGCCAATGATGGTGGTGGAATGTCCGCCAATCGAAGAAGTTGTTATTAAAATCCGGTGGTCGGGTCACCCTGTTGAGGCTGAACCGGCAGAGATCACCACGGCCCGCGGCGATGAGGTGGAGATTCTCGCCCGAGAAGAAGTGGAGGAGCTCCATGACCCGCAACAGGTCTTGTCGAATATCTGTGTTTCGGGAAATAAAATTGCCGGAAAGGTAGTGGGGAAAGTGGGGCCCCGCACACTGTTTGTGAAAGTGAGAGACCAGAGCCTTTCCTGGTGGCAACCCGTGTATATGGATGTCAGTAGTCCCCTGTATCTGGAGACGGTGAATGATGAGTCGGCACAGTTGCAACTGAGGGTGACCAATAACAGCAACAAAGCCTTTAAAGGCAGGATGTTGGTCAACCCCGGCCGGCAAAGCTATGAAATACCGTTGCAACTGGGGCCTGCCACCTCTTCGGCAGTGATGACGATTCCTGATGAATTTGCTGTGAAAGGCTCCAATAAGGTTAGGGTGCGCACTCAAAACGGAGTCGGCATGGATACGGTTGCTGTCAACTGGGCACTACCCGCTCCAACTGGGCGAAATACTTTGGTTGATTTACAGGGACTTTTCAACGACAAGGTAACCCGTATCAATACAAAGCCTGCCCCGATTTTTTTCGGGGGGGTGAAGTTTTTGAAACCAAGAAGTCCCGATTGTGCTTTTTGTTGGTTTTTAGGGTAAAAACCTTACAAAAGCCACTTCGGGATAACTGATTCAAAAACGAGAATAACAGTTTACCCCGATTTTTCTTCGGGGCAGAAGTTGGTGTTTTCTTGCAAAGACTATATATTTGAAAGTTTAATTATTGAGTGAGCACATGAAATATTATCCAGTCGGTTGACATACGGCGCCACAAAGTTAGCTCCCGCACGTGCTGCCACTAATGCCTGTTGATGGGTGAATATAGCAGTTGCTGTAACTTTGATGCCAGCCCTTTTGAGCATGGGAATGGCTTTGTATCCTTCCACAGTGATGGGGATTTTTGCATAAAAGTCACATTTGTCGCCACATAGTTCGCGGTATTTTTTGGCTTCATCCACCATTCGTTCGGCTTTTTTACTGATCATCTGATCATCTGCACATGTAGCATCTTGTCATCCACCGGGTTAACCAGTTCGGGAAGAATAGCTGAAAGTTTTTTGCCTTCAGCGGCCAGAATGGTAGGATTGGTGGTGATGCCCTGAAGAGGGAAATAACGTAAAATTTTCTTTATTTCCTTAATGTTGACAGTATCTGCTAAATAGTACATGATATTTGAATTTTTATTTTTTGCTAAGTTGGGAGAAATGAGTTGTTCCGGCGATCAATAGTTTATTTAAAAAAGGTTAAACGCAGAGACGCCATTTATTTTTCGCTAAAGATATGGATTCTGAAAGTAGCAAAGTTGAGTTTGCTCCGAAAAGAGGTATTTTTGTCAAGAGTGAGGCGCAGAAAATTTTTAACCCGGAGTTAATTTTTTGTTAGTGAGGATTTAAAAATTTCATGTAACGAAGATATTGGCAACAAAGAACCTTTTCGGAATGGACTCAGTTTTAAAATTTTTATGCTATGCTCAAATATGTTAGAATACTTCAAAAAGGAATTATTTTTCTTCTCCTTTTTGTGATGTCGCTGATTCTGTTGGTTAGCACAGTCAACATCATTCTCAATGTCATTTTAGGGGCCATTTCCGGGCCTGAAACCTTTTTTAATGCCCAACGGCTGCAATCACTTTTTGGATTGTTTCTTATTATTCTGATTGGAATTGAATTACTCGACACGGTGAAGGCTTTTCTTGAGGAGGAAAAGATCCATGTGGAAATAGTGCTTTTGGTTGCAATGATTGCTTTGGCACGGAAGGTTATTATTTGGGATTTTTCCGAATATGAAGTACAGGAATTGTATGGTGTAGCTGTTATGCTGCTTTCTTTGGCCATTTCTTATACGCTTATCAAAGGTACCTGGGTAAAGACTGCTTTGGATCGTTGGTTTTCATCCAGGAAGAAGATGGAAGGTGTGGTAGAAGAAAGTCCGTTGGAAGATCATGATTTTGCCCCTCCAAAGAAACTATAATCATTTTAAATAATGTTTTGAAGTGTTAATGTATTCGATGGTTCTGTTGTTTAACCTTTTTAGCTATTGACTTTTTTTCTGTTTTTTTGTAATTTAGATTTTCTTGTTTATGAAAAAACAAAATATCAGGTAATCAGGTAAATAGATATCACATTATTTAGAAAAAATACAAATAGGACAAATGAATGAACGCTGGATCCTTTGCAATCGTTTATTTATTTAATATATTTGTTAGACAGAAAAACAATTAAAAATCATACACCATGACATCAATTCAGTTTAACAACAGACTCTTGGGGCTACAGGACAAACTTCTGTATTTTGCCCTTAGTTTAACTTCTAATGACGATGATGCGCATGATTTGTTGCAGGAAACCATCCTGAAAGCGCTCACTTATCGGAACCAGTTTGTGGCAAATACCAATTTCAAGGCATGGGTGTTTACCATCATGAAAAACACCTTTATTAATAACTATCGCCGTAATCAGAAAACCAGAAACACTTTTGATGGTTCTGATGACGCTTTTAAACATGCTTTTAAAAAGAATTATGCTTCCGAAACACCCGAAATGGTACATTCGGTAACTGAAATGAATCAGTACATCGAACAGTTGGATGATGATTTCAGGATTCCTTTCAGAATGCACACCGATGGTTACAAATACAAAGAGATTGCTGAACAACTTGAACTTCCTATCGGAACGGTTAAAAGTCGCATTTTCTTTACCCGTAAGAAGTTGCAGGCGATGTTGAGGGATCGTGAAGGAAGCTATGCTGTTTGATATTTTTTGGAAACCCAAATAAGTAAAAAAGTACCGGAATAAGAGAAAGGTTTTGGGTTTAGTGGATGAGTGGACAACCGGCCAACTGTGAAAGCAGTGGTCGGTTGTTTTTTTTATTCAGTTTTGCCATCCCATCCGGCCATCCGGGCCAAGATCCACCAAAATGCAATGGCTTTTCGATTGGCTGTAATGTGTTGTGTGTTGTGTTCGCCAAAAGCGACTTCACCATTCGGAGCCAACCTGTTGAGCCAGTAACCATTTCCGGAGTCCTTCATGTCCTGCCAGTCTTTGTAAAAGTTGCCTCCATAGCTATTAGAATAGCCGTTGTCATTAGCGTCCTCCCAATAATTACCTGCGATGTCGTGGGTATCGATACTGTAATAATCAAGGCAAAATTGTTTGTTTTCTATACAGTAATTGTTTATTAGCTCTGCCTGGTTTCCTGGTTTTCCGGTGCCGATATTATCGTTTCCATTTGCATGGCCGGTCATAAATATAAAATGAACAGGCGTGGCTCGTTGTCCTTCCTGATTGCCAATTTTGGAGCCATCCTCTCCATATTCGGCTATTAATTGGGTCATCCCCGCCAAATAGTTTCCCGAAACATCATGTCCGGCAATATCGCACCACGACCACATAATTACGTTTATATGAGTATTTTCAGGGTTGTCAAGAAAATTTCTGGTTGCTTCAATGAAACCGGTTTCATTAGCACTCAAATCGGTGGCAATTTCTCCTTCATCTGCATAATCTTTTAAAGTGTTATCGTAGAAAGAAAGCTTACCGGAAACCTGCTTGTTTCGTGAAACCGCAAAACGATTTTCATCTCCCGATTTATAATCGGGTAATCCATAAACGCCTCTGGAAACATGTGTTCCATGTGAGGTATGCTGGTAAGCGATATGAAAGTTTTCTCTGGCTGCATTTATGTAGGTTTCAGGTATGCTCCGCAACACATCTTCATGGGCAATTTGGTGATCGGCAATAAAAACTGTTTGTGTTAAATCTTCCTCCTCGTTTTCTGTTGATGTCTTATTTTCACTTGTTTTGTCGGTAGAAATGGCCGGAGAAGTACTATTTTCATCCGAGCCCGAAGTGCAACTTATACATGGTAAGAGTGTGGTAATAATTAAAAAACTTAACATTTTCATGATCGTGAAATTATGTAATTCAAATCATTGGTATCCGGTTAAAAAATTGAGATTGCTTCGCCTTGCTCGCAATGACACTGTCTTACAGGTTTTAGGCTGGGTTGGTAGGGGTTGATTTTCGGCTTTGCCGAAAATCAACCCCTACCAACCCTCAACATTCTGTAAAGTCCCGTCATTGCGAACGTAGTGAAGCAATCTCCTTTCAAAAAACATGTTTCTCCGTACAATAGTGAATTCAAATAGAATTTTCGTATGTCGTTTTTGCGTTTGATTTTGTTAAATTTACGTTGGTTTTCAGTTTTAATCAATAGCGGAAATAGCCGATTTGATTATTGAAAATTGTGATTGTCCGAAAACCGTTTTTCATCCGGATAATCAAAAGTTTCAACCTGATTTCTGTTTTTTTACATTTTACGCCTGAGGTGTTTTGTGTATATTCATTTATATTTACATTATCATTGGCCTGTGGATGGTGTATGTTGAAGAAATTCAATCAATTGTCGAAGTTTTGGCCAATTTTCATCAAAAGACAAATGACAATAGTCCGTTAAAAATAGCTTAAACGCAGAGACGCAATGACGCAAAGTTTTTATTATGAGTGAGTTGTGCCCTGTTCGCTTGGTTGTGTAATGGGTTGATTATCAACTGTTTTTAAAAGTTTAACGGAGTATTGCTATTAGGCTGCTCCGAAAAGAGGTGTTTTTGTCAGGAACGAGGCGTAGGGAATTTTTGAACCGGAATTAAATTGCTGTTAATGAGGGTTTAAGACTTGATGTTGTGTAATGGTTTTCACAATAGATCGTTAGATATAAGATTCAAGAGGAATCCTATCCCGAATCTTCGGGATTGATAATCTGACTATTAGTGTCTTACCCCTAATAGTCGTGTTTTTTTTGGCAAAATATTTTCCAGTAATTTATAGAAAATGGCTAAGCCATTTTTTTGTTTGGCGTCCACGAATTACACGAATTTAAAAAGCTGTTTTACAGCTTTTGTTAAACGGCCGCTCGGCTCTGCCGCTTTGCTTGTCAAAGAAAGCCGCTTAAATTCGCCAAATTCGTAAACAACTAAAAATAATTGCGTAGCAATTAATTAAACCGGCAAATGATGATTTGAGTTTTATCTTTTGTGGTTTGGTTCTGGCTATGCCAGGTTAGGGCAATGCCTGAGGGTTTGTAAGCAATTAACCCTTAGGTGATTATAGAGGCTTGACGGACTATTGTTTTCATACAATAACCAAAAAAATTAAGCAGACGTATTACACACCCTAAACAACGTAGATGTTGGCGATAAAGAACCTTTTCGAATAATCAGATAAATTTTAGTTGAATGAAGAACAGAGGTAAATCAGGACGATATCAAAGGATTTTTAAGCAGATTGAAGAGTTGATTCCGGCTACCGAAAGTCCATGGTCGCGTATGAGCACCGTTGCGGCTCTGCTTCATCATAAGATGCCGGATTATTTTTGGACCGGATTTTATTTTTTAGATGAAGCCGGGAATTTGATTGTGGGGCCGTATCAGGGCCCTGTTGCTTGTTTAAAACTCAAAAAAGATACGGGTGTTTGTTGGGCTGGTATTAATACCGGGCAAAGTGTGGTAGTTGGGGATGTGGAGGAGTTTCCCGGGCATATTGCCTGTTCTTCGCTCAGCCAATCAGAAATTGTGGTGCCTGTTCGCGACAAAAGTGGAAACGTTGTGGCGGTGCTTGATATTGACAGCAGAGAAATAAATACTTTTGATGAAACAGACAGGGAGGAATTGGAGAAAATAGTTGCTCTGGTGTATCGTTGACAGATATTCACTATCTTGTTTTTTGGGTCTGTTTTTTCCTAACCGCTACATTTCGGGCCTAATGATCTATTTGTTATGAGGAAGACAGTATTAATTACCGGTGCCGCACGGCGTGTGGGGGCAGGGATAGCCAGATTTCTTGCCCATGAAGGTTGGGAAATTGTGATTCACTATAATAATAGTCGTGATGATGCCTTGCAGCTGTCCGGTGAATTGCGCGCCACTTATCCCGACAGGGAATTTCCGGTTTTGCAGTGCGATTTATCCAATCCGGATGCTATTTTGTCCATATTTAACAGGTTGCCCGACAACATCCGGCAGCTCAACGCGCTGGTGAATAATGCCAGCACCTTTAATTCCGGAAGACTTCTGGAGACTTCTGCTGATTTTCTGAGAAAGGAAATGGCAGTTAATTTTGAAGCTCCTTTTTTTTTAATTCAGGCTTTTGTTAACACTTTCGGAAAAGGCGCCATTGTCAACATATTGGATACTAAAATAGTGAAAAACGAAGGCATTCATGCGGCGTATCTGCTGGCCAAGAAGAATCTGGCAGAATTGACCCGGATGGCGGCGCTTGATTTTGCTCCTGATATAAGAGTTAACGGCATTGCGCCGGGACCTGTATTGCCACCTTCGCGTAAGGGGAACGATTATCTGGAAGATGTCATTGCAAAAACTCCTTTAAAAAGGAAGGTGGCGGTTCAGAATATCGCTGCTTCAGTCTCTTTTTTGTTGAACAATCCTTCTGTCACCGGACAAATTATTTTTTGTGACAGTGGTTCTCATCTGATTTAAGTTATGGCAACTATCTTTATCAAAGACCTTTTACTTCGAACCGAAGTTGGTTTTAATCCTCATGAATTGGGGAAAAAGCAGGATTTGTTGTTGAATATCTCTATTCAATTCCAGACCCGTGGTGAAGAAAAAAATGATAACCCCGAAGATGCACTGAACTACCGGGATATCTGTAAAAGAATAATTGACCTGGTTGAAAACAGAAAATTTAATCTGCTGGAAAAAGTTGCTGATGAAGTGGCTCATTTGATTTTGGATATTTCGCGGGTCGAAGAGGTCTCTGTTGAAGTGGACAAGCCTCATGCTTTGCGATTTGCCAAAAGTGTTTCATTCAGTCTCACCAAAAACAAATCGAAATTGTGAACAATGAGGTTATCATAGCATTGGGGTCGAATATTAATGCCCGACAAAATATTGAAAAAGCCTTTGAGCGGCTTCAAAAACAATTTCAATTAAAAAAACAAGCCGGGCCGGTTGTTACTTCTCCCATCGGCATTGCCGACCAACCCGATTTCCTGAACGCTGTTGCTCTGATAGAAACGGCTCTCTCCATGGAAGCATTGGTGTCTGTACTTAAAAAGATTGAGAATGAAATGGGACGCGACCGTTCCCGTGCAAAATTTGGTCCCCGGGAGATAGACCTGGATGTTCTTATCTGGAATGGAAAGGTCGTGGATGACGATTATTATGAGCGGGTTTTTTTGCTGCGGTTGGTGAAGGAGTTGGAATGAAAATTCCGGAAAACTGGGATGTCGGTTACTCTTCAATAGCCTCAGACGGAGTCTTGCCAAACTCCTCTCTGAATCTTTTTGTGAAATAGGCAGGTGAGGTAAACCCCACATCCAATGCTATTCCTGAAATATTTCCTTTCTCATTTTTGAGTCTTTGCATTCCCTTGTGAAGTCTGAATTTGCTGATGTATTCTGATGGAGTATAGTTGGTCAATGCTTTAATCTT
>Ga0163225_100302_pt1 | contig 15325 bp, 13 predicted proteins | sample MSEWel2016_04_06_2_FD_113145 | JGI IMG/M metagenome (GOLD analysis project Ga0163225, IMG submission 113145) | Subsurface microbial communities from deep shales in West Virginia, USA - MSEEL Well Study Marcellus 5H_2016_04_06 ... | reverse complement strand
AATCGGGGTAAACTGTTATTCTCGTTTTTGAATCAGTTATCCCGAAGTGGCTTTTGTAAGGTTTTTACCCTAAAAACCAACAAAAAGCACAATCGGGACTCCCTGGATTCAAAAACCTCGAAAGCCCCCCGAAAAAAATCGGGGCAGGCTTTGTATCTGGCGCTTTCTTATCAAAGACTAAAAAAACCTTAGTTTTCTTGCCGGCACTAACTATGAGTCTGCTCCGAAAAGAGGTATTTTTGTCAGGTTCGAGGCGCAGGAAATTTTTGAGCCGGAGTTAACTTTCTGTTAATGAGGATTTAAAATCTCCTGTAACGAAGAAATTGGCAGCAAAGAACCTTTTCTGAGTGCGCTCAACTATGATTGAATCGGACTTGTAAAGCATATTTATGGTTTATCAGGATTACGGCAGAGATTCGTTAAATCCAAAATTCTGTATGTTACAGAAAAAACAAAGGGACTTAGGGGTAGTTGGCGACGTGGTAATAACAACACAACGATTCCAGAATTACAAAAGCCGGAGTAAAGCGGAATTTTTTTTAAAAACCAGGAACTGATATTAATAAAATGTAAATGGTAGAATGCAAGTTACAACGATAATAGTTTAAATATCATTTAATTAGTCACTAAAACAATGCAATTGGTCAAATGAATGGTTTTTTATTTGTTGCAGAATAAGGATGTCCGGTTTTTTAACCCCGACCTTCCGGTTTTTAACTAACGTAGAAATGGGAAGATTTATTACCCAAATTGAGGGATTCTCGCTCACGATAAAGAAATAGTAAGGTTTCCACCTCATTCATTCGGTGAAAACCAACAATTTCTAAATCGGGGTTAACTCTAAGTAAAGCGATACTTCGCATAGTTCGTATCGCTCAACTTAGGTATTATTTAACTTTTCTGCTAAGAAAGTGTTTTCTTATCCAACGCGGAACCAGGAAGGTTCCAAATAGGAGATAGGGATAATAGCTGACCATTCTCCACATAAATGCCATGGCAATACCTGTTCCCACAGGGATAAAGGCGGCCAAAAACTCTTTGAAAACATATTCGGCAAACCCGCTTCCTCCGGGCGTGGGGCTGATAATCATCATAATCCACATGACCAGCTGTTTGGCAAAAACATGAAAATGGTCTTCAAGGCCGAGCCATTTGACACCCAAAAATGTAATGATTAGGGTGTTTACAACCCAGTAACGGGAAGTCCAGCTGAAAAAGGTTGCAGCAAAAGCTTTCAGCCATTTAGAGAAAGGCCAGTCACTGAACTCTTTGGATGTTTGGATAAGATCGGTTCCCGATTCATTGGCTTGTGGACGCCATTTGCGAATAATCGGAAGTTTAAAGATCATCAGAAGCAGCCATTTTAATCCGCGGGGGTTTATAAACAGGCCGTAAGTGAGAATAAGTGTGTAGAGCAATTTTATGGAATATCCTCCTATTGCCAGGAGGAAAAAACTGTTTTTATACCAGGGTAGCACTGCATCGGCTGCATCAAGAGCAAAGATATCCGATCGCCCAAGCAAAAGTAAAATTATGGGGAACGTGAGGATGAAATAAAGTTCATCCAGAAAAGAGGTGACCATTACCACTGCAGTGCTTCGACCTAAGCGCACACCCTCTTTGTTCAGGAAAAAAATGGCCACACTGGTTCCGCCAATAGCCGAAGGGGTGATAGCAGAAGTGAACTCCCAGAGCATGATGATATTGAAAGCTTTTCGCCACGACAATTCATTATTGGTAAGGATTCGTATGCGTAGGATGTAACCGAAATCCCTGATCGCCATTAGTAAAAATGATACCAATAGCCAAAACACGGACCAGGCAGTGAAACTCACAAAGCTAAAACTGCCGGGTTCAAATTCCCGGTAGAGCAGAAAACCTGTCACGGATAAGCCTATTAATATAGGCAGGATAATCTTGCTGGGGCTAATGCTTTTTATGATTTTCCCTGAGTTGTCTGTCATTGGTATTTACTGAAATGTAAGGGTAGCAATGGCTTGTTTTATCACTTTGAGCGGCTTTAAAAAGAACCCTTTGTTGGAGAGACAAATTTAAGAGTTACAATTAACAACCGAAAGGACAGGTGTTAAACTTTCTGAAAATGATATTAATAAAAACAAAAAAACCGGACGTTTTGTCCGGTTTTTCGTATATTGGTTAAACAAACGTGGAGATGAGGGGAGTCGAACCCCTGACCTCGTGACTGCCAGTCACGCGCTCTAGCCAACTGAGCTACACCCCCGATTTTCGAGTTGCAAATATAAAAGAAAATCGGGATAATGGCCAAAGGAATTCCGAAAAAATGTGGTTTGGATTGGTATTTGTTAAGGATTTGCTGTTAAAGTGTTGAAATTTAACGATGAGTAAAGTTGCCGGGAGGGCTCTGTTATTTTAAATCATTAAAAAGAACTGTAAAAAGTGCTTGGATTTGATTATAAAATCCTATTTTTAGCCTCTCAAAATGAAAAGGACGACTTTTGTTCGTTAAATTTGGGAACATTAAAAACAGTAAGGGTTTGTAATGAAATAAATTAACAGATTTAACGAAGTTATTTTGTTCTTTGCCGACTTGAAAAATACTGCGAATAGCTAGCTATTTAATGGATTTTCAAGGAAGTTAAAGGACAAAAGAACAAGTCTAAAGCGTCAAGTTATTTCGGCACAATCCCTAAGAGACATTAAATTTTAGGCACCAAAATTCGATTTTTATTATGGAAGTAAAAAAGTCGCCAAAAGCAGATTTGGAAAGCAGAAAGTCGGTCTTTATGCAGATTGGACTTGTTGTGGTGCTTTCTCTGGTATTCATCGCCTTTGAATGGACATCTACAGAAACAGATGTTAATGAAGGTTTTAGGATTGAAGAGGAGGAAGTTGAGGAGGAGATCATTCCGATCACCACCCAGGATGAAGTGAAACCACCGCCGCCACCACCGCCACCAAAAGTGACAGATGTATTGAATATTGTGGAGAACGACGTGGAACTCGAAGAAGAACTCGTTATTGAAGACACCGAGGCTTCAGAGGATATGGAAGTTGATTTTTCCGATATGCAAACAGATGAGGAGCAGGAAGAGGCTCCGGTTTTCTTTATTGTGGAGGACATGCCGGAGTTTCCCGGTGGAGATGCTGCTTTGCATAAGTACCTTGGAACTTCTGTTGATTATCCTGTAATTGCCCAGGAAAACGGAATTCAGGGACGTGTTTATGTGAAGTTTGTAATCAATACCGATGGCTCTGTAACTGATGTTCAGATTGCCCGTGGTGTTGACCCGAGCCTTGACAAGGAAGCCATCAGAGTTGTGAAGAGTATGCCTAAATGGAAGCCCGGGAAGCAACGGGGTAAAGCAGTAAGAGTTTCTTACACTGTACCCATTAACTTTGTGCTTCAATAAGGAACATCCCTAAACACTGATTAAAATATTAAAAGCCCGGTTTTGCCGGGCTTTTTTTGATTGGATGAGACTTTTTTGAATGCTTCCTTTTTATCATTAGTCCTCGATAAATAAAAGAGATTGCTTTCCTGATTGGTCGGGATTCGCAAAGACGGGAAATTACAGTATTTTTGGGGTTGGAGGCCTTGATTTTTGGCTATGTCGAAAATAAACTCTCTCCAATCTGCTTAGAACCTGTAGGTTGGTGGTATAGCGAGCAAAGGGAAGCAATCTTTTTTCAGGAAATAAGTTTCTCCGGACAATAGTGTTTTTTTATAGGTGAGTGTAGTATAAAAAGGTATATTTTTGAAAAAAAATCAAGGCTTTGAAAATTTTTGTACCGGAGTTAACCTGTTGTTAATGATGATTCAAAAATTTGCAATAATGAAGAGTTTGGCAATAAAGATGCTTTTTAGACTGAACTCATAGGTAGTGCCAGCAAGAAAACTACAATATTTTTAGATGTGGTAACAGGAAATCTTCGAGAACAAGGCTTGCCGCTTTTGAAAATCAAGGAGTTTACTTTTGTAAGTGACTGTTTTCACAAGTGGCGTAACGCAGTTATCGGAGTTTTCTTGTAATCACTAGGTAAATCAATTACTTTTGAATCTTACAATGGCTGGTTAAATCAGTTTAGAAATAGCTTCCTTTCAATTTGTTAAGGGTAACTTTATTATTTTACTGAATGAATGATTTAATATCAACAGAGAAAGAACTGGAGAAAGTAGTTTTAGTGGCCATCCGTACTCCCGAAGTATCCGAACGAGAAGTGGAGGAATATCTTGATGAACTGGCTTTTCTTGCTGAAACGGCCGGGGCTGTCCCTCTGAAACGCTTTGTGCAGTCGCTTTCCATGCCTGACAAGCGCTATTTCGTAGGCAGCGGCAAGCTTGAAGAGATTGTGGAGTACGTGAAAGTGCATGAAGACATTAATGCCATTATTTTTGATGATGAGCTTTCTCCTTCTCAGTTGCGAAACCTGGAGGGTGCCTTTCGACGCCGGATATTGGACAGAACCAATCTGATTCTTGATATTTTTGCCCGAAGAGCCCGGACAGCACATGCAAAAACTCAGGTGGAGCTTGCCCAGTATCAGTATTTGCTTCCTCGCCTTACCCGTATGTGGACGCACCTGGAACGTCAGCGGGGTGGTATCGGAATGCGCGGGCCGGGTGAAAAGGAGATTGAGACCGACCGACGCATTATTCGCGATAAGATATCCAAACTAAAGGTTGATCTTCAGAAAATTGACCGGCAAATGGCTACTCAGCGAAAGAACCGTGGCAAGTTGGTCCGGGTAGCCCTGGTTGGCTATACCAACGTGGGGAAAAGTACTCTGATGAATACTCTTGCGAAAAGTGAAGTTTTTGCCGAAAATAAATTGTTTGCAACCCTGGATACCACTGTTCGAAAGGTTGTGATTGGGAACCTTCCGTTTCTGCTGGCCGATACGGTTGGTTTTATCCGTAAATTACCTCACCATTTGGTGGAGTCGTTTAAGTCAACCCTTGATGAGGTTCGTGAAGCAGATATCTTACTTCATGTGGTGGATATCTCTCATCCCGGTTTTGAGCAGCAAATTGATGTGGTAAATAAAACTCTTCACGAAATTGATGAGCGTGAAAAACCTATGGTGATGGTGTTTAATAAGGTTGATGCGTTTACTTATACCGAAAAGGAGGAGGATGACCTGACTCCGGGAACACGAGAGAATTATTCGCTGGACGATCTGAAGAAGAGCTGGATGGCAAAAGATGCAAAAAGCATATTTATTTCAGCCAAAGAGAAGACCAATTTCGATGAGTTTAGAGAACTGCTCTATCGTGAAGTGGTGAAAGTTCATGTGACCCGATTCCCCTTTAATGATTTCCTGTATCCGGATATGGAATTGGAATAAGCATGGAAGAGGGTGCATAAAAGTCATTGTCGATGTTGTCCGGGATTCTCAGCTTATACAAGAATGAGATTCTTCACTTCGTTACCAATGACGTATTTGGCTATAGTTCAAAGTAGCGTTTTTTTCATTAGAGATTGCTTCGGGCATAGCCCTCGCAATGACGGAACCTCTTCCATATAAAAGTGAAAGAGCGTCATTGCGATCCCGATGAGGCACGAGATCGGGAGAAGCAATCTCTAAAAATATATACGCTACTATAAACTTAAGCCACGTATTTTTGTAACGAACAAAAAATCAGCAAATTAATAGTTGGCCCTTTACCCGTTTGAATTACAAATCCACACGGACGGGTAGCCCCGATTCAACGTCATTCCACATTACTAAATAAAAATTTTTGGATCTCAGAATGACAAAAATTTCTGACTTTTGGACATCCTCTTTATTGATATTATAGCGTTCCTACCAGTTCGGCAATCACCTTTGTCATTTTTGGTTCTGCTGCAGCCGCTACTTTCTGTACTTCCTCGTGTGATATTTCCACTATTTGACCGGGAACACCCGAATCTGTGATAATGCTTACGCCAAAGCAGGTCATTCCGGCATGCCGGGCCACAATAACTTCGGGAACAGTGGACATGCCCACGGAGTCACCCCCTATTGCTCTGAAAAACTTGTATTCTGCCAGTGTTTCAAAAGTGGGCCCTGCTGTTCCTACATAAACCCCGGTTTTGAGCGTAATTTTGTTGCTTTCAGCAATCTTCAGGGCTTTTTCGGTGAGTGCTTTGCTGTAAGGCTCACTCATGTCCGGAAATCGGGGCCCTAATTCATTCTGGTTTTTTCCAATTAACGGGTTGTCGCCAAACATATTAATGTGGTCGGTAATAATCATGATATCGCCCACTTTAAAGTCCGGATTCAGTCCTCCGCTGGCGTTGGATACAATGAGGTGGTCTATTCCGAGGGCTTTCATAACCCGCACGGGAAAAGTGACCTCTTTCATGTTGTATCCTTCGTAGTAATGAAATCGTCCCTGCATGGCGACAATTTCTGTTCCGTGAATCGTCCCGAAAATCAATCGTCCTTCGTGCCCTTCAACTGTTGAAACGGGGAAATTGGGAATATCCCCGTATGAAACGGTTTTTTTTATTTCAATTTCTTTTACCAGTCCACCCAGTCCGGTACCCAATATGATACCCACCCGGGCTGAAGTGTCGTCGTTTTGTTTAAGAAACGCTGCTGTTTCTTTGATTTTTTTCAACATAATTTTTTACCGTTTTTAAAAATGTGTTCTGTTCATTGAAGAGTATTTCCAACTCAATGGGAATATACCAAATATTTTCGGATAGAGTGGCGGGCAGATTTTTATGGCTAAGCCTGACTGCATCCTTTTCGGTGGTGAGAATGATTGCTCCGGGTGCCATTTGTTCCAGTTTTTTGCGAATCTTCGTAATGTCAGAATCTGAAAAATCATGGTGATCTGGAAACGTTAGCTGTTCAAAAACATCACCATATTTGGCAGTTTCCTGAAAAAACGGGATGGGATTTCCGATTCCTGCAAGGGCAAGAACGGGTCTTTTAACATCGGGCTTTGGGCCAATGGAATTGCTGCTGCCGGTTTGTTTCAGATTGCCGTATCCGATGCAGCTAAAGAATACTTGTTGTTTCGGAGTGGGAGATAGTTTTTTGATGATGTGTTCTTTTTCAGATTCGCTCAGGTTTTTCGGACATTTATTTACGACTATGATATCGGCCCTTTTTTTCCCCCTTAGCGGTTCTCTCAGATTGCCGGACGGAAGACAGAGGTCTTTGTAAATAGGTCTGTAATAATCAGTAATTAAAATGGAGAGTCCCGGTGTAACGGCTCTGTGTTGAAAGGCGTCGTCGAGCAAAACCACTTGTGGTGCCGGATTTTGTTGGAGTAAATATTCCATCCCCAGTGTTCTTTTCTCTGCCACCATCACCGTAAGTTCTGGAAATTTGAGTTTCATCTGCATGGGTTCGTCGCCGATGGTTGCCGGTGAGGCATCGTTTGCGGCCATCCTGGGGCCTTTGGTTTTCCTTCCGTACCCACGGCTCAAAAGCGCACATCTGTAATCAGGAAGCAATGTTTTAATCAACAATTCACTCATAGGTGTTTTGCCGGTTCCGCCTACGGTGAGGTTACCAATGGAAATGAGGGGTATCTGGTAACGGGTTGTTTTTTTTATCCCTCTGTTGTATAGCTTGTTGCGAACAGAGGTGATTAGGCAATACACCAACGAAAGCGGATAGAGTAAAATACGTGGAGATGGTTTCATGGCTAATGCCTTATGAACACAAAAGGCGCATAAAGTGAAAAGCCCTTATGCGCCCCTGATGTCAATAAATTATTTTTAATTAGTTCTGGCCAGAAAACTAAGGAATTTTAAGTCTTGTTTTTGGCGTTTTCCTGAAAAGACTAATTAGTGCCTGTCCATAAACTAAGCAAATTTTGTTCTTAGAGCTGTTTCTGGTCAGAAAGTGCCAATTGCCAGGCTTGCGAAGCCGCCAAAAACGGAGTTTACTAATCGTAAATGAGTATTTTGGCGGCAAGCGTAACGACGCAAGTGATACTTTATGGACAGAAACTAATTAATAGAAATATCGTAAGGTATCCGTGCCTGAATGGGATAAGATTCTTTCAGATCTTCGACAGTTTTCAGGTATTTCAGATATTCCGAGTTCCCAAAGAATAGTGATTGCATGTAAGCCGATGCATTGCCTGTCAGATCTTTCATCAATTGCTCCAAAGGAGGCAAAACTTCGGGAAGCTCTACAATGCGGTAATCATCTGCGATTCCGGCTTTTTCAGCAGCAATATCTACAGCCATATCTATGCCGCCCAGCATATCCACCAGGTTAATATCAAGGGCATTTTCACCGCTCCAAACGCGGCCCTGGCCAACTTCATCAATGGCTGCTTTTGTTGTTTGTCTGCCATCGGCGCATCGTTGAAGGAAGAAATCATAAAAATGTTCGATGTAAGCCTGCATAATCTCTTTCTCTTCGGGGTGGAATGGGCGCGTTAAGGCAGGCATATCCGAAAATTTATTGGTGTTGACCACATCGGTGGTAACGCCGATTTTGTTGAGAAATCCCTGGAAATTGGGAATGGTTCCGAATACTCCAATCGAACCGGTCAGCGTGTTGGGATGTGCAATAATGGTATCTGCTGCACAGGCAATGTAATAACCACCTGATGCTGCCAGGTCGCCCATGGAAACTATCAAAGGTTTGGTATCGGCGGTGAGTTTCACTTCTCTCCAGATAATTTCAGAACCCATTCCTGAACCACCGGGTGAGTTGATACGCAAAACCACTGCTTTGATAGAGGAATCGCGGCGTGCTTCGCGGATAGTGCGCGACAAATCTTCCGAGTTGATGCCGTCCTGACCTGTGTCGATGGCTCCTTCGGCATAAATAATGGCAATCTTGTTTTTGGAAATGCCTTTTTTGCCGTCGGAAACATAAGCTTTGGCATAATCTTTAACGCCAATGCTGTTGAGGTCTTTGGCATATTCCGTTTTGGTGGAGTCTTTCAATTCATTAATCACCTGGTCTTTGTATTTCAGATCGTCCAACAATCCTGATTTCAGCAGGAAATCATCAGTCTGAAACATGGGAACCTGATTGGCTATTTCATTAAGTCTTTCGGGTGCAATATTCCGGCTTTTCGATACACTCTGAGTGAGGTGGTTCCACATGGAATTTACATAAGTCTCGGTCTGAAGTCTTGCTTCATCACTCATGTCGGTTCGGGTAAGCGGCTCAATGGCCGATTTAAACTTGCCATGACGAAATACCTGAACATCAATATCCAGTTTTTCCAGGGTGTTTTTAAAGTAGGTATGTTGCGATGAAATTCCCTGGAAGTTGAGCATTCCGGCGGGAGGTAAGTAAATACGGTCTGCTACAGAAGCCAGATAGTAGGATTTTTGCGAATAGACAGGTGCAAAACTGATGATGAATTTTCCGGATGCTTTAAAATCCAGCAGTGCATTTCTGATTTCTTCAATGGTAGCCTGACCACCCATTACAAGACCCGATTCCAGGTAAATTCCTTTTATGCGGTCGTCGCGACCGGCTTTTTTAATACTTCCCAGTATCTGATTGAGACCCATGGGAGCAGCATCACCTGTCAATTCTGACAGAATCTCAACAAAAGGATCGTTGTCTGTTCTTTCAACAATGGGGCCATCCAGTTTGAGCACCAGCAAAGAATTATCTTTTACGATAACTTCCTGTGAGCTTGTAGCTGCAAGAATGCCGACAAAAATAAAAAATCCCAGCGTCAGGATGGTTATGGAAACCACCGAGCCTACAATGACTGCAAGGGTGTACTTTAGAAACTTCTTCATGTTTGTTGTTTTTAGGGTTATTTTTCACCTGATTTGTTGTTTGTTAATCAGGGGTATTAGCTTGGTGAATTTATGTAAAAACCTATTAATCCTATGTTTGGTATGCGAATCGGTTGTTTTGATTGTATAGAAAATTTGCGTTTTATGGGGTTTAAAAACTTCTATTCTGGTTTGGTCAGGAAAAATTATAGTTTTGAAGACCAATAATATTTAGGTAATCTTTTACAATAGTCTGTTAATTTTTTTAAATGCCTGTTAGTAAACAATTTACACGATGTGCAATGTTTATCGCAACTCTCTGATAATAAAACTTTGCGGCATTGCGTCTTTGCGTTTAGGCTTTTTTTAACGAACTATTGCTTTTACAAATTTGCGAAAAATTATTTATTTGTAGGTGACAGGTTTCAGGTTTTCACAAAACAATTGCATTTCATGTCAATGGTAATATTACTTCTCGGGGGAAACCGGGGCAATACGGGACACGTTCTTCGGGAGGCTCACAAGCTGATAGAACAGTGTGTTGGGGGCGTTCGCAAGTATTCTGCAATATATAAAAGTCCCCCGTGGGGGTTTGAGGATACTCAGTGGTTTCTGAATCAGGTTTTATTTGTGGAAACTTCATTAACGGTGAGAGAAGTTTTGGAAAAAACTCAACAAATAGAGCAGGAAATGGGGCGTCAAAAAAAGACGACCACTCAATATGAGGGTCGTCTTGTGGATATTGATATTTTGTTTTATGATGAGGTCATTGTTTCGTCGCCAGACCTGACCGTCCCGCACCCGCGGTTGCATTTGCGTCGGTTTACATTGGTGCCATTGCAGGAACTTGCTCCCGAAATGATACATCCGGTATTGAACAAAAGTATCACCTCATTGCTGGAGCTCTGTCCTGATACCTCCGAAGTGATAAAAGTTTGAACGGGTTACAATTTCGGGCCATAGGCCAGGTCTCCCGCATCACCGAGACCGGGAACAATGTATGATTTTGCATTGAGTTCATCATCCACTGTGGCCAGCCAGAGAGTTACCGGTTCGTTGCCGAGCATATTTTGAATATATTCCACCCCTGCCTGACTGGCCACAATGCTAACCAAATGCACATGTTTTGGAGTACCGTTGGCCTTAATTGCCTGGTAGGCCAGTTCGATGGATGAACCCGTTGCCAGCATGGGGTCAGCCATAATCACAATTTTATTATTGAGGTCGGGGGCGGAAATGTATTCGATGTGAATATCAAATTCTCCGTCTTCTGTGTATTTTCTGAAAGCAGAAACAAATCCGTTTTCAGCGCGATCGAAATAGTTAAGTAGTCCGTTGTGCAAGGGAACACCTGCTCTGAGAATGGAAGTCACTACCGGTTGCTCCTGAGGCAACCATTCCCGGGCTATTCCTAACGGAGTGGTGATGTCTGTTTCCCGGTATGTGAGCGTTTTACTGATTTCGTATGCAAAAATTTCGCCGATTCTTTCAAGATTCTTGCGAAACCGGAGTGGGTCGTGTTGAATATTGACGTCTCTTAATTCTGCGACAAAAGTGCTAAGGATACTGCAGGGTTTATTGATAAGTTTAATTTCCATTTCCCGGTTTTTATGTGCAAAAATAATGTTTAAGTCTGAATTTTTTAGTTTGATTTATTTAAAAAAGAGTCGTTTTAAATTAAACAGCAGGTTTTTCTCTTTTGCCCATTTGATTGGCGGGGGCAGACGGTTGATTGTGACTGCATAGTAGGGAACTTCTTTTGCGCCAAATCTCCGGTTGAATGTGGCCACATTTGGAAAAACTGACCCGGCAAAGTCCAGAATTTTTTTTTGTCCGGAATGCTGTTTGATGAATTGGTCGATAAGAGCGAAAGAGGTTTTATACACTCTTCCATCCTGATTGGCTAAGTGGTAAGGGATTATTCGTTTTTTACCGATTAAGAAAAATGCTCCCCCTATCAGTTTATTGTTTTTTCTGACGGCATAAGCCTCCCCGGTTCCGGTTTCAAGAGCGTAGCTTGTCATCGCTTCGAACTTCTTTTGATAATCGGGAGGCATATATAATTCAGGGCGGAAAGCTCCAATCTCTTTTATTAATGAGGTGAAAATTTTTGGGGAAGACGATTTTTCTATGCTTAATCCCGAGTCATAAAATGCTTTGATGTTGCGCTTATGTGTTCTCGAATACTTTTGATGCAGTGTCTGATAATCCTTCTCCAGATTTAATTCAAATGTTTGTTTTTGTGTACATCCCGGGATTGATAATATTTTCCGGGTTGTTGGACTTCCGTTGTAACTGATAAACCTGAATGGGGAAAAGACACTGTGGTTGAAAATGGCAGGAAAAAGATCTGTTAGTTGAGGATTTGGAGAAAAAATGCCCAACGTAATAACCTCTTGCGGCATTTGGATGTTTAAAAAGCCCAGCTGTTTTACTGTTGGTAGCGGCATAACCGCCTCATAGTCCCCGATTATTAAACCGTGCCAGCCGGGAGCCAGATAATCCAGAACATGGCTGTAGGCAAGGGGTGATTCGTTTTCTGATTCCTGTATGCAGGCGTCCCAGAGTTCTGTATTGATTTCCTGGCGGGGAAGGTTTATTATGGAACGTGCGGAAAGGGTATCTTCCTGGGCTGATGCAAAGGAATTACTGTTTTTCATCAGAGAATTCCTTTTTTGTATTTCAGACATTGGTGATGATCGAACAATATCAGGGAATGAAGAGCTTCGCATTTAAAAGGAATCTCCAATGTGAGGTTGCTTTCGCTGTTGCTTTCTATCAGGTGGTTGATGGCCCGGAACACTCCATGATGCTGACGGCCCTGCTGACTATTAGTGCAATCAAACAGAAAGAGACGGTTGTTGGACTTAATAAGAAATATGGCGGCAATTAATTCGTTGTAGGAAGAGTAGGTGGCATAAATTCCCGCGCTTTTGTATCGGATGGCGTAATTCATGATTCGGGTGAGCTGCATCTCCTCAAGGGCTCCTTTGCTTTTTTGGCTTCTTCTGAAAAACATATATTCATCCGTGCGAATAGAACGCATGACAAAAGTTCCGTCATTTTTAGTCAGAGATTCCCGCGCGTGTTCGCTGTAGCGTTCTCTGATTTTTTGGTATGGAGTAATCAAATCCAACACAGGCACATTGACCGCCCTCTTGTGGTTGTATTTTGGCAGGCGGTTGAGGTGATTCAGGGTGATGGCTACATTTCGGAAGGGAATTTCGTGTAGAATATCTTCGACCTTTTCGGCAGGAAGATGCTTGGATGAAAAAACTCCCAGAAAAGGGGCCATTGGCGGCTGATTGACTTTTACCATGCCGAATCTACGGGTGAGGGGAATCGGGCAGACGGTTTCGTAGTCGCCTTCAACCAGCAGATCCCAGTCCTCACAAACCTGATCCAGATACCAGGAATATGCAAATATATTGGCATTAAAAGATCGTTTTAATGCATTGTCGTATTTTAGACGGTTGATGTCCTTGTTTTTTAAATATTGAATTTTCATGAAAATACTGATAAGCTGAATAAAGGGATTTTTTTGGCATCCGAAACATCAGATGATGCCTTCGTCGGCAAAGCTAAAATAATGGTTTTCGGCAATAATTACATGATCCAGCACCTGAATGTCCAATATTTTTCCTGCTTCTGCCAGTTTTTTTGTAATCGAAATGTCCGGTTGGCTGGGATGCCTGTTGCCCGAAGGGTGGTTGTGACAGAGAATAATGGAAGATGCATGTTGATATAATGCTTTTTCCATAATTAACCGTACATCAATAACCGTTCCGGCAATGCCCCCTTTGCTGACATTGAAGCGGGTTAATACCCGGTTGGCCTGATTGAGAATAAGAATCCAGAACTCTTCGTGTGGCAGATCTGCCAATGCAGGGTTCATCAGGGCAAATACATCTTCGCTTTTTTTGATTTGAGGCCTTTGAAGGGGAGAACAAAGTTGACGTCTTCGTCCCAACTCCAATGCGGCCACAATAGTGATGGCTTTGGCCTCGCCAACTCCGTGATAGCGTTTCTGCAATGATTCAATAGTGCTTTTCCCCAGTTCATTGAGGTTGTTGCGGGCATCCATGAGAATTTTTCTGGATAGATCCACCGCCGATTCTTTACGACTCCCGGAGCCGATAAGAATGGCCAGTAACTCGGCGTCGGAGAGCGATGCAATGCCTTTGTGAATGAGTTTTTCCCGTGGGCGATCCTCCATGGCCCAATTGCGGATGCTGGTTTTTTGATATTCTTCCATCCTTCCTTTTTTTTGGGACCAATCCCAGAACAATTCCCCGGCGGGGCAGATGTGGGTTGGGTTGGTCGGGTTGCATAAGGTTTTAACAGTTGATGCAATATACAAAAAAAGGAATAAAAAAAGGCCTTTCCGGTTATGGAAAGACCTCAGCAGTCCCTAGGAGAATCGAACTCCTGTTTCCAGGATGAAAACCTGGCGTCCTAACCACTAGACGAAGGGACCGGAAAACAGGCTTAATGCTTAAGCCAGCTTACTAATGTGATGTGCCAAACTGGATTTCAGATTGGACGCATTATTTTTGTGAATAATGTTCTTTTTCGCAAGTTTGTCGATCATTGAAGTAACCTGCGGATACATTGCTTCTGCCTCTGCCTTCTCAGTGGTGCTTCTCAGATTCTTAATAGCATTACGGGCTGTTTTTGCGTAATACTTATTGTGAAGCTTGCGCTTCTCAATCTGACGAACTCTTTTCTTTGCTGATTGATGATTTGCCATCTCTAATCCTTGCTAATTTGTTACAAATTTTTCTTAATAGCAGTCCCTAGGAGAATCGAACTCCTGTTTCCAGGATGAAAACCTGGCGTCCTAACCACTAGACGAAGGGACCTTGACGGTGTGCTTTGAACAGTTCTTTTTCAAACGCGGATGCAAAGATAAATCAAATTTCACTTCTTCCAAATTTAAGGAATGAAAAAAATGAAAAAAAACGTAGTCGCATTTCACCATCTTATTTTTGCCGCATTATGGGGATATAATCTTTTTGGAAGTAGTGTTTAATGGCAAATGCGAAATGAATCAAAGCCTTTATTTGAAAGGTATTCAGAATCTATTATGAGTCCGGTCTGAAAAGCATCTTTATTGTCAAACTCTTCGTTAATGAAAATTTTTGAATCTTCATTAACAGAAGGTTAACTCCGGCACAAAAATTTTCAAAGCCTTGATTTTGGCAAAAATATACCTTTTTATACTACACTCTATTATTTAATGTAAGTTTTGTTGTTCAAGATATTTCTGTGTGTTGTGCACACAATTGTCTATTATGTTGAGTTTCAATATCTTTTAAAATACTGAAAAAGAAAGTGATGTAAAAAGTGTGGACGTACACATAAAATGATTATTTTTGCTTCATCAAAGGAATCTTGAGTCTGCTCTGAAAAGAGGTATTTTTGTCAGGATTAAGGTGCAGGGACGTTTTTAACCGGAATTAACTAGTGCCAGCAAGAAAACTAAGGTTTTTTTAGTTTTTGATAAGAAAGCGCCAAACACAAAGCCTGCCCCGATTTTTTTCGGGGGCTTTCGAAGTTTTTGAATCCAAGGAGTCCCGATTGTGCTTTTTGTTGGTTTTTAGGGTAAAAACCTTACAAAAGCCACTTCGGGATAACTGATT
>Ga0163225_100299_pt1 | contig 15417 bp, 8 predicted proteins | sample MSEWel2016_04_06_2_FD_113145 | JGI IMG/M metagenome (GOLD analysis project Ga0163225, IMG submission 113145) | Subsurface microbial communities from deep shales in West Virginia, USA - MSEEL Well Study Marcellus 5H_2016_04_06 ... | reverse complement strand
TGTTCTTTTGTCCTTTAACTTCCTTGAAAATCCATTAAATAGCTCGCTATTCGCAGTATTTTCAAGTCGGCAAAGAACAAAATAACTTCGTTAAATCTGTCAATTTATTTCATTACAAACCCTTAAAAGTCAAAGAATCTCAAAATTTATTGGAATAAATTTATTCTCTCTTCTACAAACTCATAATTCACAGGATCCTCTCTAAGCAGTGGGTTTTGCACCAGTTCTGACTCAGGATAAGGCAGTAACAAATCCTCTGCAGTTGCTGTGGCGACCTGCTGGGCAGTATTTTCATCGCCTTCAATATAAGTGCCTGTTGCTTCATCATACTCATACTGAACAGCACGATCCTGAGCATCATTCACATAATTGAGAACTTCCTGCTGACGATAGTATGAACGGCGAACCAGGTCGTACCAGTATTGACCTTCCATAGCCAATTCAATGCGGCGCTCGTAACGAATATCCTCATAAGTAATTTCTGACTTACTTGGCATTCCGGCGCGCTCACGAACTTTATTAAAGTATTCAAGGGCTGTGGCATCCGTTGTTGATGCATTATTACCCAAAATAGCCTCAGCATAAATCAGATAAACTTCAGCCAGACGCAACATTTTTGTAGTCAGGCCTGAATTCATTCTGGCAACAACACCTTCAGTATCTTTAGCAGAACCAACAACGCCTTTTTTGATATTGGCACGATCGGTTTCTTCATAAAGATATCCGCCTGCTGCCTGATTAATTTCAGGATATTCTGCACCATAAGTGGCAAAAGTAGAATGCAAACGTACAGTTTCTCTGGAATCATATTCTCTGATCATATCCCAGGAAGCGAAAGTATAGTATCCCCAAGCCGCATCATCACCGGTAATCTCAGAACTCCATGCAAAATAGGCCTGCTGTGTATTGGTAATCCCATATTCGGTAGTTCCACCAACCCATTGCAAAGCAAAAAGGGACTCAGGATCATTGTTTCCATCAAGAGTAAACAACTCAGCATAGCTTTCATTCAATTCCAACCCGCTTTCCACGCACACTTTCTCTGCTGCTTTCTTTGCGAGTTCCAGATACTCAGTGTCACGAATTCCGCCATTCCGGTTATCCACGTTATGCAATCCTGCATAAGACAGATACAATCTTGCAAGCATTCCGTAGGCACTCCATTGAGTCAACCGTCCATTCTGTCTTGCTTCAAGAGGCAAATGCTTAGCAGCAAACTCCAAATCACGAATAGCAAACTCAAAAACATGATTACGCGGATTAGTCGGAACAACAGGATTGTTTACAATAGCTGCGTTGTCAACAATTATGGGAACATTTCCCCAAAGAGAAGCAAGATACCAATACGCAGTTCCTCTCATAAACCGGGCTTCAGCAAGGGCTGCCTTCTTAGCCTCTTCAGAAACTCCTGACCCACTAGCCTGGATGTTATTAATGGTATTATTTGCCTGACCAATAACATTGTAAAATGATCCCCACGCCGACACCAGTGGTCCGGTGAGTGAAGTTTCTGTAAAATTGGTAAACGGATAAACATAATCCGAATAAGGAGCAAAAATATTATTTGCACGGCCGTCTCCCAGGGCATAGTAAAATTTATCGTTGAAATCGAACCATACCTTACCATACAAACCGGCAGTTGCAACCCTCAAATCACTTTCACTGGTAAAAAAATTATCCAGCGTTATGGTATCATTTGATGAAACCTCCAAAAATCCGTCATCACAAGAGCTGATACCAAGGCCGGCAATGGCCATTATTGTTAATATCTTTTTAATTTTCATTGTCTTTTACATTTACAGGTTTAAAATGAAATATTTACACCGAATGTATAGATTCTGGGTGAAGGATAACGTCCGTTATCTATACCCGTCATCAAAGCGTCCTGGTTGTACGAACCAACCTCAGGATCATATCCGGAGTACTTTGTAAATGTGTAGGCATTCTTCACTTTGGCATACACCTTCACAACATCAACACCAACAGAAGAAATCCAGTCTTTAGGAAGCGTATAACTCAATGAAACATCCTGAATTCTAATGAATGAACCATCTTCCACAAAGCGGTCGCTCAACCTGTTATTGGCATTGGATGAAGATGCAGCCAGTCGGGGCATCATCGGATCGCCGCCGGTAATATGCGTATTACGTATATCCACCGGTCCGTCGGGATCGATTTGCTCTACACGGGCATAATCCAATGCGGAAGTATAAAGGTTGTGATTTTCTCTGGGGTTTTCCAACCAACGTTTCTGATAATTAATCACATCGTTGCCATAAAATCCATTGAGAAAGATATTCAGATCAAAACCTTTATATGAGAATGTGTTTCCAACACCAAATGTAAACTTAGGTTCCGGATTGCCAATATAGGTTCGGTCAGACTCATTTATCATTCCATCTCCATTGATATCTTTAAAGATGTAATCTCCAATCCATACTCCGGTTTCGCTAATATCAAGACCTTCGGGACGAGCCACTTCCTGCACATTCCCTGAGCCATCCTTGTAGTAAAAATCGGTTGCTTCATTGAATCTGCCGATAACCTTATATCCGTAAAACTGACCGATAGGCTGATCCACGGCAGTCCGCGTAACAATAGTTGTTTCAGAACCTTCCTGAATAGTTTTATCAATAGTACTGGTCTCGGTATCCATACTCAACACTTTACTTCGGTTAAGTGTAAAGACCAAATCAGTTTTCCAGAAGAAATCCCCGCGGTCCATATTAATTGTGGAGAGGGTTGCTTCGACACCTTTGTTTTCCAAAGAACCAACATTCCGAAAAGGAGGTGATACAGATCCCTGTCCTTCAACTCCCATATATGCAGGGAGTGGAACTTCCAGTAATAAATCCTGTGTCTCTTTATAATACACATCACCAATAAACTGAATCCGGTTATTAAACATATTCAGATCCAAACCAATATTTGCCGAATAGGTTGTTTCCCATTTAAGTTCAGGGTTTGCCATATTCTCACTGATAAGGCCTGTTCCAAAAACGGTGGTCACGGGAGCAAGCATGGATGTATAAGCATAGTCTGAGCGTACATTCGCATTTCCTACCGCTCCGTACCCCAGACGAAGTTTGAGATTATTAATGGCAGATACACCACTCATAAATGATTCGTTGGAAACTTTCCAACCAAAAGCGGCAGATGGGAAAAGTCCCCATTTGTTTCCATCTCCAAATCTGGAAGAACCGTCATAACGCAACGTAGCAGTTAATTGATACTTATCGTCAAATGAGTAAAATGTACGTCCAAAATACGACATTATTGAGTTTCCTCCTGAACTGCTTCCTGCGTCTGAAGTTGTAGCGTCTCCAAGATTCAAATCATGGCCTACATTGCTCACAAAACCATTACGGTATCCTGATAAATACTCCCACTGAGATTTTTGCATTTCATGGCCAAGCATTACCTTAATGGTATGCATTTCAGCAAAAACACGATCGAAAGAAACCAAATTATTCCAGGAATAAAACTTACTGTAAGACTTCGTTCTGGTAGATTCAATGACTTCATTTGTAATGGCTCCAAACGAATAGGATGGATTAAAACGGTATGTATTGGTCATTCCAAGGTCACTGGCAAATTCGGTCTTGAAGGTCAGACCTTCCATGAATTTAACCTCTCCGAAAACATTACTGCGAATCCCGGTCTTCTCGTTTTCGTTTTCCCGCAGCATTGCCAGCCCCACAGGGTTGGTTTGAACATACATATCTGTATCTGGACCGTCAAATGTACCATCAGCGTTACGCACAGCAACATTCGGAGTTTGCTTCATAGCCACTTTAATCAGATTTGCATCCTCTACCGTTACCTGCTGCTCAGAGTTATTAAGTGCAAAGTTCACACCGGCACGAAACCAATCGTTCACATCAGCATTAAAGTTTCCACGCAAATTATATCTGGTAAACCCGGATCCGATGGCAATACCTTCCTGATCAAGAAAGCCGGCAGCCAAAGCATAAGTATTATTTTCCCCACCTCCGCTTACTGAGAGGTTATGGCTTTGAATACTCGCCTGGGTAAAAAGTTCATCCTGCCAATCGGTTCCTTCTCCCAGCAAATCAGGTCGGATGAAATTATTATCTCTGGTAACAATGCCTGCATCAGCCCGATTGTTTTTGTGAATGGCATATTGTTGAAGGTTGAGCAAATCAAGCTTGGTAGCCATTTCCTGTACACCATAATAACCACTATAGGAAACAAAGCTTTTACCTTTTTCACCTTGTTTCGTATTAATTATCACAACACCATTAGCTGCACGCGACCCATAGATAGCTGTTGCTGAAGCATCCTTCAGAATATCCATGGATACAATATCATTGGGGTTAATGGATGCCAAAACATTTTCGCTATTACTTCCGGTAGAACCATCAACAATCACACCGTCAATAACAAATATCGGTTCTGTTGATGAGGTCAAAGAACTGATACCCCGAATACGGATGGATGAACCACCACCGGGAGTACCTGAGTTTTGCATCACCTGAACTCCTGCAGCACGCCCCTGAAGCACCTGTTCCACCGAGGTGGACACAGTTTCCTCAATAGCATCGCTGGACACAGAAACCACCGAACCAGTCAGATCGCTTCGTTTCATTTGTCCATAGCCAACTACAACCACCTCGTCAAGTGCCTGCACATCTTCCTGCAATTGCACATTAATTTCAGTACGTCCGTCAACCGAAACCAACTGAGATTCAAATCCAATAAAATTGAATCGTAATTGTCCGTCAGCAGGAACTTCAACGCTATAATTTCCATCCACATCGGTAATGGTTCCCTGCGAGGTTCCAACCACCATAATATTGACCCCGGGAAGCGGCCCCATATCATCTGTTACGTTTCCTTTTACCAATACATTCTGAGATAAGGCAACAAAGGAAACAGATAATAAGAAGAACACTGCTAAAAATGTCCTTCTAAAAAATAAATCAGTTTTTCTCATTTGAAAAGATTTTTCTGGTTCGGAAATTCATAAAACAATTTCCATACTCACTACTTTTAGTTAATGCTCTATTGTTCTGTGCTGTTCCGCATTTGCTTTTAAAAAATAAATCACTTCTGTTTTAAACAATCATTTATTTCCAAATTCATTGAGGGGTAAATTTTCATAAGCCAAAAGATTTTTATAATTGGTTTTTAAACGTTTTTTAACATTACGAATGTACAGATTGCAATTCCCAAAAAAGTGGATATTTTTATGAAAAAGGTGGATATTTTTATCCAGAGGTGGACTACGATACTAAAAGAAGTAGAGAAATTTAAATTTAATTAAAAGGGGGCTCCAAAAACAACCTTTAAGTGGAAATTCTGATTCCAATATTCTAATCGTTGTTTTAAAATAAGATAACCAATTATTCAAAATTTAAATTAAAACCCAGACACCAAATTATCCACCAACAGAATTTTTAGAAAACAATTTTTAACAACTGGCATCACTGGTGTTCGTTTATAGAGAAGAAATTAAGTTCCCTAAAAAGTGAATTATGCGATAAAAGGATTTTTTAAATAATATTCATGGGGATTTTTTTTTGCCGGGATAGATTTTGCTCAAAGTCAATAACCTAATCTCTATCCCTACCTTGTCCAATAAGAAATTGCAATGAAACGAAGCAACCAAAATTTTTACTTTTCAGTTTTTGCGGAAAAAATGACAGTATTAAACAATAATACTCCTTAAACCTTAACAAATATCTGATTACAGCCTTTTTACAAGACAAGAAGGCCTAAGTACTACCCTCTGATAAAAATAGAATTGTGCCTTTACATCTCTGTATTTACTAATTCATCAACGAACTATTAAACCATCTTTCCTCAATAAATAAAAAAAAGTTCACGATTACATATGATGTTCCCTGATATATTGGGTCGGCTTTTTCCCCATCTGTTTGGAGAAACATTTACTGAAGTACTTGGGATCCGAAAAACCCACCATAAAACTCACCTCAGACACGGAAAGTTTATCCTGCCGGAATATTTGAGCAGCTCTCTTTATCCTCATGGAACGTATAAACTCCACAAGAGCAAGCCCGGTCATTGACTTCACTTTCTTGAGAATAATGGAATGACTCATGTGCATATCGTCCACCAGTACTGAAACATCGAAAGACGGATCCCCCATTTTGTTTTCTGTTACTTCCATCAACCGGGTAAGAAATTTTTCGTCGGCAGGAGTAATGGTTTCCTCCGACGGTTCCAGAGATAATTTACCTGCAAATTTTTGTTTAAACGCAAGTCTGGAATTCACCAGAGAACGAACCTGAGCTTTAAGGATATTAATATTAAAAGGTTTTGTAATATAGCTGTCTGCTCCTGTTTTTAAACCCTCGAGCATGCTTTCATCGCCAGTTTTGGCCGTGAGCATAATTACGGGAATATGACTGGTTTCAAAACGCTTTTTTAAATTGCCTGTCAGTTCAGTGCCTAGCATTCCGGGTAGCATTACATCGCAAATAATAATTTCAGGCATCAAAGAAATTATACCTGAAAAAGCTTCTTGCCCGTCATGAAAAACAGAAACATTATATTCCTTGCTAAAAACGTTGGACAACCACCTTGCCAACTCATGATCGTCCTCTACGATACACATTCCGGGCTTTTCGTTATCTTCTGCCCCGATACTTTCCTCATCCTCTTCAAGGACTTCTAAACTGAATTGTTCACCAGTCAATTCAGACAACGTGGACGCTTCGGAGGAAATGCCCATGTCTTCAACACTCCCTCCTACTTCCGGCAACACAATCTCAAAACTACAACCGCCACCCTCATTATTATATACCTTCACCTCGCCCTTATTGAGTGAAACAAATTCTTTGACAATAGAAAGCCCGATGCCTGAACCTCCCAAGTGCGATTGACTTCCTGCTTTAACCTGGCTAAAACGCTCAAAAACGGTTTCAAGTTGCTGTTCAGGAATCCCGGGTCCCGAATCACATACCCGGATAATTACGTTCCGGTCATCGGGAGAATTCTTTTCAATTTCATCATAGTCCAGTTGGACAACCACCTCTCCATCGGTTGGTGTAAACTTCATAGCATTGGACAACAAGTTGTATAATGCTGTAGAAATCATCTTTTTGTCTGCAATCAACCACACTTCGCCCGGGGCTTCCACTCTAACATCAATATTCTTTTGAACGGCAAGAGAATCGAAAGCCGCCAAAGTATTCCGACACAACTCCACAAGATCAAATCTGGATGGTTTTAATTCTGAGTGCCCCGTATCAATTTTTCGGAATTCCAGAAGTTGATTGACCATATTTAACAATCGTTCAACATTACGATGCATAATAGAAAGCGTTCCATATACCTCCTTATTAATGTCTTTGCGGCTTAAAATCTCCTGTAAAGGGGCATAGATCAAGGTAAGAGGGGTACGAATCTCATGTGAAATATTGGTAAAGAAGCGCATTTTAGCTTCGGTCAACTCAATATCCTTTTTGTGCTGAATGCTTTCAATAATAAGATTGCTTTTTTGTTTGGCCCCGATGAGGGAATATTTCCGAAAGGTAAACAACAAAAAAAGCAACAGAGCAAAATAAGTAATATAGGCCCAAACCGTCCTCCACAAGGGAGGACGAATTGTTACGGGAATCATGGATGTTTCCGAAAACCACTCTCCTGAGGTATCGGTAGCCCGGACTTCGAAAACATAATCACCCTCGTGAAGATTGGTATAGGTCGCTCTGCGATTCTCACTATCCGTTTCCTGCCAGGAATCGTTAAAACCTTTCAGACGAAAAGCATACCTGACATTCCCCGGATTTGAAAAATGAAGCGCTGAAAACTCGAAGGTCAGTTCATTATTACTATGGGACAAGTTTAAATGTTCAGTATAAGTAACATTCTTTTCGAGAATCGTTTTCCCATTAATTTTTTCATCCGGATAGACCGGGTTGTTGTGCAGTCGCAAACCAGTAATTTGCACTTTCGGCGGAAAGGGATTGGTTCGCATACTGTCCGGATGAAATACGGCAACACCATCCACCCCGCCAAAATACATCATGCCCGAAACAGGGTCTTTATAGGAAGCATTCAAGTGAAATTCTCCAGATGGCAATCCGTCATTAACCCCATAATTGGTAAATATCTCCCCTTTTGCATCAAACTTTGAAATTCCTTTATTGGTTCCCATCCATAAATGCCCGCTTTCATCTTCCTCGATGAAAAGAACCAATCCTCCGGCCAACCCATCTTTCTCAGAATAGGATCGAAAAGTCAACTCACCAGTTTCTGCTGACTGAACAAGGCCTTTGTTCTTATCATAAATCACTTTGTTTAAGCCACTTCCTGTCGCCAGCCAAATATCTCCGTTGTTGTCTTCACATATATCATAAACATCATTGTAACTCAGACTTTTCGTATTCCCGGTAATATTTCGATAGGCCTTGAATTCGCCGGTTCGGGAAACGACTTTATCCTTATTACAAACATTTATTCCACCTCCTTTTGTGCCCACCCAAAGAAGTCCGTTGGAATCTTCAAAAATGCACAAAACCTTATCACTACTCAGCCCCAAGGAATTTGCGAAAGTCCCGTAATAATGCGCAACAGTTTCAGTTTCTTTGTCAATAAATCCCAATCCACGGCCCCAGGTACCAAACCAAACCCGATGGCTGCTATCCTCATAAAGCGAAAAAACAAATCCATTAACAGAATAACTTCTAAATCCCTTTGATTCATTGTAAACGCTGATACTATTTGTTGCAGAACCAACCCAAAGTTCCCCATCGCTGTCCACTAAAAGAGCCATAACCTCCTTTGAATATTGCTGTCTGGCAATAAACACACGTGGAATATTATTAATTCTGGAAAGTGATTGGCCTACATTAGAAAACACATCAATTCCTGCCGCAGCAGTTCCCACCCAAATACGGTTTCCATTTCCTGTCAAAGCAGTTACCAAATTGTCACTTAAACCATTTTCAGATAAATTTCCGGGACGAATAATATGAAAGCCTTTTGAATGAAGATCTGAATAAGCCAGGCCTTTACTCTCCGTTCCCACCCATAGCACACCGGTTCTGTCAATCATCAAAGAATTAATAAGATCATCCGGGACTGATGTATTATCTTCAAATGAATACTGATAATTACCCGCAACACGGTTGTCTTTTATTTTGTAGAGTCCGGCCCCACGAGTCCCTGCCCATAAATTGCCATTATAGTCAAAGGCAAGGTCTTCAACCCAGTCAACTTCAAGATTTCTTTCCTGCGATGATGCCTTTGAATGAAAATGAACAATTTCAGCATTTCCTACAACCTTGGTAGAAAAAAATATCTTAAACAATCCATCATAAGACCCGGCCCAGACAGAGCCATCATCATCCAGCACAATAGATGTAAAAACCGTCACCCCCAGTGTCTGAGCAGACAAGGAGGTGAATTCATTCTTTTCTATATTGTAAGCAAACAGTCCTTCTTCCCCTCCGACCAGCAATATCCCTTTTCGAACCTCTTTAATCACTGTTATAGAAATATTCTTTTTGTCCGGTTCAAAAATTTTCCCGTCAGCACTATAATACCTTGCCGTTTCAGAAACATTGCGTACCATATTTCGCTCACCTGTTTCGTCAGCCAAAAACAGCAAAAGTCCCTCCGAAGTACCTGCCCACAGATTATTCAAACTATCAGATTCCAAATCCTGAACCAGATCGTCGTAAGTAAGATTATTATAACGTGTGATATCTCCGGTAGCAAAATGCAAACGATTTATTCCTCCGCTTCGGGTACCTATCCATAAATATTTATTCTGATCGTTTTCGAGACAAATAATCTCGTTATTGGAAAGAGACTCCGAATCCCTCTGATCATATTTGAAAGTAAGAAATTCATATCCGTCATAACGGTTGAGTCCGTCTTTGGTTCCAATCCAGATGAAACCTTTGTTATCCTGAAGCATACAATATACCGAGGATTGAGAAAGTCCCTGACCAACAGGAATATCGCGAAAATAAAGTCCCGACTCCCAACCTGACTGCGCATTAGCGACTACAGTTGTCAGCAAAAACAGAAACAAAAATTTAATAACCAACTTTTTACATCCCATCGGCGATTGAGTTTTCAGCAGAGAACTGATTCTAAGTTACTACTCTTTTATCAGATTCAGTACAAAGTTAAAAAATATTTTAATTGACGCAATCGATTGCGTAAAATGAATGATTATTATTACTTTTGCCATTCAGAATTTTACAAAATGCCAAAAAAAGAAATAACCATATATGAAATAGCCAAAACACTAAATGTTTCGGCTGCAACCGTTAGCCGAGGATTAAAGAACCATCCTTCCATCAGCAGAAAAACCTGTTTGAAAATCCAGGAAACTGCAAAAACAATGGGTTACCAGTCAAACGCACTGGCCAGTAGCTTGCGAACCAGCAAAAGTTTCACATTGGGAGTAATAGTCCCCCGACTTGACAGCAATTTTATGTCAACCGTGCTGGCAGGAATGGAAAAAGCTGCTGTGGAAAGAGGATACCATCTTATTATAATGCAGTCGTTTGAAACACAGGAGAAGGAAGAGCAATGCGCTCAATTGCTTTTCAACCACAGGGTTGACGGGATTCTGGTCTCCACCTCATCCGAATCGAACGGGATGAATCATTTTTCTCCTTTTGTAAAGAAAAATATACCCGTTTTGTTCTTCGACAGAGCCCCCGTGAGTTCACCAACATTTAGCAGTGTAACTATAGACAATCACCTTGCAGGATATGAGCTCACTAAACTCATGCTTAAAAACGGATCACAAAAAATATTGCATATCACCGGAAATATTAAACTCAGAGTTTACAAAGAGAGACTTGAAGGTTTCATTCAGGCATTAAAGGAATTCAATATTTCTTTTTCACCCCAAATGGTCTGGAAAACAAACCTTGGTGTTGACGATGGAATTCAGGCAGCAAAAAATATCATGGACATGAAAGCTCTTCCGGACGGTATCTTTGTTGCGAATGACACCTGCGCCATTGCCATCATCAACCATCTTCAAAAAAATGGCATTAAAATACCGGAACAAATCCAGGTTTCAGGATTCAATGATGATCCTTTCGCTTCTCTTTTTTCTCCACAACTCACAACAATACGATATCCAGGAACTCAAATGGGCATTTTGGCAGTTCAGTCAATAATTGATTTAATAAAATCAAAAAATTCATTTCCCGCAAAAACTGTTCTGGATTTCGAATTAATCAGCAGGTCTTCGACAAACAATAAGACAACCCGCCAACAAACTTAAGCCCTGGTTGAATACCGACAATTCTTCAAAAAATCATAAAACCCAACCAGCATCCGATTATTAAATCCAACAAAAACAAATAGAATTTTCATGACAAAACAAAAAACAGCAATCGTCACCGGTGGAACCACCGGTTTGGGAAAAGCAATTACAAAAACCTTTATTGATGCAGGAATTTTCACCATCATCATTGACCTGAGTCAGGAAAACCTGGATGCGGCAAAAGATGAATTTGGTGACAAGTGCGGGTATGAACTTTTCAACCTGGCCGAACTGGAAAAAATTCCTGCTTTGGTTGATTCCTTGGAAGAAAAATACGGCCAACTGGACATTCTGGTCAACAACGCAGGCATCCATCTCAAGAAGTTTGCGCTGGACGTAACTGATGAGGAGTTCAAAAGAGTCATTGAGATCAATCAAAATGTTATATTCTCCTTGTCACGAGAGGTCGCCCGAAAAATGATCAAGCATGAATCCGGTGCCATCCTCAACATCAGTTCCATGGCCGCCATTTATGGAATCCCTCAGGTAATAGCCTACACCGCAGCCAAAACAGCCGTTGAAGGAATGACCCGGGCCATGGCAGTAGAGTGGTCCCCAAAGGGCGTTCGCGTAAACGCCATTGCTCCGGGATTTATCTATTCCAAAATGTCGGCTAAAGCTCTGGACAGTGACCCTGAGCGCAAACAAAAGGCATTCTCCCGCACCCCCATGGGACGTATGGGAAATCCTGAGGAAGTAGGTTCGGCCGCACTATTTATGGTTTCGGATGCGGCAAGTTACATCACAGGTGCTGTATTGCCCGTAGATGGCGGTAACTCCATTGGATTCTAATCCTGCCTGCTGATAATCAATCATCTAAACACATGTATCATGAAGATTACCGATGCCAAAGTGATTGTTTGTTCCCCGGGACGGAACTTCGTCACTTTAAAGGTTTATACCGATCAGGGCGTTTACGGCCTTGGAGACGCAACCCTCAATGGCCGCGAACTGGCAGTGGCAACCTACCTCCGGGAATACTGTATCCCGGCACTGATAGGGAAAGACCCCAGAAACATTGAAGATATCTGGCAATATTTTTACCGAGGGGTTTACTGGAAACGTGGAGCCGTCACCATGACCGCCATTTCGGCCATTGATATGGCCCTTTGGGACATCAAGGGGAAAATGCTCAACACTCCGATATATAATCTACTGGGAGGTAAAAGCCGCGACCGTGTAATGGTTTATGCCCATGCCAATGGGGTAGATCTGGATCATGCTCTGGAAAGTGTAGCCCACGAAATTGATCGGGGTTTTAAAGCCATTCGTGTTCAATCGGGTATTCCCGGATTGGATCACACCTATGGTGTAGCCAAAAAAGGCGAAAAATATGAACCGGCAGGAAAGGGATTGGCCAAAGAGGATTTCTGGGACACCCAAAAATACCTGAACTGGGCACCTAAACTGTTTAGTAAGGTGAGAGAACATTTTGGAGAAGACCCTCTGTTACTGCATGATGTACACCACCGGCTCACGCCAATTGAGGCGGGACGTTTGGGAAAAGAGCTGGAGCCCTTTCACCTATACTGGATGGAAGATGCTGTTACCGGAGAACTTCAGGAAGGCCTCAAGCTCGTTCGTCAACATACCACCACCCCCATAGCCATAGGGGAGGTTTTTAATTCGGTTTACGATTACACCACACTCATATCCCGACAGTTAATAGACTTTATTCGTATGCCCATTGTTCACGGAGGAGGAATTACCCACCTGCAAAAAGTAGCCGCATTCGCAGCTATTTATCATATACAGACCGGTTTTCACGGAGCTACCGACCTCTCACCCATCAATATGGCAGCGGCTCTGCATTTCGATTTTGCCATCAACAATTTCGGGATTCAGGAATATATGCCACATGAGGAGATTGTCAACGAAGTTTTCAAAACCAATTACAAATTTGAAGATGGTTATATGTACATCGACGACACTCCGGGTACAGGCGTGGACATTGATGAGAAAGCTGCAGAAAAATTTCCGTACAGTCCCGCAAGTTTGCCGGTGAACCGAAAGGCCGACGGAACGCTTTTTTACTGGTAGGAATAAATTATGCCAATCTGGTAGAAGCTTCTAAATTTGATGATTGTTCCTGAAACTGTTATGAGTGTAGTATAAAAAGGTATATTTTTTTGAGATTGCTTCGGGCCAAGCCCTCGCAATGACACCCTTTCACTTTTATTTGGATGAGGTTAGCAGATGGCAGGGCAGTTACCATGAGGGTGGTGGGTCAAATAGTCAGCATGACCATAGCAACTTTCTTCTTTGCCTTATTCTTCGGGGGTGAGCAAATTGAGAAAATTGATTCAGCCACCTTTTTGAATTGTTTCACATTTGATAAAACAATCTCCTCCTCAATAAACATATAGTGTCAGCAAGAAAACTAAGGAAATTCAGGTCTTTGATAAGAAAGCGCCAAATACAAAGTCTGCCCCGATTTTTTTCGGGGCAGTAGTTGGTGTTTTCTTGCAAAGACTATATAATCACTATTCTCCTGAGAAACCTTCTGAAAAAATCAGTTTTAAGGACATTACGGGTAAAATTGAAGAAAACAGGAGGACAAAACGGTAAACATCACAGAATCCATAACCCGATTCGGACATTTTTTTTCATCTTGCATTCAGAATTATAAAACAACAACTCCATGAACGCAAGGAAACAATATCAAAAGGCATTGCTGACACTAAGTTTTATCGTCAGCTTCAGCTTATTCGCGAATGCTCAAAACCCGGTAATTACAGAAAAATATACTGCCGACCCGGCTGCAATCGTGCACAATGACACCGTCTATCTTTATGCAGGACATGATGAAGCAGCTCACGACTTCCATTTCTACAACCTCAATGAATGGCTTATTTTTTCCTCAACAGATATGGTAAACTGGAATGAGGAAGCTTCATTTCCCGTTACCGAATTTAAATGGGCCCGTGGAGATGCCTGGGCTGCCGAAGTTATTGAAAAAGACGGCAAGTTTTATTGGTATGTTACCGTTCACCACAAAGATGTGGATGGCAAAGCAGGCAAGGCAATTGGTGTGGCTGTAGCCGACTCACCAGTTGGACCTTTTAAAGATGCCATTGGAGCGGCGCTTATCACAAACAACATGACTACCGGCATTGAAATTGACTGGGACGACATTGATCCTACCGTTTTTATTGACGATGATGAGACCCCCTGGCTGTTTTGGGGAAACTCTAAATGCTATTATGCAAAACTCAAGGACAATATGATTGAATTGGACAGCCCAATCATAGAAATTGAGGGTTTACCCAATTTCACCGAGGCACCTTTTATCCACAAAAAAGGAGATTATTACTATCTGACGTATGCCTGTGAATTTCCCGAGAAAACAGCCTACGCAATGAGTAAAAGCATTGAAGGCCCCTGGCAATACAAAGGCATTCTGAATGAGATTGCCGGTAATTGCAACACAAACCATCAGGCGATTCTTGAATACAAGAGGAAAGATTATTTTATCTATCACAATGGAGGTATTCCCACCCAAGGGGGAAGTTTCAGACGTTCGGTCTGCATCGATTATCTCCATTACAATACCGATGGAACACTGAAAAGAATTGTAATGACCAGCGAGGGTGTTGAACCCGCTGAATAGCATGTCTCAAATCCTGAGTGTTTCCCAAAAACAATTGGATTTAAGACCCCAGACAGGCCCGATTTCGGACCTGTCTGTTTTTTTTACTTCACCAAAGAAATTTATTTCTCCTCACTTGCTTCTTCCATTTTATTAAAATCCATCGAACCCAGATTGATGAGTTCATATTCTCCCGGATTAAAAGCCACGGATACCTTATCGTTCAATTCTGTCACCTGCACCATATCCGTTTCACCCGTTTCCTTATCGGTACTCTCACTTTCCATCAACATCCCCTTATACACTCCATGTGAGTAATAAGCATAAGCCGATAAAAAAAGAGAATACTGGACATTTTAAAAACTATTACATACATTTACATCACAGATAACAAAGGGATTGTGCCGAAATAACCTGACGCTTTAGACTTGTTCTTTTGTCCTTTAACTTCCTTGAAAATCCATTAAGGGTGTGTAATGAATTAAGGTTAGCTGAAAAAATAAATCTCAGGTATTCATCGAATTATAAAATATTTTCAGGT
>Ga0163225_100296_pt1 | contig 15583 bp, 13 predicted proteins | sample MSEWel2016_04_06_2_FD_113145 | JGI IMG/M metagenome (GOLD analysis project Ga0163225, IMG submission 113145) | Subsurface microbial communities from deep shales in West Virginia, USA - MSEEL Well Study Marcellus 5H_2016_04_06 ... | reverse complement strand
GTATATCATGACCTCATTAAAACGTGAATATGCCAGTGAGAATGGGACTGAACTCAATTCTGTTTTACCCAAAATGAGTCCGTTGAACCCTCAGTATTTGAAAAAGAAGCAGAATGTTTTTCAAAAGATTGCTTCGTTTGTTGAGAAGTTTAAGGGAGTGGGGGGGCAGGTATGATGCAATTTAAGGATTTTCTATTTTGGTTATTACGAAATGGTTTGTATGAGTCGAAGGGGGGCAAGAGTATCCTTGACGAAAATTCCGGAAAAAATAGGTTAGCAACATGAAGTTCAAAAGTCTCACTTATTTCTTAAAATAGAATCTTAGTTGGAGATTTTGAAGGTAACCACAAAAAAGGCCTGCCGGCATTCCGACAGACCTATCAACCTTAACTCTAACCCAAAAGCATATGTAAAATCGTGATTCTGAAAATACATTTTTTTGGAAAAAAATTATCTATTCGCTCATTGCTATTATTCTCGACAATATGACAAAATAGTCTTTTTCATTCTTCAGAAAAGTCAACCTGGAATCATAAACCATCTCCACTTCCATCAAATATTCTGTGAAAGAAATCTGACCTGCTTCCAGCAATGCCAGGCTCCCATCTGTAGCCTCTTCTTCGGCCATTAAAAATTTCATTTGCCGATAGTTATCGCGGGAAGCAAGAGCTTCATTGTAAAGTCTTTTGAAACGTGCCAACATTTCATTTTCCTTTTGTACAAAACGGGCTTTTTCCTGCTCGACTTTCAACCTGGCATATTTTACTTTGTTGGCGTTTTGCCAAAGTGGAATTGAAATCCCTGCCTGAAAACCTTGAAGTTTTTGATCCAAAATGGTTTCCGATTTATAACCGGCATTAAATGACGGCCAATTATCCATCTGTTGATGGCTGACCTGCTTTTCTGATTGCTGAATGCCGATTTGGGCCATTTTTAAATCAGGGTTTGTGTCTGACAATTTATTAATTACCAAATCCATATTTGGAAGTTTCCAATGGGCCGGATACTTTTTACCCATTTCAGGAAACGGTTGGTTTCCATTTAATGCGACCAGATACTGCACGGAAGCCTGAATATCGGCTTTGGTTTTTCGCAGCTCATTTTTAATGGTTATGGCATAGATTCTTGCTTTATCATAAGCCGGTTTTGAAATCTCGCCACTTTCAAAGGCCTTTTTCATTAAAACCATCAGTTTTACTGCATTTTGATTTCTGGTTTTCAGCAAAGCCTCTTTTTTATTGAGCCAAATTAAGTTAAACCAGGCTTTTCGTGCAGCATGAAGCACTTCCCTCCTTCTTTTTTCAGCCAGAGTTTTCATTTGCTCATAGCCCAGTTGCTGGATATCCGATTTTGATGAATAATACCCAGGCAGCCTGAATGATTGTGAAATTTCAAACTCCTGCTGGTCACCAATGGTTTCCGGGCTCCCGAGGAGGTAGCTGTAACTGACCTCAGGATTGTCGGGATAGATGCCTGTACGGGCTTTTGTTGCTTCTGCATCTAACCATTTTTGCAGGGCAATCAGTTGCGGGTTGTTTTGCTCCAGCTCTTTCAGGAATTTTTCAAGCGTTTGCGAAGCCCCGTTAACTGAAGCAAATACTAAAAAGATGAAAAATATAACTTTTTTCATTTTGCAACCTCCTTCTTCTTTTGGATGAGATAATAGACAGCAGGCACTATAAAAGCATTTAACAAAGTGGAACTGAACAGTCCGCCCAGAATGACCACTGCCATAGGACTTTGAATTTCATTGCCAGGCCTGTCACCTGTCAGAGCCAGGGGAATCAGGGCCAATGCAGCTGTGAGAGCGGTCATCAAAATGGGATTCAGTCTGTCGAGTGAACCGTGAATGATAGCTTTTTCAAGAGGTTCACCTTCTTCCTGCAAATGATTGTAACGTGACACCAGCAATATGCCATTGCGCGTAGCAATTCCAAACAAGGTGATAAAACCGATAATTGCCGGAATGCTGAGCATACCTGACGTTGCCCAGATACTCAGAACCCCTCCAATAAGCGCGAGTGGGAGATTCAGCAGGATGATGGCTGATACCGAAAGATTTCGAAATTCCATGTAGAGCAACAGAAAGATAATGAGAATGGCCAGCAATGAAGTGTAAAACAACATACCGGAGGCTCTTTCCTCGCTTTCAAACTGTCCTCCATATTCGATAAAATAATTTTCGGGTAAATCGATGCTTTCATTAATGATATTCTGAACATCCATCACAGCGCTGTGCAAATCCCGTCCGGCCACATTGGCAGAAACCACTACTTTCCGCTGAACATCTTCACGGCTGATGGTGTTGGGCCCTGAAGCGGAGATAATATCGGCAACTTCTTTCAGAGGCACTTTATTGCCATCATGTGTGTCGATGAGGGTATTTTTAATTGATTCAATTGACTGGCGGTAGCGATCGTTGTATCGCAACACCAAATCAAAACTCATATTGCCCTCATACACCTCCGATACTTTTTCACCCGCAAATGCCACATCAATAAATTCTGCAAATTCATTCACCGGAATGCCGTATTGTTTCAACATTTCACGCCTTGGCTTTATCTGCAGCTGTGGAATTTCAACCTGTTGTTCCACATTCACATCTACAAGTCCCTCTACATCCGAGATATTAGATTTAATTTGTTTTGACAGAGAGAACATCTTTTGCAAATCGGTTCCAAAGACCTTTATAGCCAGGTTGGCCCGGGTACCTGACAGCATATGGTCGATACGGTGCGAAAGGGGCTGCCCGATGGTGATATTGATGCCCCGGATAGTTCCCAGCCGGCTTCTGAGCTCTTCCAGGAAACTCTCTTTGGAGCGGTCGTTCAGGGTAAACGGTACATCCACCTCAGAAGAAAAAACACCCTGTGCATGTTCATCCAGTTCGGCACGGCCGGTGCGCCGCACGATGGTATTTATCTCTTCCATCTCCAGCATCTCCTCCTCCATCATAAGGTTCATTTTGTTGCTTTCTTCCAGGGAAATACCGGGCTGACTCACGGTGCTCAAAGTCAGCATACCCTCGTTAAATTCCGGAAGGAAGCTACGGCCCAGTCCAAACAAGACAAACATGGAGCCAATAAACAGCCCACCTGCAGCCCCAATCATCCACTTTTTGTAATTGAGCGAACGTTCCAGGGCTTTCCCATATCTATTGTTGAGCCAGCGCACCCACCGACTTCCTGTTTCGTGTTTGGAGAGCTGTTTTTCGCCTGTGAGCATATAGCTGCAAAGAACCGGGGTAACCGTAATGGCTACTATTAACGAGGCAAATAGCGAGACAATAAATGAAATACCCAGCGGCTTAAGCATACGCCCTTCCATCCCGGAAAGGAAGAAAAGCGGAATAAATGCCACGATGATAATGAGGGTGGCATTGAGAATTGACGCACGGATTTCTTTAGAGGCACTAAAAATGACGGAAAGTTTTGCCTCCTGTTCATTTGAGGGGAGGCGGGCATTTTCCTTTAGTCGTTTCAATACATTATCCACATCAATAATTGCATCATCCACCAATGATCCGATGGCAATGGCCATTCCTCCCAGGGACATGGTGTTGATGGTTAAGCCAAGCAATTCAAGAGTAATAACAGACACCAATAATGAAAGCGGGATAGCTATCAGGGAAATGACTGTTGTACGGTAGTTCAACAGAAAAAGAAAAAGAACAATGGTTACAAACAGTCCACCTTCCAGCAGGGCACGCGTAACATTGTTAATGGCACGGTCGATAAAATCGGCTTGCCGGAATACATCCTTCCTTATTTCAACATGGGCAGGCAACGATTCCTGTAAACTTGTTATTGCTGCATCAATTCTATCTGTCAATTCCAGTGTATTGGTGTTGGGTTGCTTCAAAACAGTCATAACCACTGCCGGTTTGCCGTTCAGATATCCAGCACCAATTTTTGGGGAAGCCCCTACTTTGACATCCGCTACATCGTTGATGGAAACAGGACTCCCATTCTTTATTTTGACCACCGAATTGCCTATGTCTTCCAGGTTATTGGTTCGAATCACACCCCGAATCACATATTCATTGCCAAAGTCATTCAGAAAACTCCCCGTAGCATTTTGATTCAGATGGTCTGAAGCATCAAAAAGCTCTGAAAAACTCACATCATAATAATCCATTTTTTCGGGGTCGGCCTCCACAATGTATTGTTTGTAGTCGCCACCCATTACCACCACCTGCGATACCCCCCCGATGGAGAGCAACCGGTTTCTGATTTGCCAGTCCGATATGGTTCTCAGCTCCATGGGTGAAATGGAATCGGAAGATACGGTAAGCACCATAATTTCTCCGATGATTGACGATTGTGGAGCCAGGGTGGGATTGCCTGCATTTTCGGGCAATCGTTCTGCCACTGTTGCCAGTTTTTCACTGACAATCTGCCGGGCTTTAAAGATGTCGGTATCCCATTCAAAATCAACCCAGATAATAGATATTCCTGTTGCCGATGACGACCGAACTCTGCGCACATTAGTGGCACCGTTTACACTGGTTTCGATGGGAAAAGTGACCAGCCGCTCCACTTCCTCGGCTGCCATTCCGTGTGCTTCTGTCAAAACCACAACCGATGGGGCGGTAAGGTCGGGAAATACATCCACATCCATCTGGGTGGCTACATAGCTTCCGCCAATCAGTAAGATAAAGGCTGAAAACAGCACCAACAAACGGTTTTTTAGTGAAAAGTCAATTATTTTATTGAGCATACGAAACAATATTTTAATGAGTGTGACCATGAAGCGGTAACTCACCCGCCATAGATGCCAACTTGATTTGATAAGCCCCCCGGGTAACAATTCGCTCCCCAGGTTTTAAACCCTTTTTTATCTCTGCATGAATGCCATCGTAGTTGGCCAGCTCAATTTCACGCTTGACGAAGGATTCCCCTCCGGTCTGAACAAAGACAAAATAATTTCCCTGTTCTTCGATGACGGCGGAAAGTGGAATCACCAGAGTCTCTTCTTTAGCACCCGTCTTGAGAAAAGCTTCCAAAAACATTCCCGGCATAAATTGTCCGTTGTTCCTCCCGGAAAAAGTGACCGGAATACGTGTATTTCCTTCATTAATAAAAGCATTCTTTGATTCAATCTGCCCCTGAATCTCCTTCAATGTTACCGGATTTTCTTTTCCGGATACTGAAAAATGGGCATCAAATATTTTCGACACCTGCTGAAAATCAGACTGATTAACATAGGTTTCTATTAGAATCCGGGACTCATTGACAAGGCTAAATAAGGGAGAGCCACTCTGTACAAAATTTCCATTGCCGACTTTCACTTCGCTGATATAGCCGTTAGAAGGTGCTGTTACCCTAATGCCATTTTGTGACACCAGGGAAGCCATTTGATGGAACTGAAGCGAATCCTGACGGTAACGGGCCCTGACCTCCAGGAAATCTTTTTGCGAAACGACCTGTTCATCAGCAAGAGGCATTAACCGATTATGGTCTGCCTTGCTCTTTTCAAACGCAATTTTGCTTTCCTGCAGTCTGCGCGATAAATTGTTTTCAATACCGGCACCGCTGATAACAGCCAGTAATTCCCCTTTTTTAACGGTTTCACCCAAAATTGTCATAAGGTTTACAGTTCCTTCTGCCTGCGCATTTACCGTAGTTTCTGCCTGTGGCTGATTTTTAACTTTACCCGACGTCCTGATAACCGAATAGTGAGGCTGAGGAGTAACTTCCTGCGTAGCAAATTGGGCTTTCCAGGCCTGCTCTTTCAGAAAAGTTACAGCTTCGCTGTCTCCCTCCGGTTGTATGGCATGTGCCGCCTCATCTTCATTGGCATATACACGAACATCCGGTATTTCGAATGTGGCATTGCCAGATGGACTGTTCAATTCAAAAAGCATTTTGTAAGTACCGGATTCCTTGGGTTGTATTGCCGGACGGAATATACCGGGAGAGGAAGGTGATTCCACACGGTTGCGTATCCCTTTTGTGTCTTTGATAATGCTTACCGTTACTATTCCTTCTGCTACCGGCTTATAATTGCTGAGTTGGGTGAAATGCGCTGCAAATTCACTCCTCCCGCCTGCAACTAATGCAGGAAACTCCACAAACAACTCATAACCGTCAGCAAATAACGTATAACTGATGGTTACAGCTTCATGTGCGTGGTCATCATGTGCCTGTACCTGTTCGCCTGCAACATCATGGGAGTGCCCATCTGAGTTGGGGTTATCATTACATGAGGTAAAGAGTGCAAATAGAGAAATAATTGGAATATATTTTATTGTCTTCATATCTCGTAAACTAAAATTGAAAAGTTCCGGAGCCATTGGCCCCGGAACAAATTTTTAATGTTCATGAACATGGTCATTATGTTCATGATCGTGATGCTCTTCAGTCCCGGAAGTATTTGTGCTGTCATCTACGACAAATTCTTCCTGAGTTACATGTTCCTGAGCATGGTCGTGCTCATGAGTTTCTGTGCCATGTTCATGGCCGTGATCATCTGATTTTTGTGATCCTGTTGCACAAGAAGCAGCCATAAAAGCCATGTAAACAGAGAACACCAAAAGATACATGAATCGCTTCATAATTAATTGGTTTTTGCCCCATCGAAAACAGAGCCCGTTAAACATTGATATATTGAAAGATGCTCGTTAGCAGGCAGATGGCAGAGGCATAAGAATTTTGATGTCAGGAATTGTCAAATTCCATCTGTCAAAACTCTTTGTTACAAATTGCGAAGTTGCTGTCGTACCTGGTAAAAGAAAATATCAGACAAAATAAGGAGGTGCCCGCAAGCCAATGGCTCCGGTAATAAATGAAGAAAAAAATGGAATGGAAAAATTCCAATACTTAAGTAATTTCTTAACCGGGGGATCGGGATTTAATGAAATAGTGCCAGGTAAAACAACAATCAGTGGATTGAAATTTGTAAAAGCAGGATTACTGTTACTGACTCTGGCATAATCATCGGAGGCGGCAGAATGAAAATGAAGCGGGAAATTTTGATGATGCTCTTCGGGCTCCGGACTTTCATGACCATCATGTGAATGGGGTTTCTCATGGTCATGCCCCTCTTTTGCATGATGATGGTTTTCTGCGGAATGTTTGTAAAGTGTGGAAACATCATACTCCCTGCTTTCATGATGATGGTGGGGAACCATTTCATGAGTGAGTACTATCAAGAAAGACAGCAATAAGAATATGGAAATGATTTTTTGCTTCACAGACACAAAAGTAATCAAATCAAACCATTTTATGAAATTGTTTTTATTTATTCCAAATAACAGGATGTTACCGGGATTACATTATTGTTGGTTTTTTTCAAAAAACCTTACAAAAGCTACCTCGGGACTCCGTATTTTCGGACTTGCGCCACCCATCGGTCGCCAAAGGCTTGCCGACGGCACGGCGCTAAAGCTTTAGGCGGCACGCGGTCGCAAGCCCCCTAAGAAAAATCGGGGCAGGCATTGCAACTGGCACATTCTGACCAGGCACATGACTTTTTACAAACTTTCCCGACTTTATAGCCGGGCACTAATTAAGGGTTTTTTTGATTGTGCGATAAGGAAATCGCACGTCCCGGGAAATCGCACGTCCTAAGAGAAGACACCCGGTGGATATTAGCTAATAGTATCAAGGGCCATGAAGATAGAATTGACTATAACTTACCGGGTGTCTGTAGATGTTTATAGGATTAAAAGATAATTTTCCTGTGTCTTGTTTATGGATTTTTTTCTGGAAGCACTTTGTGATCGGACTTCTGTTGAGCTGTTAGAGTGTTTAAAATGGTTGTTGTGGGAATCGTTTTTTTCTGGATTTACTTGATTAAGTAGGTTTTTTCGTTTTGAGCAATATAGGAATGTATCGTAAAACTGACATTGTTCAAAATAGTTGAGTTTAATAGTGGTCGGGGAAAAGAGATATTTTTTCAAGGCATAACACCTTTTGCAGTCTAATCCCAAGGTTTTAAGTCCTTTTATTTTGTAATAGTAGTCGAGAATATCTTCGTTTCTGAACCGATGGTTGGTGATGTTGTGGCAAACATTCATTACTTCTTGCTTTTGCTTTAACCCTTGTGGGAAGAGGGTGGTATCAAGCATTGCTATTGCTTTTTTTTTGATCAATGCCTGGAATACCCTGCAAACCAGAAGAAAAACCAGCGGCAAAGAAATAGCTAATAAAATAAATATTGTCAAAAAGTGCATTAGTCTTCTTTATTCATAAAAAATCTATTCCGAAGCCTTTAATAATTGATGGTATTATCTGATACTTGTCCATTTAATAATGATAATTCATGAATAAGGAAGGGGGTGGTTGAGTTGTTTTGAATGGTTACGTCGAAGGTTTTGGAATGTTTCAAAAATTGTGAGGTTTTTAATAATGATTTTTTTGGGGGGTAGTAGTACGGATAAGGAGACCGTTCCCGGAAACGGACTAGGATTAAGCATTGTCAAGGTGTTGGTTGACCTTCTGAATGGTGTAATCCGCGTGGAGATTGAAGAAGGTAGAGGAAGTGAGTTTTATGTTTAGTTGATGTAATATTAGATCCACTGATTTCTAACCACTTCACCATTGACTGCATTAACAATATCACTGTCCATTTTAATTGGTAGTGACACTTTAAAGGTGCTTCCCCGTCCTTTCTCTGATGTTACAGAGATTTTGCCACCAAGAATTTGTGTTAGATGTTTGGCAAGTGAAAGGCCAAGCCCGTTGCCTCCGAATTCGCGCGTATTTCTTTCGTCCACCTGGCGGAATCTGGTGAAAATGATATCTTGTTTGTCTTTGGGAATTCCTATGCCGGTATCGCTGACGTCAATATGTAACCAATCTTTTTTGTCGGTATTGAAAGAAATTTTTATTTCGCCTTGTTTGGTGAACTTGAAAGCATTCCGTAATAGCTGAACAATGATTTTGAGAATTTTCGTTGCGTCGGATCTGGAAACGGTACCGGGCGGAATGAAATTCTGAACAACTGTGTTAATATTCTTTGTTTGTGCCTTCTGTCTTAGGGAAGAAATTTCGCGTTCCACTTTTAAAACAAGACCCTCCAGGTTAAATTCTTCAAGAGAAATTGGTGTTAGACCAGAATCCAGGAATGAGAAGTCCATAATGTCGTCAATGACATTCAGAAGATCGCTACCCGCTTCATGAATCTGGTTGGTGTATTCGGACTGTTCTTCACGGGGAACCTCAATATGTTGCATCAAAGAAGAGAAACCAAGAATGGCGTTCAGAGGAGTTCGGATTTCATGGCTGATGTTGGCCAGAAAAGCAGATTTAAGTTTGTCGCTTTCCACCGCTTTGTTACGGGCTTTGACCAATTTGGTAACATCCCGCATGATGGTCATTCTCATTTGATAATCGTTATCCAGCGTAATGTTCTGCTCGGAGACGTGGTAAATCCGATCTTTTATTATTCTCTGGCTCCGCTGTACTCTTTCTGGTTCATGGTCTTGATGTCTGCACCAGGGACAACGTTCGTCAAAGCCATAAACTTTTTGATGACAAATGTTTTTACCTGGTTCTATTTCTCCAAACCGATTTGAAAATGCTTTGTTGGCAAAAACGATTTCGCATTTTTCATTATTAATGTAAACCGGGTCATTCAAAGCTTCCATCATGGCTCTGTGCTTCATTTCACTGAACTGAAGCTCTTTTTCGTGTTTGATGGTTGAGGTGAAATCGTTGGCAAAAATGACCACTTTTTTTATTCCCCGGAAGTTTTTGATATCCACAGCATCCGCATAGACATATTTCTTATTGCCATTTTTATCCACCACGTCGTAATAACCCGGAACATCAAAATCGTTATTCAAAAAACGTTTGGGTAAATCGTAAATAGAGCTGTGTTTTCCTTCCGGCAAAATAATGGAAAAATGGTTATTGAGTAGCTCCTCCTTTTTGTAGCCATAAATATTTGAATAAGCGGGATTTACATACTCAAAAAAACCATCTTCGCTAAGGATACAAATACCGGTTAATGACTTTTCGGTAACCGATTTGAATCGTTTGTTGCCCGCCTTGAGTCTTTCCAGCAACTTTTTTTGAGAAGAGATGTTTCGCACCACTGAAATCATTAAATGTGCATCTCTTATCTTAACAATCCTTGCATTTATTTCTACAGGGATAATCTTTTCGTATTTTGTGGTATGTTCCGATTGATAAACTGCAAAACCATGTTTCAAAACCCGGTGGAAAACTTTTGTAAGATGAGTTGAATCCCGAGCTACAATTTGTTCAGGATTCATATTTAAAAGTTCCTTTTCGGAGTATCCCAGACGGTGTAGGGCAACCTTATTGAACCTAAGAAATTTTCCGGGCTTTCCTGTTCTTGGATCAATGGAAAAAACATAAACTGCATCCCGGATATTTTCGAAAACAGACTGATAGATGTTTGGACTATCCAGCAAATCGTGGATGTCGCGGTTTATCGCTTCCGTAATTGCATTGGCCAGTGTTGGGGCTTCATTTCCGGGATGTTCGTCCAGAGTGATGTAGTCATCGGCACCTTTTTTCATTGCACCAACCACCCCGAAGGTGGACATAAATTTGGCAAAAGCAATTATGTGGTAAGGACAAGTTGCTTTTTTGTTTTTTTTGAGAACCAAATCCAAGGGAGAACTTAAAGGGGTTTCCTCAACAACAATAACGCGATGCTCGCAATCACCGGAAGTTTGTTGTTTGTTTAGGTTTGTGGCATACTCACAGGTGATTCCCCGGTTGGAGAGTATCTGTTTTATATTTTGGGACAGGCCGGTATCTTGTGAAAGGATGAAAACCTGAGGCATAAAGTGTCAATCTTTGTGTGTCAGAAATAGTTGCTTGGTGTTAAATAGTGTCTGCCCATAAAGTCCCGTTTACTGCGTTACGCCATTAGCGGAAATTGCTCATTTACCCAAGTAAACTCCGCATTTCCGCTAATGGCAGGCCTTGTAAACGGAACCTTCTGAACAGACACTGCGAACTTGAGAAGCTTTACTTAGTTTATGGACGGACTTTAAGTAATACGAATAAACTCTTAGAGGGTTTTAGTTTTTGCGTGAAAAGTTAAAAAAAAGTACTGTCAATTTCCACTTTTACAATGTTTTATGCACGAAATGATACTGCCGCCATCCTTGGGCCGCCCATTTTGGCTTCCCGCCATCCGCGGGCCCGGAAAACGGACGGGTCCGCGCGCCGTTTGGATAGTTAGTTTCGTTTTTTCTTAAGAGGAATCTGTGGAATTGTAAGAGGTTGACGACTTACTTTGATATTGAGTTTATCTTTTGTTCTTTTTGGCATTGCCCCAAAAAGGAACCAAAAAAGTCTAGTCCGCTTAAACCTATCTCCCCGCGGAAACCAAAATTTCCTCCCATTGCGCAAGGCCTTGAAAGTCGCCCATTTTGGCTTCCCGCCATCCGCCGGCCCGGAAAGCGGACGGGCCACCGCGCTGTTTGAATAGTGACCTTCGTTATTCCCAAAAAGCAATCTGATGAATTGAGATTTATTGAAGACTTCCTTTTTTGAGATTTTTCCACCGCAGGACAGGTTTGTTTAAAAATGAAATAGGGATAAAGCAAAGGGCTTTTGTATATAGAAAAGAGATGGTATTCTCCGGAGCAGACTTTTGAATGTGGATTGGTTAAATCCCAAATTTCTTCTATCTTGCATAATCAAACTTTTCGTTAAAGAAGTTAACAGATTAATAAATGTTTAATGCGTTGAGTTTAAGTGGTAACGGTTTATTGTCTTCTGAAATTTTCGTTATCCTTTCTGCTGTATATCTGAATGGCGGAGCTACTCTACACTAAAACCCTAAAGTCATGGACAACAACGATCAATTTACCGTACTCGAAAATAAAAAGATAGGCCGTAATCTGGCCCTTTACCGCAAAATGCGAGATAAGAAGGCTCTCGAAGTGGCTGAACACCTGGGGCTGAGCGAAGCGGCTTATACGAAATATGAACGGGGGGAAAGCAAAATTACTGTCGAGCTCGTGCAGAAGGTTTCGGAGTTTTTGAAGGTGGATCCGCTGGCAATTCTTTCCGCACAACCTGGTCATTTCATAGAAAGCATTGAGAATTCACCAATTTCAGGTACTGGTAGTAACGGTATCGGAAATAGTAGTTCTATTGGTGGTGATTTTAGTAGTTATGATAAAAAGCAGGCTGAGATGATGATGAAGCTGATGGAGAATGTAGTGCGATTGAGTGAGCGGGTAATTGAGATGATGGAGAAGGGGTGAGGGGGAAAATGCATATTACCACAATGTTGTAATGAGAGCATAACGACATTGTGGTTATGGAGGCGGTTAGGCATAAGCCCAAGGAAATCCTGCAAACATAAATATGATGTCAAAAGAATTAAGTCAAATAATAAGTCAGAGACTAGAAAGACAACAGCAAACTGAAAAGATATTTGATAGGCTCTCTGAGATAGCTAAAAAAGCTTGTTTTTATGATTGGATGTATATTAATCAATTAAATCCATATGAGATAAATGAGCTAGCTGAATTAATCAAGAATAGCAATAACATTGGGATTGATTTATTCTTTGAAAATCATTTTGCAGCAAATATTGACAAGTTTAAGAAACTGTTGATTAAAAAGAATACTAAAAGGGAAACTATTGTAAGCCAGATATTTTCTGGAATTGAAAAAGAACTGTTCTATTTGGTGATACCAACTATTATAAGTCAGATAGAAGGAATTACAGAGGATAAAACTGGTATTAGATTCTTTGGAACAAGAAATAATGAACCCAAACTAAAACAAATTCTTGCATCAAAAGAAATCAAGTATTTTCAGCAAATGTTATTACACCCTGTTGATACAGTATGGGAATATTCAAGAAATCAAGACTCAGGAAATCCATCAAAAGTAAATAGGCATGATATAGTGCATGGGGTTTCGGTCGACTACGGAGAAAAAGTTATATGCTACAAATATTTATCAGTTTTACTTTTTGTGACTGAGAACCTTGATAAACTAGATTAGTTTAGAATCATATTTTGATTCACAAATCACGTAAAATGAGTGACAGAGTATTAAAAGACATATACTTGCATGATGAGTTGACAACTTCAATTAAGTTAATAAAACTTGGATTTGGAGAGTTGCAGAACCTCGATTTGGGGAATGATTTTTATCATTTACCTTTCCAGCTGTTATCAAGTGGATTGGAAAGACTTATGAAATGTCATGTTTGTTTGGGTTATCTTGAATTAAATAATGAATATCCTGACAGTAGAACTCTGAAAAATTGCGGTGGAAGGAATGGACATGATTTAACCGAATTAAAGGGAAAAATACTTTCAGACTATTTTAAAAGTAATGGTATTCCATCTTTGATGGCTGATAAAGAATTTATAACCAATGATAATGACTTGCAACAATTAATTTATCTATTATCAGAATTTGGGAAATATGCAAGATATCACAATTTGGATATTATAACATCAGCGATTAAACCAAGCATTGATGTAAAGCAATTATGGTCGGATTATGAAACTAAAATAGTTCTTGCAGATACCAAATTATTAGAGAAGCTAACGGACTTTGAATATCAAAATGAGGTTAATGCTTTTGTGACGCAATCCATTATAAGCAAACTGGAAAGATTTGTTCGTGGGATAAGCCGACAATTCACATTAGGTAGATTAGGACAAAAAGCTCAACAATTTTCATCGGTATATTATGACTTCATTATGTTATCTGACAATCAGATTGGGATAAATGACTATAGAAAAGAAACAACAAGATTTAAAAAGAAAGAAACAAAAGTTCGCAAGAGAACCATATTTGATAAGATCAAAAGGAAAAATAATTCAGACTATAAACACCAAAAGATTAAAAAAACGGAATATAATGGTGATTGGCCCTTTTATGCCAGTGAGGTTATTATTGAGTGCCGTCAAAAGCATTGGTGTGTAGTAGAGATAGATGGGCATGATTATGCTTTAAATGGTGCTGCTCAAGGTAGATTTAACTTGACATCTGTGCATGATGCGGGAGTAGCAATTGTAGGCAAATCAATAGGTGATTTTATAAATATGGCTTTGAAATTAGCTGAAGAATAAGGGCCAATACCTAACAATGTATAAGCGGCATTAAAACGATCGCTTTTACGGGACGTTAGGCACTAATTAACGTGAAGGGCCATTAGAATTTTATCTTAATGGATGTAGCAAAAATGACAAATGTTAAAATACCATATGACTTAATTGATGCAATAAAAAAAAATGAATGTGTCCTTTTTGTAGCTTCTGGTTTATCTTCACAAATAAGAAGAAGTGATGGTAGATTTTTACCAAATTGGACTGCCTTTTTAACTGAACTTCTCGAATGGACAAAATATAAAAGAGTTTCGTTCAATTCAGATCCTATTGAAATTGAGGAAATGATTGAGAAAGGAAATCATATAATGGCGGGAGAAGAGTTGCAGAGTTTGTTAAATTCCAACGAGATTGGTGAGTTTTTGAATAGTATATTCCGAGATCCGGAAGTGAAGCCTAATAGTGTCCATGAGAAACTTACCCATATACCATTTAGGGCAATATTAACAACGAACTACGATTCACTTTTAGAAGGTGCTTATACGATATCTTCAGGAGGTAGAACCCCTAAAGCATATACTCCTAAGGATATCAATAATATATTAACACCATTAAGGAATAAGGACTTTTTCATTTTTAAGCTCCATGGAGATTTAGATAGACCAGAAGATATAGTTCTAGGATCAAGATCTTATAATGATTTACTATATAAGAGTCCGGAGTATTTAAGTTTTTTAGAAATACTATTCACAACACAAACAGTCCTTTTTATTGGTTTTGGGGGGGCTGACCCTGATCTAGATTACTTGTTAGGTAAATTATCTACAATATTTTCAAGGACACTTAGTAAGCACTTTATTTTATCTCCTAAGGATAAATTTAATTTCACAGAAAAAAGAAGGTTGCTTTTAGATAAAAGACTAGAAGTTATAGAGTATAATCCTGAGAATAATCACAAAGGAGTAGAAGATTTTGTTACACAATTATCTAAAATTATTGAATTACAAAATGAATGGTATATTGAAAAATCTGAGATTAATTTAATGATTGTTCAAGATTTTTTAAAAGATATCAAGGATGATATAATAATAAATATTCTAGAAGATCTAGATGGTTATAAATTAACACGCATATTAACATTCGATTCATTATTGGACGTTGAAAATGAAGAAGAATTTGAAGAAGATTTAAGTGAAGAAGAAGGGTTGCAACCTTCAATAGCAATAATACGAATTACTGAAAAATCATTGTCCTCTAATAGTTTTGAAGATGGTATAGAGCATTTGCTTTTAAATGAACTTGAGAATAAATTATCTATTTTACTTGTAACAATTGGGGAGTTTGAGTTACCAATTAAATTGAGAAAATTTCAAGCTATAAATTTACCTATTGATTATTCAATAAGTGATGTTAGAGTATTGAAAGAAGCTTTAAAAAAAATAAAAACAGTGCCTAACACTTAGCCTCCGATCAAGCGTTGCTTGCACACGCTTGATATTGGAGGCTATTGTTGAACTAAACAATCTTCAGGATGCCTCACAATAAAGAACTATAAAACACTGATTTAACTATAGT
>Ga0163225_100294_pt1 | contig 15599 bp, 18 predicted proteins | sample MSEWel2016_04_06_2_FD_113145 | JGI IMG/M metagenome (GOLD analysis project Ga0163225, IMG submission 113145) | Subsurface microbial communities from deep shales in West Virginia, USA - MSEEL Well Study Marcellus 5H_2016_04_06 ... | reverse complement strand
TTATTGCCAAACTCTTCGTTAATGAAAATTTTTGAATCCTCATTAACAACAGGTTAACTCCGGTACAAAAATTTTCAAAGCCTTGATTTTGGCAAAAATATACCTTTTTATACTACACTCAAGGATATTTTCAGAGGCGCGTCGATTTCGATGCGCCTCTGTTTTTGTATTCAATTGTACGGCTTTCCAGGGGCTTAGTGTATCTTGTGTTTTGGTGAGATGAAAATGGAGGGTTGAAAACCCTTTTCGTTTTTTTCCGTAAAGAAGAATGGGGTATTAATGAATTTAAATATCTTCACCATCAGGAATGAGTAACCAAACTTAAGATTTATGAGATTTCTTTTTGTATTGTTTTTCTTTTTGGGTTTTGGCTGTTCCCCCTTATTATCACAGGAAAACCCTAAAGTTGATGTCAATCAGGTATTGTCGGATGTTCCGGATGCCGATCTGGAGTACTATCTTGATAAACTGAGTCGGGGGGAGCGCTTTTATCGTTCCGGTTACTACGAAGGGAGTTTTCGGGCTTTTTATGAGCTTTACAAGGAGAATCCGAACGTAGCTTCCTTGAATTACAAGCTGGGTGTGAGTGCCTTGTTTGGGAAAGAACCGGGACGGGCAGCAGAGTTTTTAATGGAAAGTTTACCTTCAGTGGCCAGCGATTATTATTTACTTCTGGGATATGCGCACCGGACCCGGTTGGATTATTCCCGTGCACGTGAAGCTTTTGAACAATACAATAATACGCTTTCGTCCTGGAAGCAGACCCAATTCAGGCCGGTTTTGAATCAACTGTTGAGCGAATGCGAATTTGGACGTTCCAACGCTGCAGATTCTGTTCCCGCTTTTGTCATTAATATGGGACCGGCTGTCAATAGTTATTATGACGAATATGCTGCTGTGGAGGATAGCCGGCATGAAAGAATATTTTTTGTCACCCGGCGACCGGATCATTTACCCGACATCCCTGTGGGGCGCGAAGCTTTTGAGGAAAGAGTGCTCGAATCTTCTTATATTCAAGGCATTGCATCTGAGGGGGTTGAGAGCGGTCGATTAAATTCAAGATTTAACTCCGGGGTCTCCGGTATTTCTCCCGATGAGGAGTTTTTGTATGTTTATCGTGGCAAGAAACGCGGCGGACAAATAGGAGTGGCAGATATTTCCGGAAAGCGGATTGGTAAACCCCGTCCAATCAGTACAAAAATTGATCATAAAGTATTTAAAGAGACTGCTTTTACCGAAACCGAAGAGGGGGAAGTTTTCTTTGTGACGGACAAGAGAGGAGGAATAGGTGGCAAAGATATCTGGACTTGCCGAAGGAAAGGCACCCGTCGGTTTACCAAGCCCCGCAATATCGGGCCGGTAATTAATACTCCGTTTGATGAAGAGGCGGTTTTTGTGAATCCTGATGGAAATACCCTATATTTTGCTTCCGGAGGGCATCCCGGGTTTGGTGGTTTTGACATCTTCAAAGTAACGAAAAACCGGGATGGTGAATGGATGTATCCTGTAAATTTAGGACAGCCTGTCAACAGTCCGTTCGATGACCTTTTCTTTTATCCTGCTTCTGATTCTTTAGTGGCTTTAATCTCTTCATCCCGTCCAGGTGGATATGGAGGCCTTGACTTGTTTAAAATTCGAAAAGATATCAGAATTCCGTTTTCCATTTCAGGTAAAATTACCGATGTGGAATCCGGTGAACCACTTTATGGGCAATTGTCTTTGATAGATACTCTCAAAAGAGAGCAAGTTCTCTCTGCATGGTCTGATTCCCTTACGGGAAACTATTTGGTTTCGTTGGAAGACACCGGCAATTATGTTCTCCAGGCGAGTGCGGAAGGATATAAAATTGAAATGGCGGATATTCGGAAAGCCACGAAGAGAAATGCAGCAATTACAGCCGATTTTCAACTCGAAATGCTCAAACATCCCTATTCTTTGAGTGGTTTCATAACCGATGTGGATACGCAACAACCGGTGCAGGCCGAAATTTCTTTCCGCCCTGTGGATAAGGATTCTGTTACCCACCGGATTTTTTCCGATAACACCACAGGGGCATATCATATCACATTTGAGGATAAATTTAATCTGAATATGACTGTCTCTGCCAATGATTATTATATCTATTCATCCGAACTTATACTTAAAAATACGATAGGAGATTCGGAGGAGAAGAATATTGAGTTGGAGAAGAGTGTTATTACCTATGTGCTGTCCGGAAAAGTGATGGAAGAAAACACCAACGAAGCAGTTCCGGCCGAACTGGCAGTATTTGAACCCGGGGAGGAGGAAGCATTTCTGATTGCTTTTGCCGATTCTGTTTCCGGAAAATATTCCATTACGGTTTATGACGAAGGTCCGTTTTTGGTAGAGGTTAACGCCGATGGTTATTTTTTCAATAACCTGCCATTGCAGTTCCATCCGGATACCACCCTGAAAGTCAGTAATATTGAACTGAAACCAATGGCCAGGGGGGCCAGGATTGTAGCAGATAATATTTTGTTTACCAGTGGAAAAGCCACGCTTAGAGCGGAGTCTTATCCCGAATTGAACAGACTGGCCAGGTTACTTCATGAAAACCCATCTGTGAAAATAGAAGTTTCGGGACATACCGATAATACGGGTTCTGCTTCACTGAACAAACGGCTTTCGAAAGCAAGGGCCTTGTCGGTTAAGAGATATCTGGAGTCGCAGGGCATTACTCCCGAACGGATTGAGTATGAAGGTTACGGTTTTGACCAGCCGATTGCACCCAATACGACTGCAGAAGGAAGAGCCCAAAACCGCAGAGTGGAGATTAAAGTGATTGAATAAAGTTTGTGAAGACGATAATATTTGGTGTTATGAAGAGCATTGATTTTTTGAAAACTGGCGTGCTGATGGTTTCCATTTTTTTAATGGGATGCCAGGATGATGATATATCTGTAACCACAGATGAAACGGATGATAACCGGCGCATTGAAATTGCCGGTCCTGCCGGGGATATCACTTATATGGTGTCGGATCTGATTAAAGACATCGACAATGAGTATGTATTTGTGGATGAAGAGGGTCTGGTGAATGTGAAATATTCACGGGAGGTGGATATTGATTGGGAATCTCTGGTTAATCTGCGCGACTTCTCTGATTCCTGGGTTTATTCACCGGGAATTACTTATCCGGTTAATTCGGCCGTCACCGTGGATTATGCTGAGAAAGTTCTGCTCAATCACAGGGCGGATGTGCGTTACGACAGCCTGAATATGGAAGGAGGAGTTTTGTCGGCTTACCTGATGGTACCTTACGGAACCGAAGGTGATATTACCATTACTCTTCCGGAAGTTATGGACAACGGGAATCCCCTGAGCTATTTATTTTATGCTTCCGGGAATCAGCGATTTTTTCAGATTACTGAAGATTTGGGTGGGAAAAAGGTAATTCCGTCACAAGGGGTCGATTCCAGTTACATCTCGGTCATTACCTCACTGGATTTATCAAATATGGTGGCCGGTGATGTGGTGCTGGATTTTTCGTTAACGGAAATGCAGCCCGGATTTGCTTTCGGATATTTTGGCCGGCAGGAATCAGCCCGCCCCAACGAAGAATTGACACTGGAAGTGTTTGATGAGCTGGATCTCATTGATGAAATAGAAGTTTATGATTTCTATATCGACTTGGCAATCAGCAGTGAAATTGGGGTTCCTTTTGATGTGGTGACCGAAAATTTGCGGTTTTTCGATGAAAATGACCAGTTGATAGATGTTTTGGAGGTAGATGGCAGCAACCAGATTCATCTGGCATTGGATGCAGCGGTTTATGGCGACCCAATCGGAATGAGTGAGACCAACTCCCACATTAGTCGGGACAATTCTGCGAATATTGTGAATATCGCCAATAGTTATCCCCGTCGTGTTCTGTTCGATGTCACCTCTTTTTCAAATCCGGATGGAGAGGGACCGGAGAGCAATTTTATGGGCCCGTCTAATGTACTTCTGGGAACAATGAATATTGTGGCCCCTTTTTGGTTTAAAACAACAAAGGAGTATATGAGAACCGATACCCTCGATTTTGATTTTAACGATATTCTCGGAGACGATTCAGATGATGCGCGGGAATTGGAACTGGCTACCATCTGGTTCGATTTTTACAGCAAAATACCGGTGGATATTTCAGCCTCTGCCTGGGTGGTGGATGCCGACGGCAAGAAAATTGACAATTTGTTTGGTGATGAGGAAACCGGAGGACAGATCCACGTTGTGGCGGCTGGTATTCCTGATGCAACCACCGGCAGGGTAAATGAGGCCACTCATACGGAGTTTACAATTGATGTAGATGGGGGGCAAATCAATGAATTCCTTGACCGAAATGCAATGAATATTATTCTGGAAACGCACTTTTTAACCGGGGAGGATGAATTTGTCAAGATTTATAATGATATGAATTTTAATGCGGTAGTCTCCTTTGAGGCTGCCGGTAAAATTCCATCTTTTTAAGGGGGAATATGCACCCTGTGAAATTTCAAAATTCGAGATATGATGAAACCGGCATGAAAAAGGTTTTCTTATTAAAATAAGGATAAAAACAATCATGCAAGTTCTCCCGAATTCGGGAACCATTAACCTGGATAAAATTTATACTGATGAAGTTCAAGATTTATATTGTTATTTTTTCCATGGCATTTCTGACGCTGTTTCAGGCTACTGCGCAAAATCCCATGGGACTTTATTTCATGGAAACCATTCCTCAGTCGTCACAGATTAATCCTGCTATGCAACCCCGTGCCAATGGCTTTTTTGCGCTGCCTTCGACCAGCCTGATGTTCCGGAGCGATGTGGCATTCAACGATGCTTTTCAGGAAGTGGGTAATGAATGGGTAACGCCACTGAGCGCCCGGTTTAATTATAATGATCTCTATAAAGCAGCCGATAAAGCTGCCGGGCTCAACAATTATGAAGCCGTGGATTTACTGGGGATTGGTTTTCGCTCGGGAAGGGATTATTTTACATTTACCATGTCTGTTAAAAACGTTATGCAGGCCGATATTCCGTCCGATCTCTTTAAAATTGCAGAGTTGGGCTTCCCCGATGGAGAAAGCTTCGATTTCTCCACTATGCGCATTAAAGAAGCCGCCTATCATGAGTTGGCTTTTGGTTACAGCAGGCAATGGACGGAAAAATTTACTTTTGGTGCAAAGCTGAAACCCCTGTTTGGGGTTATGGGCGGCGTTACCGATATCAATCGGTTTGAAATGAATACCAGTCGGCAGCAATGGGATGTACATGTAAATGGAACGGTTTATTCTTCAGCCCCCATAGAGGTGGAAGAGAGTAACGTCCCGGGTGACTTCCCCGAATCGATAGACGGGAAGGATTTGGAAGATGATGAGGTTTATGATTACTTTACCTCTTTGAATAACGGCGGCCTGGCTTTCGATTTCGGAGCTGTTTACCAACATACGGAAGACTGGACTTTTTCGGCTGCACTGACTAACCTGGGGTGGGTGAAATTTAAAAATGACCTCAACAGCCTTTCTTTTAACGGAACGTACACTTTCAACGGCATCAGTGTGGAAGGCTCGGAGGACGAAGACATCGAAAAGGCTTTTGAAGACATCGGCGACTCGCTGAAAACCGTGATCGATTACGGGGTGGCACACGACAAATTCAGCATTCCTCTTACCCCCTCCTGGTATATGGGGGCATCCTGCAAGATGAGTCCGTCCGTTTCATTCGGATTGTTGTCGCGCAGTGCTTTCCAGAAACACAATTTCAGCCAGGAATTTAATCTTTCTGCCAATATTCAGCCTTACAGTTTTTTAGCGTTCAATCTAAACTACAGTAAACGCATCAAAGGTGGAAACGGGTTGGGAACCGCGGTGACTTTCTTTGCCGGCCCCATTCAGATGTTTATGGCTGCCGACTACATTCCCATGCGCTACGCCGATGTAACTTTCGATGACGGCGATTCTTTTCCGATGTTCCATCGCCAGAAAGATCTGAGCTTCCGTTTCGGGCTCAACCTGATTTTTGGCCGCCATGGTTACCGCGATGAGCCGATGCTGAGTGTGAATTAGGTTTTGAAACACCTAAGGCACAGAAGAGCAAAGAAGAAGAGTTAAGCATTTTCCGAATTGAATTATGTTAATTATTCCCGGGGTGGAGCAATTAGTTGTGAACCGTCGTATGTAATTTCTTCTGCCTGAAAAGCAAACCACATTTAAGTGATAAGTCATTTAACCAAAATAGAATTGAAAGGAATACCTGGTGAAAAGAATTAAGGTGACTTGTGCGATTATTTCTTTTGACTCCAGAGTGCTTGTTGTTCAACGTGGGGAGGGTATGAGCATGCCTTTTAAATGGGAGTTCCCGGGTGGCAAGGTTGAAACAGACGAGTCGGAGGAGGCCTGTATTAAACGGGAAATAAAGGAAGAATTAGATATTGAAATCGAATTACTGGGGCGTCTTACCCCTGTTCGGCACAGCTACCCACATGTGTCGATTGAATTAATACCTTTCCGGGCTCAGTTCTTTCGGGGTGCAGTAAGTCTTTTGGAGCATAAGCAATATTTGTTGCTCGACAAACAGCAATTGGGGGATTTAGATTGGGCCGATGCTGATGTTCCTATTGTTAAAGAATACCTGGAATTATGAAAGAAGGAATATATGAAGAATTGGTTACAGAACTTGTTTCCCGGCAAATGGAGGATGTTGAAAGAACCAGTTTTCACGGACTTTCTCTGGAAATAATGTACTTTGCAGCAAAAATTTTGAAATAAAGGATACATGACTAAAATCCGGATTTTTTTTACAGGAGGATCAGGAAAAGCAGGGAAACACGTGATTCCTTACCTGCTTGAGCAAGGGCACCGGGTGATGAATGTGGATCTGGAACCTTTGGATTACCCGGGGGTGGATAATCTGATAGCAGATATTACCGATTCCGGACAAATGTTTAATGCCATGAGTTCGTATGCCGGATTAGATGAGTTGGAGCCTGGTAATGGGGTGCCAAAATTTGATGCTGTTGTGCATTTTGCTGCCGTACCCCGGATCCTAATTAAGCCGGACAACGAAACTTTCCGGGTCAATACCATTGGCACCTATAATGTAATTGAAGCTGCTGTAAAGCTTGGTGTTAAGAAGATTATCATTGCTTCGTCAGAAACTACCTACGGAATTTGTTTTTCGGACGGCAAAACGGATCCTCATGTGCTTCCTTTGGAGGAGGACTATGATGTGGATCCCATGGATAGTTACGGAATATCGAAGGTTTTGAATGAGAAAACAGCACGCGGTTTCCAACGACGGTCAGGCTTTGATATTTATGCCCTGCGTATCGGAAATGTGATTGAGCCTCATGAATACACAGAACTTTTTCCGTATTATTTTAAACATCCTGAAGTGCGACGCAGAAATGCGTTTTGTTATATTGATGCGCGTGACCTGGGACAGATAGTGGATTTATGTTTGAAAAAAGATGATCTGGGCTTTCAGATTTTCAATGCCGGAAATGACCACAATGGAGCAGTCCTTCCCAATAAGGAGTTATTAGAGAGATTCTTTCCGGGTGTTCCACTTACCCGCGAACTGGAAGAGTATGAAGCATTGTTTTCAAATCGAAAAATCCGTGAAGTTTCTGGGGTTCAAAGAGCAACACAACTGGCCGAATTACCTGAAATGGGATTGATTTTTAGAAGTCCGGAGGTAATTATACCGGGACGTTGTACACAAGCTAAAACGCAGAAAACAGGCTATCGTAATGACCAATTGTTAGCGTTTTTAGTCATCACGTTCTTTAAATGTCGTATATTTGAAATAAAAAATGCTTAACAGACATTTAGAAACAACAATCAGAAAAAAGATTAATACAGGAAAAGCTATTGTATTAGTTGGTGCAAGACAAGTTGGTAAAACCACTTTGCTTAAAAGTATTCTTAATGATTTTGAATATTTATTCTTAGACGGAGACGACCCAACCGTAAGAAGCTTGTTATCAAATCCGAATACTGAACAGATTAGAACTATAATCGGCGAAAATAAGCTTATTTTTCTTGACGAAGCGCAAAGAATACAAGGGATTGGATTAACTCTGAAAATTATTACAGACCAGTTTAAACATGTTCAGCTTCTAGTAAGCGGTTCTTCCTCTTTTGACTTAGGAAATGAACTGAATGAGCCATTGACTGGAAGGAAATGGGAATATGAGCTCTTTCCTATATCATGGGAAGAATATGAAAATAACATAGGATTCTTAAAATCAGAACAACAGCTTGAAAATAGATTGCTTTATGGTTTTTACCCGGAAGTAATTAACAACCAGGGGAATGAGAGAGAAACGCTCAAAAATCTTGTTAACAGTTACTTGTACAGAGATATTTTAGCATTTTCGGACATTAGAAAACCCGAAGTTCTTGAGAAACTACTACAGGCATTAGCCCTTCAAATGGGTAGTGAAGTAAATTACAATGAACTGGCCCAAATAGTAGGAGTAAATAAAATTACTGTTCAAAATTACATTGACATCCTGGAAAAAGGATACATTGTTTTCAGATTAAACAGTTTTAGTAAAAATCTTAGAAATGAAATCAAGCAAACCCGAAAGATTTATTTTCTTGACAATGGAATACGGAACATGATTATCGGAAATTTTAACCCACTAGAATTAAGAGTTGATAAAGGTGCACTTTGGGAGAACTTCCTGGTTTCTGAAAGACTAAAACAAAATAATTACAAGGATAGTTACTCCAAAATGTTTTTCTGGAGAAATCGACAACAACAAGAAATTGATTTTGTAGAAGAAAGATCTGGCGAAGTAATTGCCTATGAATTCAAATGGAATAAGAAAAAAGTAAAGTTTCCGGAAAAGTTCATTTCCACTTATAATGCTAAAGCACATTCGATTGACAGAAGTAATTTTAGAGAATTTGTGAAAATTGAAAATAAATAGCTAATGTACAACAATCTGTATAAGCAAGCCGCATTTCCCAGATTCGACAGCCTTCCCAAGGCTGTTTTTTTATGCATTAATGTAGGGCTGATATCGTGAATCCTTATGTATGCATCCGTTTTTTGGAAATTGAAAACAAAAAAGTTAGTTTTACAATAACCAAAATTTAAAACCGCAATGAACCTTTTAACCCGCATTTCTTCTGCTGAGTATTTTATATTCTCCACTTGCAACACCAGCTCTATTTTTGATTTGCTTAACAAGGTTCTATATGCACCCTGCGAGTGTTTTATCGATTTCTTTGATGAAATTTTCCCGGGGCTCCATCAGCCAAATCACTTAAAAGCCTATATGTATGAAAAAGCTAATTAATTTTATTGGCATTATTCTTTGCATTATTCTGGGTGTGCTGGCGATTCGAATTGGGATTCAAATTTTTAAAAGAATTCAGCGGAACGGGATTTTTGATTTCATGAGTGTTGTCGTTGCCTCTCCTGATTTGGATAATCTGGAACCAACCATGGAGAGTCAAACGAAGAAAAGAACCCCAAAAGAATTGGCGGAATTGAATCAGAAAGGCGAGAGTTTATTTAAGGGCGGGTCGCTTAAAATATTTGGTGATTGGCACGGAGAGCCACAAGTTTTTCTGAAAATATCCAGAATTGATTATGATGAGTTAGAAAATCGGATGGTAATAGAGTTTTCTCCAAAAACGACCCTCCTTATCGAAGAACCAGGGCCTGTTTTAGAATCCCCATCAATGTTGAAGATTTTGTCGGCCAAAAGAATAAAAATTGAATTCCGGCATAAAACTGAAAATTCACCTGCAAAGGATAAGTACTATAAGAGTTACGCGGTAAGCAAAAATAGAATTAGAACAGAAACCAATATTGATTGGACAAAGCAGAAAATGGATGCAGCAATTGGACAAGATGCCTTGATTATTTTTAATTGAATATTAAGGATAACAATTTGTACATTATTATTTAAAGCCATATTAATTGAAGTGAAAACTTAAATATTAAAACATGTATCGAAGTTCCTCTTTAACCTTGTTTTATAAATATCTGTTTACTCCCATTTGGGGCGGGATGTTTTTATTTGGAATTGTCTTTTCATGGAATATGAACGATCCCTTTTCTCATGATTGGTCAAGAAGTGCCGCCCTGATGGTCGGATGGGCACTTATTTGGTTGATAATAATGATGATCCGGCTAAAACGAGTTGAGGTTACTCAAGATAATTTGGTGATAAAATCGTTTCGTGGACAAAAAACAGTTGATTATAAGGATGTTGAATGGGTATGTCAAATTGCTTTTATCAATCCAATAATGATCTCTTTAAAGTATTCCGATAAAGAATCCGGAGAATCAAAGAAGGTATTAATTATACCTTGGATGAGCTCTCAGCTGTTTAAATTTAATATTTTTGGAGTACTGGACATTACAAAGTTCATTAGAGAACGGTTAGTAGCCGTTAAGCCCAATTATTCTAAAGAGTTGGAGCCTTCCCGTTGGCTTCCGGCGGGACTGATTTTCCTCACTGGTATTCCGATTTTTATAGTCATGACAATTTTTTCATGTGGTAAAATGAAACCATAAATGTAAACACTATACAGATGAAGAATTTACTATTGACTTTTGGAGTTTTCTGCATTGGGGTTTTAAATGTTTTTGGACAGGAAATTCATGCGCCTGATGAGATTTTTAAAATAATGGAAAAATCTGCCATTACCTACGAGTTGAGGGAGTTGGAAGATGAAATATTACCTCCGGACAGAACGGGTAATTTGAACTTCAATCACTTTTACAGGGTAATTGATGAGGGACAGATTCTGACTTTTAGGTATGAGGCTGACAGTGTCGTTCAGGAGCTTCTTAGAAGGGCTGAAGCCTTTTTCAAGGAAAGGGAGTTTCAGGCGGCCAGAGAAATGTATTTAGAAGTGCTTGAGGCGGATTCAACCTATTATGAGGTGATGACCTACATTGGACAAACGCATGGCATTGATGGTGATTTTGATAAAGCAATTGAATGGTATAAAGAGACGATTAGAAAAAATTATATAGATTATATGGCCCATTGGTTCCTGGCGGATGCTTATAAATCACAAGGTGAGCTTGATAAAGCGGTTGATGAAATCACCATCGCCATGATTTTAAATCGCAATAATCCCCGTATTAAGAAATCTTTCAACGAAATATATCGGCTAAAGAAATTAAATACTGATGATTGGACCTTTAATCCTCAGATGCGGATAGATAGCATCGGTGCCAATAAAGTAAGTATCGCTTTTGATGCCGACTGGTTAGGTTATGCTTTGGTAAAGGCTTTGTGGCGATACGAACCAGGATATAAAGAATCTATGGGGGTGAGTGATGGTTCTTTTTCAACGATTGAGGAAAAAGAGAGTTTTGTCAGTTTGATGACTGGGCTTGACAAGAAGACAATTAAGAAAAACCCTGAATTCAAGGCCCTGAAGTCCTCACTGGATAAAGAGATGATTGACGAATATATTTTCTATGAGATTGTTCTGCCGGAGCATCCCTTTGTTGCTTATCAGTTGCCCGAGGAGTTTATAGATCAAATTAAGGACTATGTCATTTCAATTAGAGGGAAATAGTAAAATAAATCGATTGGATCAGTTTATAAGACAGCTCATTCTATAAAGGTTGGATCCCATTGCATTTTCAGGTGCCGGCTTGCTCATTTCATCCGCGTTTACCCTGAATACATTGACCGGATTTATAAAACTGGCCTATATCTAAAACCAACCCGTTTTAAAGCATTTAAAAACAAGCCGAAATGGCAACAATAAAGAAGAATGTTCAGACTTCCGGCCTTTTTGTAGAATTGACAAAATCACAAACCGAAAATTTTCAAATCATCCGAAAACACTGGGTGCATTTTAACAAAGAACTAAAAAAGTATAACCTAAATCAATGCGGTGGTAATTGGGTAAAGTATGGGATCACCTTTAAATCGGGCGAAAGGTATTTTTACCTCACTGCAATTCCCACAAATTATCTTTTGTTTCCGGATCATTTTTCTTATAAGGAAATTCCTAAAGGGGAATATGAAATATATTCTCACCACGGGAGTATGGAGAAGTTGAAACACACGTATGTGGAAATTTATAAGGTCATTTTGCCAAAATCAAACCTGGAGATTCAAGACAATACAAAAACAGGTTTTACCTAAGTTTAGCGATACGAGTGTAACGAAGTAACGCTTTACTTAGCGTTAACCCCGATTTAGAAAATGTTGGTTTTTCACCATCTTTATGGTGAAAACCTTACATTTTCTTATTCGATTGAGTGAGAATCGCTCAATTTGGGTTTTATTCACTTCGAAAAATATGATTGGCGATTTCGCTGGAACAACCCTGGTTCGGTAATTGATATTTATTTACCTTTAAATACAAACTTTGATTAATTATAAAGTTGAAATGAAACATTGTAAGGCATTGGTATTAAATAATATTTGCTATACCGACCTTGTTTATACGAGGATTAATAAAAAGATGGGTTGGAAGCTTTCAAAAGACGAGATTGAAAAGATAATTTTTGAAATTCTTAAAGAAACTGATGAATCACAGTTTCAAAAAACGGGAAAGAATATTTACGTGACCAACAACGAACACAATATCAGAATCACAATAAACTCCAACACCTACAGGGTTATTACGGTTGATCCACGATGATTCGTAGAGATCTACAAGGAGGGATGTTTAATCCCGGTCTTTTGCTGGTTTTACTGCTTGATGCATGGACTATTCAATGGATTATGTTTGTCTTCTTTAGCCCAAAAAATCTATTGTGAACAAAAAGATGATTCAGAGGTTCTTGCAGAAGCAAATAATTGCAAGTAACGAGAAAATTAAAACATAGAAACTATGAACACCACAAGAACGATCACCTTAAAGAACAGGCCAACAGGGAAGCCCGAATTAACAGATTTCGGTTTTACGACTTCAGAAATTCCTGAATTAAAGGAAGGACAAGTTCTGGTTCGTGCCAGGTATGTTTCTGTAGATCCTTATTTGCGTGGGAGAATGAGTGATGCCCCATCTTACATCCCGCCTTTTGAGCTCAATAAACCAATGGCATCCGGAGTTATTGCTGAAGTTTTAGAATCAAAGAGCAGGATTTTTAGCAAAGGGGATTTTGTCTCCGGTCTTTTACCCTGGAAAGAAACCCAGGTTATAACTGCTGATGGATTGATTAAAGTGGATCCTGATAAGGCGCCTCTTTCTGCATATCTTGGAGTTTTAGGAATGACCGGACTCACCGCTTATCTGGGGTTAACAGAGATTGGAAAACCTAAAAAAGGGGAGACTCTTTTGGTGTCTGGTGCTGCTGGAGCGGTAGGCAGTGTGACGGGACAAATTGGAAAAATACTTGGGTTACGGGTTGTCGGTATTGCCGGAACCGATGAAAAGGTAGAAATGCTTAAATCAGAATTTGGTTTTGATGACGCCATCAATTACAAAACCACCGATAATATGGTCGAAGCCATTGCCAAAGCATGTCCCGATGGTGTGGATGTGTATTTTGACAATGTAGGGGGTGATATTTCTGAAGCGGTTCTCTTTAATATCAATAAATTTTCACGAACAGTGAATTGTGGTGCTATTTCGTTATATAACAACACTGAGCTACCCAAAAGTATTAGTGTACAGCCATTTCTGGTGAAGAAAAGTTCTTTGATGCAAGGTTTCGTGGTTTCGGATTTTGCCGACAAACATTCTGAGGGAGTAAGGCAATTGGCAGAATGGTTTACCCAGGATAAATTAAAATTCACTGAAACCATCAGGGAAGGATTTGAAAACATTCCACAAGCCTTTTTGGATCTTTTTGACGGGAAGAATAAAGGTAAAATGGTGGTGAAACTTTAATAAGGTTAAAATTTGAGAAGAGCCTGGCAGATGGCAATGCGGAGAAGCCCCCCTGCCATCTGTCAGGCTCTTCCTTTAAAAATAAAAAGGGCGTCATTGCTAGGGCTGGGCCTGCAATAATCTTTAATTGTTAGGCATTTGCAAGAGTTTATTGGAGTGTTGGAGACTTAATAGATTGGAAAATACTGTAGCAATTTCCGGAATTGCTGCAGTATTTTTTTTGCTGCCCATTAAGAGACCTTAAGTTTTTCAGGACTTAATGTTAAGTTTTGATTTGTTGTATTCGCTTGCAACTCTTTCAAGGTCATTTTTTTTGTTCATTTTTATCTTAAGTTTTAGACTTTGCTACCTGATTTTTTGGGATAGAAAGAACAAACCTGAATAGTTCACAAAAATAGGTAGAATTCATTTTCGAAATTTGGACATAAAAAGCAGAAAAGCTATTTTTACCACTGTAAGTCAAATGACTTTTAGTTCTTAACAAAACCTTTTAACCCCAGGCCCTATGCAACGACTGTGTCGTTTCTCTGCTATTGCTGAATTTCACTTGTACAGGAGCATTTTCCGCTCCGTCATTCATTTATTTATTTCCACATTTTACACCATTGGTTTTTTTCATTGCTTTTCGGTGATGTGTTCTGAGAATTCGATAAATCCCGATTTTACAGGTAGTTGGAGTTTTAACTATCTGTGGGAATCCGGCTGGTTTTATTGGGTGCCTGAAACTTCTATCTGAAAGAATCTTTGTTATCGGAAGAGGTCATTTTGACATCCTAAACACAGCATAATATTAATTCAATTAAGGTTTTTACATGAAAAACGCTCAGGAGAAAAAGGACAGAGTAAAGAAGAGAGTAGGACTTGCTGTCGGAATTGCAGTTGGTGTTTCGGTTTCTGTCCTTCTAAATCATTATGTATTTGGTTCATCCTCTTTTGATGAGGTAATGGTAAAAGCAGCCGAAGAACTTAACAAAGACTGTCCGGTAATGCTTGACCAGGAAACCCGTCTGGATAGCGCCAGTGTGCCATCAGAGAACAGCTTTATGTATCATTACACCCTGGTCAATTGGGTGAAGGATTCCATTGATGCGAATGCGTTTAAATCTGCCATGGAACCAATTATTCTGGAAAGTGTGAAGACCAATCCGGAGATGAAAATTTATAGAGAAAACAAAACGACCATGGCATACAGTTATTATGATAGGAATGGTAACTTTTTAACGGAAATTAAAATTACGGCGGACCAATATCAGGTAAAAGAATAGTTAAACGCGTCGGCACAATATTAGATGGAGCCCAGAAACCAATAAAAACGGGGCTCTTCAGAATGCCATAGTTTCAGAACCTAAACCAAACTAAAATGAGTTTCAAATTTTACAAACAAGGAATTTCTTTATTGTTGATCACCTCTGTTTTTTTTTAATCGGGATGTGCTTCTATTGTTAGCAAAACCACTTATCCCATTTCCGTTAACAGCACTCCGTCGGGGGCAAAAATTACCGTGAAGGACAAAAAGGGTTCTGATGTTTTCACCGGGAACACTCCGGCCAATTTTAAACTGAAGGCCGGTTCCGGTTTCTTCTCAAAAGCCAGTTATTCGGTGATATTTGAAATGGATGGCTACGAGGCAAAAACAGTTCCTGTAAATTTCTCTCTGGATGGTTGGTACGTTGGAAACGTTCTTTTCGGCGGATTGATTGGGTTTCTGATAATTGATCCTGCCAGTGGCGCCATGTGGAAACTGGATACAGAGTTTCTGAATGAAACACTCTCCGGTGTATCT
>Ga0163225_100290_pt1 | contig 15691 bp, 16 predicted proteins | sample MSEWel2016_04_06_2_FD_113145 | JGI IMG/M metagenome (GOLD analysis project Ga0163225, IMG submission 113145) | Subsurface microbial communities from deep shales in West Virginia, USA - MSEEL Well Study Marcellus 5H_2016_04_06 ... | reverse complement strand
GGTCACCGCAGTTGATGGGAGCAATGCGACCGTCTATTCAACCCCCTTCTTCAACCTGATCGTCTGCCGGGGTGCGATGCCCGCATATGAGAATCAGGAGAGACGATCCCTCAGGCTTACATCATGGCGGATCTTCCGGATAGGCGAGGGACAGGATGAGGATTATACCGAACTCTATTCGGAGTATTTCGGACGGGCTCCGGATGTGTGTCCAGAACCGGGAAATACCCTCGCAGCAGAGGCGGCATTCCGCGATACCATCGAGTACGGCCTCGCCAGAATTGCAGCCCGTGAATCTGCGCCCGGCACCCTCCTCCTCCTTGACGGCGCTCTCTATGCGGAACACCCCTCCCATACCGCGATCCTCGGGGAGATTCAACACACCTGCCAAAAACGCGGCATCCTCCTCGCCGCCGTCACCAAGAACGCAGGCGCCACCTGGGACGGGGTGCATCCGATCGTCCCGGCGGCGATGAGAGCGGCAGAAACACTTGGCGTTTCGCCGCCCTGGTACATGAAGGTGAAGGAGGGGTACGTCGCCTGCCTCCATCCCCGTGCAAAGCGGGCGTTTTTGATCACGATGCCGGAGGGCTGTTCCGGGGAAGAGGTGGGAGCCGTATTTTCGGCACTTGCCTCCTATGCCGGTGATGGCCGGGTGGTCGGGTATCCCTATCCCCTGATGGATGCCCATCGGCAGGCGGTGATCCGGCTTGACCAGGTGCAGCGGATCAGGCATGACATCATCGCCGGATGCTCGACCCAGTCGATTAATTACGAGGGATATGAAGAGATTCTTGGAGATTACCATGACGAACTTAATCGATATTGATACCAGTGATGCGGCAAAGTTCCGCCTGATCGGCCAGACGCACTCTAGCTATAAGTGTGCAGTTCCCTATACAAGCGAGATCTTCTTAGGCGATCTGCTGGCAATCCATGACAGCCAGAAGCAGTTCACGTTTTATGCAAAAATAACCGGCATGCAACATGCGAGCAACTTTTCCGATGCCAACTGGGACACCCGCCCCCATACCTCCCATTTCTATAATCTCGGCGAAGATGTCTTCCTTCTCCTTGAAGCAACCCCGCTTGGATATCTCGATCCAAACGGCAACTTCCGCCGCCCAAAGACCGTCCCTACCAAATTCTCCGGTGTCAGGATCGCAGAAGAGGAGGATTTTGCCTTTCTGGAGAAGTACATGGGAAAGATCGAGGTCGGGCTTGTCAGGAACGGAACCGGGACCATTGCAACTGCAAAAGTCGGCCTTCACCCGCATGACTTAAACCAGCATATGGGTGTCTTTGCAACCACCGGTATGGGGAAGAGCAACTTCATGAAGGTCTTCTCGGCATCCTGCATGAAAGAGCAGCCCTTCGGCCTTCTGATGGTCGATCCACATGGTGAATACCTCAAGGGCCGCCAGACACCCGGAGGCGGGGAGAACCCCGGCCTCATCCACTACAGGGAAGGAAGGGGCGGGTTAGCGATCTTCTCGACACGGGATGAGCAGTCGATCAGACGGTATGGCGCATCCACCCTGAGCATCGCCTACGATGATTTCAGACCATCCGATCTCTATCCGATATTCGAGTTCTCAGAGGCGCAGAACGAGATCCTGGAGACGGTGAGTGATATCTCCGGATCTGTCCTGATCGACTTTTTTCAGGCAACCGACTTTACCGAGGACTGGTATGACGGCTATGCCGGCACAAACCCCCCGCTTGCCCGCCGTTTGAAGGAGTTCCATGAAGCATCCCTCAGATCGATCAAGCGGAAACTTGAGATCCTGACCCGGCACAATCCGTTCTTCAGGAGATCGGGCTCATCCCTCAATGGCATCAGGAGAGCCCTTGAAGAGCAGAAGGTGGTCTTAATTGATATCCCCGGCATGCGTGAACAGTCCGAGCTCTTCATCCTCTCCCTCCTCACACGGACATTCTTGAATGAGCGGAGAAACGACGGATTTGGGGCTGATGAAACCGAACCGGCAGGCCAGATCCTCATCGCAATCGAGGAGGCGCAGCGGGTGCTCGGACCCGGCAGGGGCACCGCCGTCTTCCGCGAGTGTGCGATGGAAGGCCGTAAATTTGGAATAGGTCTCTGTGTGATCACCCAGCAGCCGAAGAATATCGATCCACGGATCCTCGCCCAGATCAACACCTATGTCGTCCTCGGGTTGTCAGACAAGACCGATCGCCAGATGATCGCATCGAGTGCAAAACAGGATTTAAATCCTCTGGATTCGGAGATCCAGACCCTGGAACGGGGAGAAGCGGTGATCAGCACCCTCTCGGTTCCGTTCCCGATCAGCTGCCGGATCCATGCATTTGATCGATATATCAAACAGGATGATATGAAGAAGACCAGTCCTTTGAGGGATGGTCTGAAGAATAGTTTTACGTAGATTATCTCTTCTTTTTCTTCTCTTTCTTTTCCGGCTCAGCCTGTGTTTCTTTCACCTTCTTTCTGATGGAAACACAGTTGATGACCGGATCTCCGGTGATGATGTACCTGCGCATAATTGAGCCAAGCACTTCAACAATATCCCCCTTCCCAACATCTTCCTCAGGGGATGTGAACATCTTTACAGACGCCTCTCCGGTTCTATCGGCGATGATGTACTGAGGTCTGTTTAAGAACTTGAAATTGACTCGTTCAATGACACCCTCAAAGCGGATGGGTTTTCCCATCATCGCATCGGTGAGTTGATTTGCCCGAATCGTCTTCGCCTCAGCCTCATACATCGGTCTCATAGCTCTGTACTGACTCTGACTCATGTAGTTCATAAAAAGTGGAATCGTCAGAATGAGAAGCACTGTTGGGATGCCCCATAGAAGCATCGTCCAGTCCCCTGTTGAAAGAAATAAGAGAAGGATAACACCGGTGAAGAAGAGAAAGACGCCCACATGGACGACTGTTAACCTCACCTTAATGTTTCCAATCTTCATGAAATTACGCTTCCAGACTTACTTCAGTGCGGCGATCTCTTTGCGGAATGCTACCCAGTAGATGATACCGACGAAGAGTAAACCGCCGACAATGTTGCCGATGGTAACCAGTATGACGTTGTTCGTCCACATGGTGACCCAGCTCAGGCTAGCGACATAGGATGCGTGTTCGGGGCCTAAGAACCCATTCACGAATATACCTGCAGGGATGAACATCATATTTGCGACACTGTGTTCAAGCCCGCTGGAGACGAAGGCCATGATCGGGAACCAGATGCCGAAGAACTTGCCGACAAGGTCATCTGCACAGATACCGAGCAGGACAGCCAGGTTGACGAGCCAGTTACAACCGATAGCCTTCAGGAAGAGCGACCACATGGCGGCTCCGCCGACATAGGATACCTTTCCTTTTGCGATGGCGAGGGCGGTCATACCAAAGGCGTTTACGGTGACTGCACCAGCTGCATCCCAGCTTGTGTACGGGCCGTATGCCATTATGTATGCATAGAGAACTGATCCGATAAAGTTACCAACATAGACCCAGACCCAGAGATTCAGGATCTGCATCCAACTGATTTTATGGATAAAAGCAGCCATTGGAGCGAGCATTGCGTCGCCTGTGAACAGTTCTGCACCTGTTAAAACGATGATAATAAGTCCGACTGGGAAGACAGCACCGCGAACGAGTGCGGCGAATCCTGGTCCAAGGAAGTCTGCTATGCCTGTACCACAAATTGTGGCAAGACCAGCTCCCATTGCAATATATGCCCCGGCCATAAAGCCACGAAGCACCATGTTCCAGGCGGGCAGGCCTACCTTATACTTACCTGCATCTCCGGCCTTGGCAACAATCTGCACTGGAGGATGAAATGTCATTTTTCTACACACCTCTTTTGTAATGTCCCACCTATCCCCTGAAATGAATTGATCAGTTTGGAATAGGCATAGTTGATGATTTTAAAGATAGATATTAAAAGATTTCTAAATAGTTTCTGGTAGAGCGTTTTTTCAAAAAACCAAAAAGAGGATTTTTAGATACTTTTAAATAGTCAACCCAGTTGTATTGAAAACATTAACCATTTTGTTTATATTCAACTCATTTCATCTTCCTCTTTTTCGGAGAAAATCTTCAATTTATTTGATTTCTCTCCTTGCGCGCAGAATACCCTCCCAGCAAAGGACAGATTAACTAGCTACATGCCCAATGCTTTTGTACGTGAGTTGCAGATGGTTCGAAAGCAGATGATCCCCCCGTTCCTCTCGGAGATGATCAGGTCATCGATCACGCTCTTTGATGGAGTGGAATTCACAGAAATCTCCTCGCAATGCAGTATCTGTGCTTCCTCTCTTCGAAGACATGATCTCAAAAAGAAGCGGTTCGCAACCCTTTCTGTTGATGAGATTACAAAAACAGTATTCGTGAAGGTTGCACGGTACCGGTGCAGCGGCTGTGGGAGGCTCTGGTATGCAGATGAGCCATTCTATCCTGACACCCGCCATGGTGTACTAGTAGTGGATCTCGCAACCTCCATCGCAAAAAAACATCCATTCCACAGAACAGCACGCATCCTTGAGGCACTGGGCATCAGGATCGACCGGGGCACGGTGAGAAACTATGCGCCCCGTTTCTCTGTAGCTTCCACTGATATGTATGGAATCCCCGTTCCAAATCGGATCATATCACTTTCAGGACTCATCGCAGAGGGGAGTCCTGTCAAAGGGGCAGAACTGCTCGCTGCCCTTCGCCTCCCACCCGCACACCGGGCACCTCCTCGTTCCCCGCCGCCTGAGAAAGAAGAGCGGGAAGAAGAATAGCAGAAAGAAGAACGGGTACCCGAAGAGAAACGAGAGTGCCGTGATCGCAACCGATCCGGCAAGGAGGAGGAGCGGGATCAGATACCGTTTCGTTCTGCCACCTCCCGTACTGCATATGCCGGGAGTGCGTCTGCAAAGTGCCCAAGCTCATCAAAGAGATCAGATCCCCCGAAGGTACTCCGGAGAAGACGCGACCCGATCCCGCCTGCAAGGAGCGGCCGCTTCCCGATCCTCTTCAGGGACTCTTCTATAAGGCTCCGCTCAGCCGTCCAGAATGCATGGGCGATCGCGACTGCCCCTGCCTCACCAATCTCATTCAGATCGGCACAGGCAGAGCGTGCGAGGCGTGCAAGGCTCAGATCCCGGGTCGCCTCCTTTCCATCCGGTGTCGGAACCGTATACTCCCCGGGAGTTATATGGCCAAGTACCAGGTGTGCATCCCCGGCAGATGCAAAGTACTCGGTTGAAAGCGGTGTCTCTTCTCCATCAATGATGACTGAACGGAGGAGCGAGGCAACAGGTGTCCTGAGCATGCCGCAGTAGACGAGATAGCCCTTCCTGAGGCGGGTGAGATCGGTCTGCCCCAGAAGCTCCTCAAATGGTGAGAGTGGTATGATATCGGTGGTGGTGCTCCCAAAATCAATCAGCACCGAACCGGGATAGGCTTCCCGGAGGAGATCGGCAGATGCAAGCCAGTTTGCCGCGGCCAGTTCCGGCACCGGTCCGGTATGGAACCGCCCGTCTGTACCATAAAACCGTGCCTCCGGAAGCGCCTCGAGAACCGCGTTGACGATGAACGAAATCCCCTCAGTCTTCGAATAAAAACAGTCTGCAAGTTCCCCACTCATTACGACAGCAGCGTCGCCGTCAAACTCCGAGAGGATCTCTGTGATCGGCGCCTCCTTCCAGAGCGGACAGTACCGGATGATCACCTCGTCCCCATCGACGATCTTGGTATTTGCCCCTCCGATATCGATCCCGATCATTTTCTTATAATCCCACCATGTGTATCAAATTGCACCGTCCCCTTCATGTGAACCGGTTCAGGCTCAATCCCCTCGGATGCCTTGATGAGGAGGTCGGCTATCTCTTCTTCCATCACAGCGGCTATTCCTATGGCGCTTGTGGTGATCCGGGGATTGACATCAATAACGGTGATCCGGTCTCCGACAATCATATCGATCCCGATGTATCCCTGGCACCCGAGGATCCGAACGATCTTCTGTGCAAGCTCTTTTATCTCCTCTGCCCGCGGGTGATCCACCGGAGTTTCCCCGCCGAGATAGATGATCTCCCCCTTATCCATTGTAATATTCTGACGGTTGATAGCAAGAACAAACGGCGGTGCCCCGCTATAGAAACTGCATACATCACCAACGATGCGGGATCCGATCACCGAGACGGAGATCTGATCTCCGGAAAGAATCTCCTGGCCAAACTCGCCATCCCCCGGCTCTTCATCAGCAATCCTGACATTGACAGAGCCCGATCCCCTGATCGGTTTGATCACCCTCATTCCGGCTGATACTTCCTGCGGTACATCAATGCCATGTTCTGCGAGGAGGCGGGCGGTCATCCGCTTATTGGCACAGATGGCTGCATTGGTGCTGTCTGTTCCGACATTATGAGTGATCCCCTCCATTCTGCGTGTGAAACCTGCGAGGAGGTGATCGGGTGCGATGACAAGCCCATAGGCGCAATCAGGTGCAAGCCGTTCGATCTCATCCCCAAAATCCCCTTCTCCGGGAGAAACCACAGTGTACCCGAGATGTTCAAAACTCTGCTTCAGTGTCTTCAGCATCGCTTCGCCTTCAGGTGCGAGCCTGGGATCATGGTGCAGTGTATACTCTGCGAGGAGAACCTTCATACAGGAAATATTGATCTCATGCGAAGAAGAGGTTTGCCGATACGAGGGTATTTCTTTGCATGAAGACGACTCATAATCATGAAACCGACTGTCCTGCTGACAAACGACGATGGCGTCTCTTCAGGTGGTCTCTGGGCTGCATATGCTGCTCTCTCGGAGATCGCCGATGTAACCGTCGTCGCCCCATCCACCCAGCAGAGCGCGGTGGGGAGATCGATCTCTATCTTTGAGCCGATCCGGCTGCATAAGGTGAATATCAATGGCTCCCCCGCCTATGCGGTTGATGGGAAGCCGACTGATGCGGTGATCATCGGTCTCTATGCCCTCAGGCTGAAGCCTGATCTCGTCGTATCCGGGATCAATATCGGGGAGAACCTCAGTTTTGAGTCTATCATGACCTCAGGTACCGTTGGTGCTGCCCTTGAAGCGGCAAATCAGGGAACACCTGCTGTTGCCTTCTCCCTTCAGGTGAGCGATCAGGGGCGGAAATTCGATGATCCACGATCAGCTCTTCTTGAAGATGAATCGATTGGGCATATTATAACGGATGTCTGTTCCCGGATATTCGATCAGGGTTTCCCAAAAGAGTGCAATATCCTCAATGTCAACATTCCCTCAGAGATCCGTGGCGGGTACGAGGTGACCCGGCTCGCCCACAAGCTCTTCCATACGGGAGTTGAGGAGCGGTTCGATCCGAGGGGGAGGCCATACTACTGGATCGACGGGCCTTTTGTCGAGGATGCGGAAGAGGGAACCGATGTCCATGCGGTACGGGAGGGGAGGATCTCTCTCACCCCCGTGACACTGGACTGCACTGCCCCTGCGGCATTTGATGGTGTCAAAAGGCAGTTCTCTGTATAAGATTCTGGTGCATACAAAGCTACATACCCCTTTCAATCATACGAGATCATATGGATAGCGCCAAACAGGAGGCCGGATACAGGGCAGCAGAACGTGTCCGTGACGGTGATATCATTGGGATCGGCACCGGCTCAACAGTGCTGTATGCAATGGAGCGTCTGCAGCAGAGGATATATGAGGAGAAGCTGACTATTCTCGGGGTTCCAACCTCCTACCAGACAGCCTGCAGGGCTGTTGAGATGGAGATCCCGCTCACAACCCTTGATTCACACCCCCGCCTCGATCTGGCAATCGACGGTGCGGATCAGGTCGATTTAGAGCTGCGGATGATCAAAGGCCGTGGCGGCGCTCATCTCCGGGAGAAATGCGTTGTGGATGCTGCAGAGACGTTTCTTGTCATCGTTGATGAGTCCAAATGTGTCCCGCACCTCAGCGGCAAAGTCCCAATCGAGGTGCTCTCATTTGCATGTACGCCGGTACTCAGGAGGATCATCGATCTCGGGGGGTTGGGTGAGATCAGGACCGGATCAGGAAAAGACGGCCCGGTCATCTCAGATAACGGGAACCTGATCATCGACTGCACATTTACAGAGATTCCTTCGCCATCAGATCTTGAGATGAAGCTTGCAGCTATCCCTGGAATTATAGAATCAGGGCTGTTCACACGATATACCGATAAGACAGAGCTGATTGTTGGAAAAAAGGAATGATCAGGATTGGATGCACTCGCGCATCCGGTTGATCATTGATATCTGGCTCTCGGCTTCCTGGCGTTTCTTCTCTTCCAGGATATTGGTTATATCACCGAGTCCCTTGGAAATGGAATAGATCTTCACCGGACGCCCTTTATTTTCTGTCTTGCTTTCGCGGCAGGTGACCCATTCATGCTCTTTTAAGTCCCGCATTGCGATACTCACTTCAGGCTGGCGGAGATCGGTGCCGCGTTCGATCTCACGGGAACTGGCTTCCTGCAGCTCGGAGAGAAAGACGAGTACTTTTGCGACATTCCTCTTCATCCCGATCCCATTCAAAAGGCTGACAAGCTCTTCCTGTTTTGGTGTTAACGTTCCGAAGTTTCCGTTATCCATAGTATTTTTTCTCCTCCTAACTATTATTTACTATCTATAATATAAAAGGGCTTCCATTCTCACTACTGAATGCCCTTGAGAATATGCCAGAAGAAAGATATTGGGTATATTTAGAGCATCCCAAGATTCGAGAGATCAGCAAGGATCTTCTTCACCGCACCCTGTGCATCTTCAGGCACTTTTCCGCCGGTGATGATCAGTTTCCCCGATCCAAAGAGGAGGACAACGACTTTTGGCTCCTCAAGCCGGTAGACAAGCCCGGGGAACTGTTCGGGCTCATACTCGATCCGGTCAAGGTTGAAGCCGACTGCAATCTTGTTTAAGTTGATTGGTGTCCCGAGATCGGCGGAGGTGACGATATTCTGGATCTTGTAGGTCAGTTCATCCGGTATATCGATCTTGAGATCCCGGAGAAGACCTCCGAGGATCTCAAGGCCGCGGTTGAGGCTCTCAATACTCTTTGCACCTGTGAGGACCACTTTCCCTGATCCAAAGACCAGAGCAGCAATTTTCGGATCCTGCATCCTCAGAACAACACCGGGGAACCGTTTTTTGTTGTATTCGGCACCTTTTATTTCAGCAGCGAGTGAGGGGAGATCGAGTGATTCAGTAACCTTGGCGGATGCTACGATATTTTCAATCTTGAGCGAATCCTCGGGATTGAATGTCATGTTTATAACTATTACTATTCACTATATAAACTATTCTGAAAAATTAGAAGTGATCCGGCTACTCCTCAATGGTGGAGAGGTCGCCTGGATCTTCTCCGAGTTCCTGTGCACGGAGAACCCGTCTCATGATCTTGCCGCTTCTTGTCTTTGGGAGCGAGTCGACAACCCTGATCTCGGAGGGGAGTGCAATCGGACCAAGGGTTATTCTCACGTGGTAGAGGAGATCCTGTTTCAGTTTCGGGGTCTCTATGAACCCTTCTCTCAGGAGAACAAACGCCAGTATCCGGTTGCCCTTCATTGCATCGGGGATCCCGACGACCGCCGCTTCTGCAACAGCCTTGTGGGCAACCAGTGCGCTCTCGACCTCTGCTGTTCCGATGTTATGACCGGAGACGATGATCAGGTCATCTGATCTGCCAAGGATCATGATATAGCCCTCTTCATCACGGACAGCAAGATCGCTTGCAGTGAAGGAGTTCTCAGGCCCGCTCCAGTACATCCGGTACCGTTCTTCATTCTGGTGCACCATCCGCACCATTGACGGCCAGGGCTCCTTGATGATCAATTGACCGGAGATACCCGGTTGCACAGAATTTCCTTCTTTGTCAACGATATCAACAAGGACGCCCGGGATCGGTTTTCCGGCAAATCCGGGTTTCATCGGTTCTCCGATCATCGTGGTGATCATATGCATTCCGGTCTCGGTCTGCCACCAGGTATCAACAATCGGGAGTCTGCCTTTTCCGATTGTGTGGTAGAACCACTCGAATGCCTCGGGATTCAGTGGCTCACCGACCGAACCGAGGAGCCGAAGGGTGGAGAGGTCGTATTTATTCGGGTACTCCTCGCCAAACCGCATGAACATCCGAATAGCTGTCGGTGCGGTGTACATGATGGAGATCCCGAATTTTTCAACATATTTCCACCAGATTCCCGGATCCGGGTAGTCAGGGGTGCCTTCGGTGATGAAGATGGTTGCACCCATCAGAAGCGGACCATAGACGATATAGGAATGGCCGGTTATCCAGCCGGGGTCTGCTGTACACCAGTAGACATCTGAGTCCTTGATATCGAGGATGTACTTGCATGTGTAGTACGTCCCGACCATGTACCCGCCGGTGGTATGCACGATTCCCTTCGGCTGACCGGTTGTCCCGGAGGTATAGAGGATGAAGAGTGGATCTTCTGCATCCATCGATTCGGGTGCGCAGTTCTTTTCGCTCTCCTCCATCAGTTCATAGAAATCTCTCTCAAATTCGGAGAGGAGGCTGATTCTGGGGCTCTGTGTCCTGAGCACAATGACATGATCGACGCTTGAGGCATTGATCAGCGCCTCCTCAAGGATCGGTTTGAGGGGAATTGTCTTGCCCCGCCTGATGCTGGCATCGGCGGTAATTACGACTTTTGCTTCCGCACCAGTGATACGTGCATGCAGGGCATCTGATCCGAACCCGGCAAAGACGACTGAATGCACCGCACCGATCCGTGCGCAGGCGAGCATAGCGATGATCTGCTCGGGGACATTTGGCATATAGATGCAGACAGTATCGCCCTTCCCGACACCGAGGCTCTTCAAGCCGTTTGCAAACCGCTCAACTTCACGGAGAAGCTGCCAGTATGTCAGGGTGCGGGTTGATCCGTCGTCGCCCTGCCAGAAGATTGCAACCTTGTTTCTCCGGTGGCCGTTGATATGCCTGTCCAGACAATTATAACTGACATTGGTCTTTCCATTGATGAACCACCGGGCAAAGGGATGTTCCCACTCCTTCACTGTCTCCCAGGGCTGGAACCATTCAAGCTCGTGGCTTATTCGTCCCCAGAATCCATCGGGATCAGTGATATATCCCTGGTAGGCGTGCTCGGCATCCTTGCACCATGCCTCTTTCCTGTAATCAGGATCGGGCATGTACTTCTTTGTGCTCAATGTCACCTGCTTATTGGACATGATTCCTCCAAATTAACATGATTAATTGTGTAGAATAATAGATCCGGTTCTCCGGCATCATATAAAAACATGGTATTTCGGGATTTTTCACCTCTGAATATGGGGAGGGTATTTCTTTCCTCCCCATATCTGGCAGAAATGATGGTTTTCTGCTCTCTTTTAGTCGTATTGTCTCCAGGTGTGGGAACAGGAAACACACCGGAAGAACCGGACTTCACTTTCATCCGCAGACCGGAGCTGCCTGAGCCACCAGTACGCGACGTTATGGTCACATTGCGGACACCGTATAGCACAGGTCGGGAGTGTCGGGATGGCATCATCTTCGTCGACGATCACGATCTCTTTTTCCACTCTGGTTTTTGTCACCCTGAGAGATTCGGAATCGGTGATCTCTTCAGAATAGTCACATCTCCTGCAATGCATCTTTCCGGATCTGGCGATCATCAGGCTCTTACATTCTGGGCAGAAACGCATGACTATAGTATATGCACTGAATCTTTAAAGACCCCGCCATTCTGATACACCAATGGCTTCTTCCTCATCCTTTTTCTGATCAACTGACCAATACAGTATAATGAATGAATACTTGGTTCTTCTCTCATGTATTGGCTTTCTCTTTTTTCTTCTGCCACACAGGTATAACTGGCATGCGGGGATAGTCGGGTGGGCCTCGATATCCCTTCTCCTCCTCCTTGAATTGCCGGGTTTTCTTCAGATCAATAATTTCCTCTATCCGATCCTGGGAATCCTCTCGATACCGTTTGTCTATCTCACGGCACGTCGGCTTCTCATGAAGGATCCTGTGGTAGGAAGTCTGACAAGGGCGGCTGCCTTTTCCTTTTTGATTTATGCGCCATTTGGGTTTTATGAGCCTTTGAAGAACTGGCTGATCGCAGTCGTTGTCAACCAGACGCTCTGGGTGCTGGATCTTCTCAGCTATCCGGTGACCCTCTATGAATGGAATACGATCATGGGGGGATCGATTCCAGGTTTTGATATCGGGTTTCGTGTCGAGATCATCCTCGGGTGCACCGGGATCACCAGCATTGCGATTATGCTCGCGGTTGCAAATATGGTGCCGACGACAACCCGGCAGAAGATCCTCTCATTCCTCCTGATCGCACCGACAATTTATCTGTTGAATCTCCTCAGGAATGCCTTTGTGATCATGGCATATACCGGCCAGTGGTACCCCTGGCTGCCCGATGTTGTTGGAAATGGAAATTACGGGTATGAAAGCTTCTTCTGGGCACACAATGTCTTCTGTGAGCTGCTTGCACTTGCCGTCCTGATAGCAATCGCCTATGGCCTCTTCCGTTTAATCCCCGATCTCGGGGTACTTGCAGAGAAGCTGGTCTCCCAGTATATCCGGGATATCAGGCAAGTCTTCCTGAAAGGTAGATGATCCGCTGGATTGCCGAGAGATTTGTGCAGATCGCAATAATGATAACCGAGACCCAGATGAATCCGGTGACACCACCGAGGATCAGGACAAGCAGGGTCTCGGGCCTTCCAAAGAACCCGACTCCTTCGAGCGGATCGTCAATTTTGCCGCAGACACGGTCTGAATAGCCGACCTCGGCATAGACGACCGGCTTGATGAAGGTGTTCATCATGGAACCGATGATGGCGATGGCAACAACCCCGAAATCCGCTATAGGAGGGACTGTGGCAAACCCGGATATAATGGCAATTCCCGAGAGCCCCACACCAAGGAGTGCCAGCACATCGATATATTTGTCGACAATCCAGTCGAGAACGGCACCGAAATTACTGTCATGATTGGTTTTACGCGCGACACTCCCGTCAACGAGATCCAGGATCGCGGAGATGAAGAGGAGGAGGGATCCCAGAATGAACTGCTGATAAACAAACGAGACAGCACATCCTATTCCAAAAACAAGCGAAAACATCGTGATCTGGTTTGGAGAGAGACCCATACGTACACAGAAGTCTGCGATCGGTTCCAGGTATCGCATGCAGTGTGGACGTAATGTGGTAATGTTCATTCTTCACCAGACCCGTTTGTGATTAACCCTATATTCTTAAGGTATTCAAAGAGATATATCAATCGAGAGGATCAGTATGAGAGCGCATCCGAAAAAACCACAGGTCCTGATGATGTCGGAGATCACAGCAGATGGTAAGCTGACATTAAAAAAGGATGCATCAAGCAAGATCCTGATGAAATATATGGCTGAAGAGACCGAGACTCTTCTCCATACAACGAGAGCCGAATGCGATGCGATTATGGTCGGGTCCCGCACTATCCGGATCGACAATTCATTTCTGACGGTCAGGAAAGTTCCCGGTAATAGCCCGATCCGCGTCATCCCAAACAGCAGGGGCGATCTGCCGCTTACTGCCAACATCTTCAAGCCGGGAGCCAAGACGGTGATTGCTGTTTCGGAGATTGCATCCAGCGAACGGATTGAAGCGATAAGGGCAACGGGTGCCGGTGTGGTTGTCTGCGGAGAGACCGAAGTGGATCTCCCACTTCTCCTCGAGACACTCTATGAGGAGTATGGTGTCCGGAAGATGATGGTGGAGGGGGGGCCCACCCTGAACTACCATATGCTGCATCACTGCCTTGTCGATGAAATACGGCTCATTCATCTGCCCTTCATCGTTGGTGGTGATGATACGCCCTCACTTGTCGGAGGTATGCATATCGAGACCGAAGACGAGATGATCCGGCTTGAACTCCGCACCCACTATCTCTGCGGCACCAACCTCGTCACTGAATATGATGTACTCTACCCCGCCCGATCATGAATTACATTGAACGTCAGATTAAACGGCAGGAGAGGATCAGGCAGCTTAAAAAAGGAGGCCTTATTCTTCTCTTTCTGATACTCGGTATCCTGGCCCTTATCGGTATCTTCAGTCTCATCGATCCCATCGGCGCAACCGATGTCTCGGTGGTCAGGATTGAAGGGACGATGATCACCGGAGAAGCCCGATCCGGTGGCTATACCGGAAGCGAATATATCGGCAGCCAGATTCGAAACGCGGCTGATGATCCCCTGACACAGGCGATCGTGCTCAGGATCGACTCTGGTGGCGGCACCCCGGCAGCTGCACAGGAGATCATCCGGGATATCATCTATGCAAAGGAGAAAAAGCCTGTTGTCGTCTCGATGGGCGATATTGCAACCTCAGGTGCATACTATGTTGCCGCCTATGCCGACCGGATCTATTCCAGCCATGATACCATGACCGGAGGTATCGGTGTGATGTGGATCTTCTATGATACAAGAGATCAGCTCAGGAAAGAAGGGCTTGAGATCGATGTTGTCAAATCCGGTGAGATGAAGGATATGACCTATTCATATCGCGGGCTCACTTCAGATGAGGAGGAGGTTGCCCAGGATCTCGTTGATGCAAGTTTCAACCGGCTCTTTACTGATATCAGCAGCCAGCGAAATATCACCCGTGAATCAATAGAAAATGCACGTCTGATCCGTGGTGAACAGGCCCTTGAGATCGGGCTTGTTGATGAGATTGGCAATCTCCAGGATGCGATCGCCGGGGCCCGGGAGATCGCCCGCTCCCGTTGATTTTCCCTGAAGCATCCGCGCAGAGAGGTTCAGACGAGCGATAGCGGATTGCTCTTCATGAACTCCCGGCAGACAGATGTCGCATAGTGGCCGGGAGGGAGTGTGAAGGTGAGCCGGGCAGTATCGTCTTCTGTTTTTGCCTGTATCTCTGTTCTCATGACGATCTGCCTGGTCGATCCGTCAAATGCGCATTCGAGATATCCTGCTGCTTCCCTGAATGCATCTGATCCGATCCCGGCCTCTGCTGAGAGGCGGAGCATATACTCCTCCATCGGGCCGGGGTTTGAATTTGATGATCCTCCCGGCATGACTGCGGCGATCATCGCCCTCCCACGTTTGATATGCTGCCGCGCAGTCGGGAGGTTCCTCTCCGTTGCCCGGTCGGTTCTGCCGTTTACGTAGACAAGGGTGTCTCCTGCTTCCGGCTCATGCAGGGGGAGGCCGCGGTCGAAGCGATCCGAGATGGCGGCATTGAAGAGGTAGGACTGCCACGCAGAGACGAACATGGTGAGGAGTTTCGGGGGGAGGGCTTTGAGCGCCCCTCTGTAATCGCCTTTTTGTTTTGAGAGATGATCGAGCATCGCCCGTTCAAACCCAAGCCGCACAGGGAGCGCATGCAATGCTTCCTTTGCATTCCCCGTCTCCCTGAATGCCGCCCGTGCCGCTTTTACCTCCCCGTCTTCATTTGGGAAGGGATCGCCGATGTAGATATCTACCGCCTCCCGGTACTCCCCGCGAAGGATCGCCGATCCGACCCGGTGGGTGACCGGTTTCTGGGCACCGAACCGCTGGAGTCCGAAGTAATTTGGGATACCCGCCTGTACAGTCTCTGTTATTCCGGGAAGATTGGCGAGGTTCCCGCTGTCACAGCCGCGAATACTGATTATAAACCGGTTCCCTTCAAGATCCCCAAGCGAGAGGCCGAACTGGTGCCG